>ERZ773359.6059-NODE-6059-length-11001-cov-4.443998_pt1 | contig 11001 bp, 12 predicted proteins | sample MGYA00374955_ERZ773359 | MGnify/ENA primary metagenome ERZ773359 (study PRJEB29098, sample SAMN04486028) | biogas fermenter metagenome | study: EMG produced TPA metagenomics assembly of the Biogas fermentation microbial communities from Germany - Plant 4 DNA1...
GGCCTGCCATTAACGTTGGCTTGTCTGTTTCCCGGGTTGGCGGGGCGGCACAATCGCCGGCGATGAAAAAAGTTTCGTCTAAGCTGCGGCTGGAGTTGGCACAGTACCGGGAGCTTTCCGTGTTTGCCCAGTTTGGTGCCGATCTCGATCCCTTAACACAGGAAATCTTGGATCACGGCGCCAAATTAACGGAAGTTCTCAAGCAGAACAAGCACGAGCCGCTGCCGCTGGCAACGCAGGTATTAATGCTTTTCATTGTATCGCACAAATATCTGGCCAAGGTGCCGCTGGCTGAGGTAAAAAGCTATCTCCAGGAACTGCTGCATTTCCTTGAAATGCAGTATCCCGAGGTTATTAAGCGCATTGCCGCGACAAAACAGCTGGATGACGCTGCCGAAAGCATGCTGCACAAGGCGATTGAAGAATTCAAAGTTTTGAAGGGATTCTGATGAATAATACTACCGAGCTGAAAACCCGCATCAAAATCATTAAGCAAACCCGGCAAATTACAAAAGCAATGCATCTGATCTCCTCGGCCAAAATGAAGCGTGCCATGGCGCGTTACAACAGCAATTTGCCATACTTTCAGCGTGTGCATTCCGTGTTGAAGGAAATACTGGAACACAGCGGCAATCTGCAGCACAGGTATTTTCTGCCCGGCACCGCCGAACGCACTGCTTACCTTGTGATCGGTTCCGACCGGGGACTGGCCGGCGGCTACAGCCAGAATCTGAACAACTTTGCCTGGGAGCACATGCAGGGCAGGAATGTTGTCCGCTTAATCGCCATCGGTTCACTCACTGCCGGGTTTTTTCTGCGCAAGCAGCAAAGCATCGACAAAACTTTTATGCATTTAAGCCAGGATCCCTCATTGCACAATTCACGTTTAATCGCGGCTTATTTGCTTGATCTTTTTAATCGGGGCATTGCCGATGAAATTTATCTTGTGTACACGGATTTTGTTTCCGCGGCACTGCAAAAAAACAAGGCAGAAAAACTCCTGCCCCTTGGCCTTGACATGTTCGGTGACGTAGAAGCATCCGGAAAATTGCAGAGCGACTTGGAATATTTCCCCAGCAAGGACAACGTTTTGGAGAAACTGGTGCCGGAGTATTTGATTGGTGCTGTTTACGGGGCACTGGTCCATTCGTTTACCAGTGAGCAAAGTGCGCGGATGAATGCCATGGATTCGGCAACACGCAATGCCGATGAGCTGGTTAATTCGCTGACGCTACAGTACAACCGCGCCAGGCAATGGGGGATAACCGAAGAAATTATTGAGATCTCTGCAGGTGCCGAGGCACATGCAGAAGGGAGTAGAGAGCATGGCTCAACAGCAAACAGGTAAAATTGCCCAAATCATTGGACCTGTAATTGATGTGGATTTTGCGGAAGGGAAGCTGCCCCAAATATATGATGCCCTGTACGTCCCTGCCGGCGACCGGCAGGTTTGGCTGGAAGTTGCCAAGCATATCAGTCACAATACAGTACGCTGCATTGCTCTGCAGGCAACGGAGGGCCTGTCTAGGGGCATGACAGTAATAAATACGGGAAGTCCTATTCAGGTTCCCGTCGGTAAAGAAGTTCTGGGCCGGACAATGGACGTGCTGGGGAACCCCATTGACAACAAAGGGCCGATTGCAGCTTCCCGGAAGCTGCCCATACACCGGAATGCACCGCCCCTGATTGAACAGAAGCCGGTTACGGAAATCCTTGAGACAGGGATTAAAGTTATCGACTTGCTGGCACCGTATCCGAGAGGCGGCAAAATCGGGCTGTTTGGCGGCGCCGGAGTGGGGAAGACAGTTTTGATACTGGAACTGATTCACAACATAGCACGTGAACATGGCGGCTATTCTGTCTTTACCGGCGTTGGCGAGCGCAGCAGGGAAGGCAGCGACCTTTTGCAGGAAATGACAAAATCGGGCGTCATCGATAAAACTGTCCTGGTTTTTGGCCAGATGAATGAACCTCCCGGCTCCCGGATGCGTGTTGCCTTGTCCGGCTTGACTGTGGCCGAATACCTGCGTGATGAAGAAAAGCAGGATGTATTGCTCTTTATTGACAATATATACCGCTTTATCCAGGCAGGCAGCGAAGTATCGGCCTTGCTTGGCAGGATGCCTTCCGCCGTCGGCTATCAGCCCACGCTGGCAACAGAGCTGGGGCACCTGCAGGAGCGTATTGCCTCTACTGCCAACGGTTCAATTACGTCCGTGCAGGCTATCTATGTGCCGGCCGATGATTTGACGGCCCCTGCTCCCGCCACAACTTTCACCCATCTGGATGCAACTACGGTCCTTTCACGGCAGGTTGCTGAAATCGGGATTTATCCTGCCGTCAACCCGTTGGATTCCACATCCAAGATTCTTGATCCGTCCATCCTGGGTGAGAAACACTACAATGTGGCCCGCAGGGTTCAGGAAGTGCTGCAGCGCTATAAAGAACTGCAGGATATTATTGCGATCCTGGGAATGGAGGAACTTTCGGAGGAAGACAAGCTGATTGTCAACCGTGCACGGAACCTGCAGCGTTTCCTTTCCCAGCCGATGTTTGTGGCGGAAGCCTTTACCGGTCTGAAAGGTAAATACGTGCCGCTGGAAAAAACAATTGACAGTTTTGCCGTTATTCTGGACGGTGAAGTGGATGACCTCCCTGAGGCAGCCTTCTACATGGCGGGTGACATTGACGAAGTGAGGGAGAAAGCGCAGGTTATCAGAAATGAGCAGTGAATTCTTCCTGGAAATCCTGACGCCGGAAAAAGTTTTTCTTGCCGAAAAGGTTCAGTCTTTATCAGTGCCGGCTCTTGACGGGCGGCTTGAAATCCTGAAAGGTTATATCCCCTCGATTATTTCTGTCACCGCCGGCACCTTGAGCGTCAAACGCAAGGGGGAGTGGACGGATGCGGCCTGTTCCGACGGCTTTATTATCGTCGAACAGGAGAAAGTGGAAATGTTTGTCCAAACGGCCGAATGGGCGCATGAAATTGACATTAACAGAGCCATTAGAGACGCGGAATACGCAAGGGAGCAACTCAGGCTGGAGCAAAGCAGGTTGGCATACCGGCAGCTGGAAGCTTCCCTTGCCAGGGCAATGGCCCGGCTGGGCGTGTTCCGGCGCAAAAGAAAATAGAAGAATAAGGAAAAGAACGGCACAAGGCTGTGACAGTATCATGTTACAGCCTTTGTTTTATGGTGCCCGGCATGGGTTGCCGTTATAAGGATGTAAAATGCCGGAAACGGAAAGTCATAGCAGGTAAAATGCACGAACACGCGAATATTATAAATAATGGTGCTTTGTTTGTTTTCCGGCAATTCAGAATTATTTTGCCGATACCCGGCACCCTTTCAAGGAAAGAAAGTGAACTGTGCATGCTGGAATATAAGTGGGCGGAATTCAAGGATCCGCAACTGGAAGAGGAATACTTTAACACGGAAGTCAAAAGCGCCCTTTCTTACTTTATGGCCACTGTCATAGCGCTGGGTGTGCTCTACTTTCTCTTCATCATTCCCGACGCTTACAATCTTGCCGACAGGCGCCTGGTTACTTATGTGTTTATTAACAGAGCAGCATTCCTCTTGCTGATCGTTGCTTTCTGCTTCTTTTTGCAAAAAGTTCGGAGATATAAATATGCTGCCTATCTTATCACCATCTATATGTTTTTGTTTGTGCTGTCATACCTGCATATTATCTCCCTGTACCCGGAGCCGAATTATCTGATAAAATGCTTTGACATTATTGTTATTACCCTCGGCTTTTTCCTTGTGCCCAACCTGTGGCGGTTGAAAGTGGTTGCCGCTTTATTTCTTGCTGTCGCATTTTTAGTCTTTGCCTATTACAGGATGGACGTCAGCGGCTGGGCCTTTGCGGCGGGTGCGGTATATATTTTTATTGTCATGCTGATGAGTGCCGTCTGGTCATATCGTGTTGAGTATTATAGAAGACGGCATTTTGCCGATATGCGTCAACTGCAGCATGTGGTTGTGACCGACTCGTTGACAGGCGCATACAACCGCGGTAAATTCATCACCGAGATGGAAAAAAACTTGACCGCCCATAAAAAAGGTCAGGTCGATTTTTCGTTAATTCTTTTTGATATTGATGATTTTAAAGCAGTCAATGACCGCTACGGTCACCTGACCGGCGACAAAGTGCTGAAAGAATTTGTCCGGGTAATTAAGGAGAATATCAGGGCAACGGATGTTTTGGTGCGGTGGGGCGGTGAAGAATTCGTCCTGCTGCTGCCGGGTACATCCAATACGCAGGCGGTTGAAGTGGCAAAAAAAATTCAAATTCTGATTAGTAAGCATGATTTCGGCATACCTGAAACAATTACTTGCAGCTATGGTATTGTGTCGGCGGAAGAAGGAACAACGACAGAAGCCCTTTTTGCGAAAGTGGACAGTATGATGTACCGGGCAAAAAAGTTAAAAAAATTCAGCCCGGTTTAGCGGTCAAAAGGCATGGATCCCCGTTTTTGCTCATATAATTTGCAGATTAGGTCTGCGAGGGGTGGATATGAGTAAAAACGGGGCTTCTGTTTTTAAAATTGCCGCTGCCTACATAGGTACAGTGGTTGGCGCCGGCTTTGCTACAGGACAGGAAATATTCCAGTTTTTCTCACAATTTGGCTTCCCGGGCTTGGCCGGCCTGTTTGCGGCGACAGTTTTGTTTATCGTTTTTGGCTACATGATAATGGAAGCGGGACAAAGACTCCATGCCCACTCGCATTTCGAAATTATCCACTATGCCTGCGGCCCTGTGCTTGGCGCCGCGCTGGATTATATTATTACTTTTTTTCTTTTTGGGGCCCTTTCTGTCATGATTGCCGGCACAGGGGCATTGTTTGCCCAGCATTTGCACATGCCCGCAGTCCTGGGCAATGGTGTGATGGCCGCTTTTACGGCCATTACCGTTTTGTCCGGTATCCACGGTGTAATTAACAGCATCAGCTTTGTGGTGCCGTTTCTGTTGGCTGCAGTGTTTCTCACCGGCATTTTGGCCATGCTGCAAGTGCCGCCTGATCTTTTTGCCGCGGCACCTGCCGGCAGCGGCAGCGGGCTTGTCACAAACTGGCCGCTGGCCGCCGTCTTGTATGTTTCTTACAATATCCTTCTTTCCCTTGCGGTCCTTGGCCCTTTGGGAGCAAACGTGCGGGAGAAAAAAACTTTGCTTGCGGGTGCCTTTTGGGGCGGGCTTGGTTTGGGAGCCGGGGGAGCAATGATTTATCTTGCCCTCTCAGGCCATCTGGCGGAGCTAGGCGGGGTGGAGCTGCCCATGGTTTACCTGGCGGCGAAAATATCATTCCCCTGCCAGATTCTGTATACGGTTGTGCTGGTTGCCGAAGTATACACAACAGCAGTTGGTTCCCTATACGGTTTTGTGGCGAGAATCACAAAAAACCGGCATCCGGCAAGCAAAACTGCAGCCACCCTCTGGACAGCTGCGGCGGCATTTTGTGCCGGCCGGGCCGGTTTTGCCAACCTGGTTGGTTTTCTGTATCCTGTGATTGGCTACAGCGGGATCATTCTTTTAGCGGGGTTGGCGGACATTTATCTTTGGCGGAAAAAGTAGCATTCAGTTCATTCAAAGAGCTCCGGATAAAAACCCCTTACCAGCAACTCTACGGCATAGGCCATTCTTGGACCGGGCAACACGCTTTCCAGTGTGATGGGGACAAACCTTTCCTTTTTGACACAGTTCAGCTGCGAAAGACCCGGGTCATTTTTTATGGCTTTTATTTTTTCCGCCAAAGAAGGGACATCATAATCATGAACGACAATCACATCGGGGTTTCTTTGCAATACTTCCTCGTAGCTGACCATGGTCCATTGCTTGTCGGTAATGTCGGCAAAAATGTTTTGTCCGCCTGCTTTTTCAATGAGCAATGTTTCAAAGTTTGTCCCCCCGCAGGTATAGACCCCCTCGCCGCCAAAATCATAAACCAACACTTTCAGCGGTTCTTGGCCGGCCACCTTTTTTTCCACCGCGGCAATTCTTGCCTGCTGGTCGGCGATAAAGGCGGCAGCTTTATCTTCAATCCCAAAGATTTTGCCGCGGTCGGCGATTTCCTGATATGCCTCAGTGAAAGTTGCAGCTTTGTTCATATAAACTGTTATGCCGTACGCCTGCAGTTCCTCAATATCCAGGCCGTCGCCGCCGAATTCCCAGTCAATCCCGTAGATGAAGTCCGCCCCGCTGCCAATGACTCTTTCCCTTGTGGCATTGCCGTAATTCAGTTCCGGGATTTTGGCATAATCGGCGGCATATTCAGGCAAGGGCCCCCTGCTGTGGTTGTCCAGGCTGTTGCCAATGACTTTGTCCACCAGACCCAGGGCGACAAACAATTCACTGCAATTGGGGCCTAGAGTCAAAACTTTTTGCGGTATTTTTTCAATGACAACTTCCCTGCCGTAATTGTTCAAGATAAGTTTTGCCTCATCTCCGCTCGCGGTGTCAGCGTCTCCGGCTTTCCGGCTGTGTTTGCTGCATCCCGCTGCCAGGGGCATCATGATCAGAAAGGCACAAAGCAAGAAAACAAGCTTTTTTTTGTTCATTCTTTCATCCCCTTTTTTAATTGTAGTTCATGCTTCCGGGCAAAAAGGTGACGGTGACTTTTTTCGTAACGGGATGCAGGAACACATCCGCCCTGATGCCGTAAACGTCAAATATGATTTCCGGGGTCAATACTTCTTCCGGGGTGCCTGCTTTATAAATCCGGCCATCCTTCATAATATAGAGCCTGTCGCAATACATGGCGGCGAGATTCAGATCGTGGAGCGCCGCCAGAACTGTAACCTGCAGGCTTTTTACCAGATCAAGCAGCTGCAGCTGGTAGCCGATATCCAGGTGATTGGTCGGTTCATCCAGGATCAGGAAATCCGTATCCTGGGCAATGGCCCGGGCAAGAAGCACTCTCTGTTTTTCCCCGCCGGACAAATGGAGGTAATTTCTGTGTGCCATTTCCTCCATACCAAGGCAGGCCAGGGCATTCCTGACAATCTCCCTGTCTCTTTGGGTGTCGCCGTCAAATAATTTTTTGTGGGGACTCCGGCCCATGGCCACAATTTCCTCTACGCTGAAATCAAAAGGCAAAACGTTTTCCTGCACGACAACACCGATTTTTGTCGCCGCCTGTTTATATGTCAGGCTAAACAGGTTTTCCCCGTCCAGGTAGACAATTCCGGCATCCGGCTGCAGGGCCCGGTAGAGGTTTTTCAAAACGGTTGATTTGCCGCTGCCGTTGGGGCCGATCAGGCCGACGAACTCCCCCTTTTTGACTGTCAGGCAAATGTCTTCAATCACCGGCTTGTGGTCATAACCATAACTTAAATTTTCTACCTGCAATTTCATTTTTCCACCTCACGCTTTCGCCGTATTTCTTTTTAAGAGCCAGATAAAAAGGGGACCGCCAAAAAGAGCGGTTAAAACACCCAAAGGCAATTCTTCCGGTGCAATGACCAGCCTGGCGGCCACGTCCACCCAGACAACCAGGATGCCGCCGAGCAGGGCGCAAACGGGCAGTACTTTTTTATGGTCTGAGCCCACCAGAAGACGGGTGATATGGGGAACCATCAAACCGACAAAGCCAATTGTCCCGCTGACGGCAATTGTCGTTCCGGCCATGAGGGAGGACACCAGGACAAGCAGCTTATGCAGACGCGCCACATTAAAGCCAAGGGTTCCGGCCGTTTCGTCGCCCATGAGCAGGGCGTTTAAGGCACGGTGGTTCACCATTAAAACTATCATGCCAAGACAAATGGCGGCGCAGGGAAGGGTCAGATATCCCCACTTTGCCCCGGCCAGGCTGCCGGACAGCCAGTAAGCGACATTATGCAGACCCAGGGCATTGGGAGCGCTCAAGGTGATAATCCGCGTAACCGCGTCCATGATCATGGACAGCGCGACTCCGGACAACAATAGCTGTGTGATATTGATTCTTCCCCGGACCCGGGAAATGACATAAACCAGGACAATTGTGACGGCCGCGCCGAAAAAGGCACTGATGGCCAAGGCATAAACGCCTAAAAAGGAGAAAACGCCAAAGAGCATGCCCAGGGTTGCCGTGGCGGACGCTCCGGAGGAGACGCCCAAGATAAAGGGATCGGCCAAGTGGTTTCTGACCAGCGCCTGCATGGCTACCCCGGTAACAGCCAGGGAGGAGCCGACAATCATGCCCAGCAAAACCCTGGGCAGGCGCAGTCCGAAAATAATGTTTTCCTCCACACTGCTCCAGCTTGGCGTGATATAGTTTTTAAGCAGGGGGATTCTGCTGCCGACAATTCTGGCTGCATCGGCGGGAGCGACACTGACCGGGCCAAGCCCGACGGCCAGGATAACGGACAATGCTGCAACAGTGATTAGGCCGGTCATTATTGCCGGCAGATTGGGCTCCCGCCGGTTGCCTAACCGTTTAACATCTGTAGAACTGGCAGTGTTTGTATGCATGGCGTTCTCCTTTAGGCAAGCTTGAGTTTTGCTGAAAAAAAACCATGAGGCATACTGAGTCCAGCTCAGTCATAACCTTCATGGTCGATATTAGGAAAACATATTGCCTTCTGGGCGGAATGATGGGCTTAAAAGAATCTGCAAGCAAAAGTCAATGCCTTCATAGCATTGTTGAGGTTATATATACATGTATATTATACACCGGGACGGTGATCTGCACAAGATGTTTTTCACAAAACTGCAGCAATATTTTTCCGGAAATTTTTGCGGCCTGCTTTTGGAGCCTTGTGCCGGCTGCGTGTTGTTTTGCCGCACTGCCTGTGATATTGTATGATTGAAAAGCTTGGCCAAAGGGGGTTTTGGGCATGTCATGCGGGGTTGTGTATTTTTCCAGGGATAACAACACCAAAGCGGGGGCAGAGTATCTGGCGTCGGTGAAAAACGCGGTTTTAGTCCGTTTGCTTGAGGAAAAACCGTGCAGCGTTCTGGGCGGCGTCTGGAAAGCGCTGTTCCGGAAAGCCTCACGGCTTGTCGGCCGGCCATGGGAGGAGGTCCGGGATTGCGAGGAGCTTTATCTTTTAACGCCGGTCTGGGCCGGAAGCAGTACACCGGCCATGAACGCTTTTTTACAAAAAGCGGATTTTACCGGAAAACAGGTAACCATCATTACTTTCCAGGCAGACCCGAATTTAAGCGGGAGCGGCAAAACCCATGCTCGAATTAAGGCGGTTGTGGAGCAAAAAGGCGGCCGGGTTGCTGCCGCCTATGCGTGCCATGGCGGAAGGCTGGGTGTTTTTGCCGGCAAAGACTACATAGAGGAGCAGATAATGCGGAAGCTGCAGCCGGTTAATAATACAAATTAAGATCGAAAGTTTCTTTGACATCTTTTAAGAATTCTTCTTTGTGGCTGCAGGCTGCACCCCAGAAATCATAATAACAATTGCAAAACTGGGCGTCTATTCTTTCCCTGAGCAAATCCTTTATTTTCTGGTAGGGCGCCTTATAAATATTAACCACAAGCTGCAGCATGGCAGCGGATGTCACAAGGACGATAAAGGGAAGAACAATCTCAGTATTGAAACTGCCTGCTGATCCTTTTGCCAGGGTTGTCTTTGCCGCAAGCAGGAACCAGAGACTCAGAACAACATAAACAACATAAGATGCCGTGTTTATATACTCATACCGTTTCTTTCTCTCCAGTGTTTTTTTCGTGATAACCAGGGCGGAATCATTAATCTTTCCTTGCCACCTGGCGGCAAAGGAAGCCCAGTCTGCATTTCCTTTACCCATCCGGCAACCCTCCCTGTTTGCAACAGGCTAACTAATACTATTATCCCGTGGCGGAAAAAATGCCAGGGTTTAATTTGCTTCCCCCGGCATTGCGGCAGGTTCGGCGGTCCTGGCGATCTGCCAGCCCGGGTCATTCAGGAGATAATATTGAAAAAGCGGCGCTAAAGTATTGTCGGCTGCGAGACGGTAATAAGTGTTAATTCCATTTAAGCCGTCTCTGTCAAAGAGGCTCCTGTCCAGGTAGTGGTGTTCACTCCTTGTCATAAGGTTATGATTGGGGCCGCTTAAATACAGTGTGTAGTAAATGTTATGTGTCCAGGTGTAGAAACGTTTTTTGTCCTCCACCTTTATATAGTCTCCCAGCGTTGCCTGCAGGTAGATAATATTCTCCGCTTCAGTGTCGCGGCCTGCTATGGCAAATGCTTCGGTTTCCGCTGCCTTGTTAACTGTTTCCTTGAAGGCAGCCAGGAGATTGCTTCGCTTATCCGTGTAAGCGGAGACGTCTTTTGCTGTCAACTCCAGAGTTTTTGCCCGGAAATTTGTTGCCGGGCTGCTAGTTACAAGCAGGAATTGTGGGTTCTCAAACTCGTTGTCATACGCATTGAGCGGCTGACCCTCAGCGTTAAGAACAATTTTTCTGTAATTGCCGGGATTGTTCTCATAATCATTGATGACAAATATGGATGCCAGAACCGGCTTGTTCTTTTCCCTTAAATGAACTTCCCGGACCGGGGCAATTGCTTCTCCAGCAGGAGAAACCAGCTGAACATTGTGCGCGCCGGGCAGGTCCGTGGTGTTAAAAATGTAAAGGTCGTTGCCTGCGGCCACAAGCCCGAACATATTTTCCTCGGGGGAAGCGGCGGAATAATACAAGTTAAACTTTCTGAGAAAAGGATAAAATGCCAGCCGACCGTTTTCTTCCGCCAGAAAGCACAGGATATCTTCAGAACGAAAATCCAGCACTATTTCTTTCCCGCTGTCGGATAAACCGGCGGCAGCGTCTTCGGCTGAAAAATAAACAGGGTTTATCAGGGTTCCCCCGGCCAGGACGCGCTTTATTGCCGGCTGAACAAGCGATGCCAGGACCAGGACGACAAGAACGCCGGCGATGATGCTTTGCCAAGGGGAAGGAGCTTTTTTGCCCTGTTTCCCGTTCATATCATCTCCCCGCTTTCAGCAAACATATTTTGCATTGTGATGACTATAACGGTGATAATAATCTGCTATTTTAGCTTATCATTGAAGCCGGCACAAGGCAATTAA
>ERZ773359.6061-NODE-6061-length-11000-cov-5.112015_pt1 | contig 11000 bp, 12 predicted proteins | sample MGYA00374955_ERZ773359 | MGnify/ENA primary metagenome ERZ773359 (study PRJEB29098, sample SAMN04486028) | biogas fermenter metagenome | study: EMG produced TPA metagenomics assembly of the Biogas fermentation microbial communities from Germany - Plant 4 DNA1...
AGCTTTACGTGAAAAGGCCCAATGCGGGCAAAAGACTTTTTGTCATCAGGCGTCGGGAAACTTGCCTGCAAGCTGACATTTGCTATAATAAGCTTAAGGATAAAAATGGATAGAGGTGTACATATGGGAGAAAATGAAAGCAAAACTATTGCCGGTGCCGCCATTCGTCTGGCACTTTCCGCCGACCGTGAAGCTGAAAACGAGTTAAAAAAACAGCTTGCAGCTCAGGGCATTAAAGCTTCTGCCGTAGACTACGGCGGTGAGTTTATCACCTCGGTGCAAAAAGTTGTGGAGCGGGCAGTGGTGGCGGCAAAACGGGAAGGCGTCATTGCCGGCAGCCATCAGGAAGAAGGCGGTGTAGCCGGTGCTGCCCGGGAAGCCCTGTCACAAATTATGCCTAAAGCCATAGGCCTTAATGTGGGCGGTAAGGTTGGCATTGCCCGGAAAGGTGAGCACGTGGCGGTTGCCATCTTTTTCGCCATCGGGCTTTTGCATCTTAATGAGGTGGCCATTGGCTTAGGTCACCGGGCAATTTAGATCAACAGTATTTACTATTTTTTTGTGGTCTGCTCAAAAAGAGTGGCACGACGCAGGGCTTGTTCCCCGAAGCGATCTTTAATGGTATCTGCCGCTTCTGTTAGGCGGCTTAATTTTTCCTCGTTTTGTCCCCATAGTGTCAACTGGAAGCCGCTTTGGCGGTCCTGAAAATTGGAAACGGCAACTCCCAATAAGCGTATTTTACGCCAGGGTTCAAATTGACGGTGGTAGATGGACAGAGCCGTTTTGTAAATTGTTTCTGTTAAAAAAGTCGGTTTGTTCAATGTCCTTGCCCGCGTGACGCTGACAAAATTTTGATCTTTTATCGTTAACGTTACTGTACGTGCACTGTAGCCGGCACGGCGCAGGCGCCTGCCCACCCGTTCACTTAAATCCAGAAGCACGCGCGAAACGTCTTCGGGATCATTAATATCCCGCGGTAGCGTAACAGAGTGGCCAATGGATTTGGCTGTGTCTAAAGTATGCGGATCAACGGGAGAATCATCCCTGCCGTTGGCTAAATGAAAAAGTATTTCCCCCATGACGCCAAAGCGGCTTACCAGAAGCTTGGGAGGCATTTTGGCCAGCTCGCCAATGGTATTGATACCCATTTCTTTAAGGGCGGCTGCTGATTTATGACCGACGCCAACCATTTTCTCCACAGGCAGCGGCCATAAAATTTCTTGCATATTCCCGGCGTTAATGACGGTAAAACCGTTTGGTTTTTTTCGTTCTGAGGCCATTTTTGCTAAAAATTTATTGGGGGCAATGCCCACAGAGCTAGGAATTCCCAATTCATTTCTGATGCGTTGCTGCAGGGTATGGCCTATTGCTTCGGCCGGGCCAAAGAGGCGTTTTGATCCTGTAACATCAAGCCAGGCTTCATCAATGGAAAACGGCTCCACCAGCGGCGTGTAACTGCGCATAATTTCAAGTATTTTTTGCGAATAGGACAGATAAAGGCTGTGATCCGGAGGAATAAATATGGCTTCGGGGCACAGCTTTTTTGCCTGCCAGACAGGCATACCTGTTTTGATGCCATATTTTCTTGCTTCATAAGATGCAGTCAGGATAATACCGCGCCTTTTTTGGGGATCGCCGGCCACCAGGAGAGGTTTACCGCGCCACAGGGGATTTTCCGCCTGATGGCAAGAAGCAAAAAAAGCATTCATATCAATATGAATGATTGCGCGCATCTTTATCCACTCCGAATGTATGTTCGTTCAGGTTTAGTATAACAAAAAACTTGGCTGCGGCCAAGCTCAAAAAATTTTTATTCTTTTTTTCCGGAGGAAACTCCTGTGCCCAGAAGATATTGTACCGGGACCGGTTTGTAAACATCCTGAGACAGGTATTCTTTTTTCACTTCCCGCCCATGCAGGGAAACAACCCGCCAGACTGTGGCCTCATACCCTGCTTTTCCTTTTGCAAGTAATTTACGTTCCCCTGTAGGCAAATTGTCAGTTTCAATAAATTTTTCCGGTGGTGAAATTTTTTTGACGTCTGTAGTGTAGATTTCCACTTTTTGCCCGGGAATTTTTGTGCTGAAAAAACTAACTGTCAGTTTATCTGTCGCCACAAAGGTTTTGATCCAAATGGCATAGGGATGACTGTTTTTAAAGCGCAAATCAATTAAACCGTAAGCAATGGTTGCATCCAGCCCGGGAGGCACATAATCCACATATAAACCATGATTGCGCCGTTCCAGGATCTCCAGGTTGGCAAATAAAGCTGCATTGTATAAAGTTGTGGAAACCTGGCAAACTCCCCCTCCCAGTCCTTCTGTAATTTCGCCGCCTACAATGACCGGTGCCGGCAGATAACCTTTCTCGGCAGTAGTATCCCCCACTGTCTGATTAAAAGAAAACTCTTCTCCCGGATACAGTATAGTTTCATCTACTGCTTCCGCAGCCAGCCGGATATTTTGCAGGCGGTTCTGATGGTGATTTGTAAAATATGTAGTAAAGGAAGAGATCTCTTCCCTAATTTGCAGTTTTTCCAATTGTGCCGCCGTAATTTCCGCTTCTTGTGTGCGAAAAAATAAGGGACAAACTAAAGTTGTGGACAAAGATACGTTTACTTTCTGCAGGTGTTGATAGGTTGCCGCCGGATCCAGCCGGCGACCGGGAACATCAGGTTCTATGGCCACAGTTTTATGCTCATCTGCTAATACTAATTTAGCATTTGTAGGTTCCCGCTGCAGGTGAGCTGCAGCTTTTTGTAAAGAACGGGTAAACTTTTTGTAATCAATTTGGAGTTGCAGCTCTACAGATTTATTCTTCCTGGCCAGGAAAAACCTTTTAAAATAGTTAAGAAAATAAAACCCTCCCCTGGCGGTGTTAAAAGCATTATTTACTATTCGCGTAACATCCGGTTTAATACCCAATTCAGCAAATGTTTTTACGATTATTTCATCACCGCCGGTAAATGCCACTATATTTTGATTAAATTTCAGGTTCTGCAGATATTTTTCCAACTGCAGGACTGCATCCTTTTTCTTTTGCCCGCCCAGTGAAAGTTCTTCAAAATAGACACCGGGATAAATACGGTTATAGTAAAAAAAATAGTCGGCAATCATAACAGTTGCCAGTAAAGCACAAATAATGAAAAGGACGACCCGCCTTTTTTTTCCCTTTTTGTTTCCGCTGCACTGCACTCCCTCTCCCTGCCTTTATTTGATTGCTTGCAAATAAGTACTTTTTTATTCTATTAAACAGCGGCAGTTTTTATGTTTATTAAAAAAATAATTATTTTTGTGTATAAAAAAAATCTAACCGGCAATAATACAAATGAACCTCACAGAGGCCGAAAGTCTGATGTAAACAGCCGATTTACATTACAGACCAAACAAAAGCACTCTGTGAGGTTCTCTTTTCGTTACTTACCGAAAAAAGACAGTAACAATCCGGCCACGATGGCGGAGCCGATGACACCGGCCACATTGGGCCCCATGGCATGCATAAGCAAATAATTGTTGGGATTGGCTTTTTGTCCTTCCATTTGTGAGACGCGTGCAGCCATGGGAACTGCAGAGATGCCTGCAGAGCCGATCAAAGGATTGATTTTTCCTCGGGTTACTTTGTACATAATTTTGCCCATTATAACGCCGCCGGCGGTGCCAATGGCAAAGGCAACTAAACCTAAAGCCAAGATAAATAAAGTTTGCGGCGTGAGGAAGTTTTCTGCGCCGGCGGAAGCACCCACTGCCGTGCCCAAGAGAATCACAATAATGTTAGTTAATTCATTTTGCGCAGTTTTACTTAAACGCTCTGTCAGACCGCACTCTCTCAATAAATTGCCCAGCATCAGCATTCCTATCAGGGGAATTGAAGGGGGCAAGAGCAGGCCGGTGATAATGGTGACGATAATGGGAAAGAGGATTTTTTCCCGTTTTGAAACCGGTCTTAACTGCTCCATAACCACCTCCCGCTCTGCTTTAGTAGTCAGGGCACGCATAATAGGCGGTTGAATCATGGGCACCAGGGCCATGTAAGAGTAGGCGGCAATGGCGATTGAAGGTAAAAGCTCCGGGGCCAAGATTGAAGTTAAAAAAATCGCAGTAGGACCGTCAGCGCCTGCGATTATCCCGATACTACTTGCTTCTGCCGGAGTAAAACCCAAAAGTATTGCACCGATAAATGTGGTAAAAATACCAAGTTGTGCCGCTGCACCCAGCAAAAGTGTTTGCGGGTTAGCAATAAGCGGTCCAAAATCAGTCATGGCACCTATACCTAAAAAAATGAGGGGCGGGAAAACGCCCAGTTTTATGCCTTGATAAAAATAATAGATAAGACCTCCCGGGGTAATTAATTCCCCTGTTTGCTCATAAACGGGCGCCGCCATGATTTGCCCCAAGGGTAAATTTGCCAACAGCATGCCGAAGCTAATCGGGATTAAGAGAAGGGGCTCATATTTTTTCTCTATACCCAAGTAAAGCAAGGCCAGTGCGATGATAAGCATGACCGCCTGCTGCCAGGTCATGGCATAAAAACCTGTTTCCTGGACAAAGATTATGATTTTTTCCAGCATAACCGCCTCCTATGCAAAAACAAGCAAGGCGTCGCCGGTATTGACTGTTGCCCCTTCACTGACATGGATTGCTTTTACTATACCTGCTTGCGGTGCGATAATTTCATTTTCCATTTTCATTGCTTCCAAGATGAGCAGCACCTCTCCTTTTTGTATCGTTTGCCCGGCGGTAACTACAATTTTTTGTACCACACCCGGCATGGGTGCCGCTACTGTTTTTTCAGTTTGTAGTGGAGTGTTAATAAAAGTATCTTCTTCTGCCTTTAGGTGGGAAGGTGCAGGAGCTTTAGGTATCTGTGGCGGTAAAATTGTACTCTGCGTGTTTAAGGCTGTATTACCGTCTGATAATTCCTCAACAATAACACTATAGCTTTGGCCGTTGACAGTAATGCGAAATTCCTTCATGACCTTCTCTCCTTTCGCCATATAATTTGCCGGCGATTCTCAAGCAAATTATTTCTGCCGGCAGTTACCCAGTCTGAATGAAAATTTGTCTTTTGCGGCCGGACAGAGATGACGGCAAATTCAGGCGGCGATTTACGCAGGTATGAGGAAATGGAAGCCGTAATTACTGCCACCAGCTCAGAAGGACATGCTTTGTCTTTTGGTGACTCACTTTGCAATACTTTCAATGGTTTTGCCGTCTCCGCCACTACCTCCACTGAGTCAGGCCTCTGTTGGAGATAACTAAAGCCGGCAAGAATTAAGTAGAGGAAATATAAAGAGAGCATTGTAAGGGAAAAACCGATTAACGTTACCTCTAAACCTAAAAGTATGTTCGCCATAAATACCTCCAAAGATATTAATTTGTCAACAGTTATTTTACCTGTTATCACCTCACTTTCTTTTTTACTATTTTATCATAGTAAAGCAGCAAAGAAAAGCCCTATTGCGCGATATTAGCCCGTATTACGTATTTGCTCGCAATAATATTTGAATATGTCAAATTTTCTACGTGTCAGGCCAAATTCAGTAAAATTACTCCTTTGCCCTGAATTGTCGCCGTGATAATCAGAACCGCCCGTGGCAAGAAGATGGTGCTTTTGTGCCAGTTGCTCATAAAGAACTGTTTGTGCGGCATCATGTTCAGGATGATAAACTTCAATTCCTTTCAGGCCATAAGTAATAAATTTAGTCAGTAAACCGTCATCTTCTACCTGGCCGGGATGAGCCCAGACGCTAAACCCCCCCGCTGCTTCTATGGCATTAATGGCAGCCTGTGGCGTTAATTTAAAGCGTTTGACATAGGCAGGGCGCCCCTTTTCTAATAAATTATCAAAGGCTGCGGCGATGTTGGGAAAATAACCTTTTTCGACTAAAACTCTTGCCACATGCGGCCGGCCCGGGGCTGTGCCTGTTTTCTCCAGCACTTCATCCAGGGTAATTTGGTAATCCAAGTCCCTTAATTTCCGTACCATAGCTTCCAGGCGGCGGAAGCGGCTTTCATTAAGTTCTTTAATCAGCCCTTGTATTACTGTACTTTTATGGTTAAGACAATAACCTAAAATATGTACCTCTTTATCTTCGTAAGTTGTACTAAATTCAATGCCCGGAAAAACTAAAAGTCCTGTGTTTTGAGCTGCCGCCAGGGCTGCATCAATACCGTCCACGGTGTCGTGATCTGTAATGGCAATGGCTGTAAGTTTTTTGGAAAGTGCCAGGCTAACAATTTCTTCCGGTGTATAGAGGCCGTCACTGGCTTGAGTATGAAGATGTAAATCTGCTACAATCATTTTTCATCCTCCTCACTAAGATTGGCGGATAAAAGTTTGAGCATATTTTCTCCCATTATGGCCGCAATTTCTTTTTCCGTGAAACCACGCCGCCGCAGGCCTGCTGTGAGAACAGGTAAACAGGACACGTCGGCAAGCTCGGGCAGTACTTTATCTATACCGTCAAAATCACTGCCTAAACCTAAAATTTCAGTGCCTGCCAGATCTGCCACGTAACAAAAATGATCTAGCAATTTTTCTAAAGTCGCATCTTTTTCGGCAATAAAATCAGGATAAAACGTTAGACCTACCACTCCTTTTTGTGCTTTTAAGGCCAAAATTTGTTCTTTATCCAGGTTGCGCGGGTGGGGACAAAGAGCTGCCGCATTGGCATGGGAAATCAGTACCGGCTTGGTTGCTGTTTCCAGAAGATCGTAAAAACCGCGTTTAGCCAGATGGGCACCGTCCACGACCATACCCAGACTGTTTAAGTTTTTTACTACTTTTTTCCCCAGTTTAGTGAGCCCCCCTGCTGCTTCTCCCATACCTACTCCGTCTGCAAGCCGGTTGCGCTGATTCCAGGTCAGTCCTACACTGCGCAATCCTAAACGATGAAAAATTTGTATAATTTCCCGGCCGCCTTCTAAAGGTTCTCCCCCCTCCAGCGCCATGATAATTGCCAGTTTGCGCGGGTTAAGCACTGCTTTCTGTAAATCAGTTTTTGTTTTCAGCAAAATAATTTTATCCTGATTTTTTTCCAGTTCAGACAATAAATGTTCTAATAACTGCAGAGCACGCGGTAACGCCAAAAAAGGTTTGTACTCCGGTTCAATAAAAAGAGCAAAGAACTGTAAATTTACCCCTCCTTGCTTCAAGCGAGGGTAGTCGATTTGACCACAAGTATTTTGCTGCCAGAAATTATAATGCCCTTTTGTAAAAAGATGAACCGTATCACAATGACTGTCTACTGTATAAAATTTCACTTGCAAACCCCTTTTTATTTTTATCTTATCATGCTTATAAAGGTGGTAAAACCATAATACAAAAAAACACCCATCTGAAATGGGTGTGTTTCTCATTAGCCTATCTAGGCTGAACTAAAAGTTTAATTGCAGTTCTTTCTTCACCTTCAATGATGATATCTGTAAAAGCAGGTATACAAATTAAATCCATCCCACTTGGTGCCACAAAACCACGAGCAATTGCCACAGCTTTAATTGCCTGATTCAAGGCTCCGGCTCCAATTGCTTGTATTTCGGCTCCGCCTCTTTCGCGTAAAACGCCCGCCAATGCTCCTGCTACAGAATTAGGATTGGATTTTGCTGAAACTTTTAATACTTCCATCGCTGTACCCCCTAGTTTTTTTACTTTTCAGATAACTTCAAATATTTAAATTCATCATAAGTCAGGAAAATCCTGCTTGGTTTTTAGAAAATATGTTATATTTCATGAAAATCTATTAATCTTTTTATCCGGAGAGCCAAGCCGCTGCTTAAATCAATATCTACCAGCACCCCATTAAACTGAATCGGACCTTTTTTGGCCACTTCAAAGCGAGCCGGCATTTGCGTAAGAAATTTACGTAACACGGGCTCCGGGTTAACTCCCAAAATGGAATCTTTGGGTCCGGTCATACCTATATCGGTTATGTAAGCCGTCCCTGCAGGTAAAATTTGCTCATCGGCAGTCTGCACGTGCGTATGTGTTCCCACCACAGCCGAAACATATCCGTCTAAATAACGTCCCAGGGCTATTTTTTCCGAGGTGGCCTCGGCATGAAAGTCAACAATAATGATTTTTGTCTCTTTGCGAATCTCCTCCACGGCCGTCGCCACTGTACGGAAGGGGCAGTCCAGGGCATCCATAAAGACACGTCCACTGGCATTAATAACGCCGATTTTTTGTCCTTTATGTGTATAAATGGTCCAACCGCGTCCCGGCACTTGCGGCGGATAATTTACCGGTCGGATAATGCGTGTCTCCTGGTCAATATAGGGTAAAGCTTCCTTCCTGTCCCAGACATGATTTCCCATGGTGAGGACGTCTACACCATAACCAAAGACTTCTGTGGCTGTTTTGGGCGTGAAACCGTTGCCTGAAGCCAGGTTTTCACCGTTAGCAATAGTAAAATCAACATCATAATTTTTTATAATTTGAGGCAGCAAATCCCGTAAGCATTTCCTCCCCGGCCTGCCTACCACATCGCCAATAATTAAGATGCGCATCTAAGTTCACCTCAAAGTTCATCGTTAAGTTTTCCTTGTTTTTAGGGTACATAAGAAAGACGTGCCGTAGAGCACGTGTTTTCTGACAGCTATTGAGCACTTATGCCAGGTGCAAACTTGTGACATTATTTATTATAGACAAAAACTTTTCCGGCATCCCTAAAAGCAAGCAAATTAACTTTTTTCATTTTTGTTCCCTGATTTAATAAATAATTAATAATTTCTTCCTGTTGCATTATCTCTTCACTTTGCATTTGCCCTAAATTCTCCATGTCGCGCAGTACTGTTTTGGGAAAGACGTTGCAGACCAGGCCGCAAAAGAGCTGAATTTCCGCCAAAGAAAGGTCCTTTGTGGTTGTAACCAGAGTAATCTTACTTAAATGGCTAAAATGTGCCAATTCTGCTTTAATGACAATATTTTTGCCTGTCAGTCCCCCGTAAGCTGCGAAAGAGTCAGCAAGCACTTTTTGAAACCGGGAAAATTCATCGCCCGCAAGTTCACCGCGTAGCATAAAAGTAAATCTTACACACTCATTGGGCATATCTAAATGAATTGAAAAAATTTCCGTAAAGCGTAGCAGTAGTGAAATCAGTAAATTTGCGGTCCTCAAATCTTGTTTGCTCTGTTGCTTAGGCTTTGGCACATTATCATCCTCCGGCAGCTTGCTGCCTCATAAGTTCCATAACCGGACCATAAATTCCTGCCTAAATCTTATAATTGTCTTGCGGCAAAAATTGCCGGGGATTCCCAACTAACACCCCCAGCAGATAGGAAAGTAAGCAAATCTAGGTTTAAATAATTCCCTGCCGGTAGAATCAAAAAAGGAGCGCAAGCGCTCCTTTTTAAGAGTCGGAACTATTTGGCGTAATCTACCGCTCTTGTTTCTCTAATCACTGTAACTTTTATTTGTCCTGGATATTCCAGTTCCGCCTCTATTTTTTTCACAATTTCTCTGGCTATGGTCACACTTGCAAGGTCATCAATTCTATCCGGCTTAACCATAATCCGTATTTCCCGCCCTGCCTGAATGGCATAAGCTTTTTCCACACCGTCAAAGGAATCAGCAATCTCTTCTAATTTTTCCAGGCGTTTGATATATGCTTCCAAGGTTTCACGACGTGCCCCGGGGCGTGCCGCCGAGATAGCATCTGCAGCCTGTACTAAAACAGCTTCCAGCGTTAAAAACTCTTCATCTCCATGGTGAGCAGCAATGGCATTGACAATTTCCCGGGATTCTTTATACTTGCGAGCCAGGTCACTGCCAATCACGACGTGAGGGCCTTCGACTTCATGGTCTACCGCTTTACCGATATCATGGAGCAAGCCGGCCCGTTTGGCAAATTGGACGTCTAAACCGAGTTCGGCAGCCATGGCACCGGCCAAGTGTGCCACTTCTATGGAATGCTTCAGTACATTTTGACCGTAGCTGGTACGGTAACATAAGCGGCCCAGTAATTTGACCAATTCGGGATGCAGGCCGTGAACATTAGTTTCAAACATGGCTGCTTCCCCTTCTTCACGGATACGCATATCCACTTCCTGACGAGCCTTTTCCACCATTTCTTCAATACGGGCCGGGTGAATGCGCCCATCAGCCACCAACTTTTCCAGTGCAATTCGTGCAATTTCCCGCCGAATGGGATCAAAACCTGAAAGAATAACGGCTTCCGGAGTATCATCAATGATTAAATCGATGCCGGTCAAAGTTTCTAAAGCGCGAATATTGCGTCCTTCCCGGCCGATAATCCGCCCTTTCATTTCGTCATTTGGCAGTGAAACTACCGAGACGGTTGTTTCGGAAACATGATCAGCAGCAAATTTTTGGATGGCATATGTGATAATTTCGCGTGCTTTTTTTTCAGCTTCTTCTTTTGCCTGTCCTTCAATGTCCTTAATCATGACAGCCATCTCATGCTGAACTTCATCGCGCACCCGGTTGAGCAAAATTTCTTTTGCTTCATCGGTGGTCATTCCGGACAGGCGTTCCAATTCAGCCAATTGTTCGTTTAAAGTTGCCGTAATCTTTTCCCGGATGTTACTAACCTCAAGGTCTTTCTTTTTCAGTTCTTCTTCTTTACGTTCAATTTGGACAGTTTTCCTGTCTAAAGTTTCTTCCTTTTGCAGTAAACGCCGCTCTAATCTTTTTAATTCATCACGGCGTTCGCGGTTTTCCTGGTCAAGATCTTTACGCAGCTTATGCACTTCTTCTTTGGCTTCAATGATTTTTTCTCTTTTAATGGCTTGAGCTTGTTTTTCAGCTTCTGATAAAATTGCTTTTGCTGCTTCTTCCGCCGAGCCAATTTTTCTTTCAGCAGAGGTTTTGCGGATAAAATATCCTATAGCGGCAGCTACCAGTGCTGTAATAATTACAATTATAGTCACGTAGATTGGATCCAAACATTTCACCTCCTGTGATAAATGTAAAAAATTTGAATTAATGGCAATAAAAAGAGCTGTGCGGGCACACAGCTATAAAGAAGCACATATTGATCTTAA
>ERZ773359.6066-NODE-6066-length-10991-cov-4.813917_pt1 | contig 10991 bp, 7 predicted proteins | sample MGYA00374955_ERZ773359 | MGnify/ENA primary metagenome ERZ773359 (study PRJEB29098, sample SAMN04486028) | biogas fermenter metagenome | study: EMG produced TPA metagenomics assembly of the Biogas fermentation microbial communities from Germany - Plant 4 DNA1...
TATCAGGAAATATTTACATTGACGAACTGGGCTACTATCCAAAGCCTGAATAGCCCTATGTGCCCGCCGAGCCGGCACAGCCGTATGGAGTGTATCAGGACTTTGAAAAGATGAACACGCAGGAGGACCTTGATAGTTTTATGATGGCCGACATTGATGGAGATTCCCAAATGACCCTTACCCTTTCGGAAGACGGTGGCTATCAAAACTCCAAGGCTGCCAAAATTGAATATAACAGAATCGCATACTGGATGAATTTCTTAGACGAAAACTACCAGGCACAACACTACATTGCGGCCGGAGACGGGTTTAGTGTCTGGCTGAAAACAGATAATGAAATCCGCATCAGGCTTTATGTGTTTGACGATTGGGTAGATATGAAAAGCGACTATATTACTTTGACGCCGGGCGAGCATTTTGTCCAGTTCCCGTGGAGTGATTTTAAAGGCGTAGATGATGACGGCAATGAAGTAACCCTGAAACTGGGCGAAGATAATACCATACAGATGATAAAAATCGAAGTTGGAGGCGGAATATCGACGCCCGGTACAATCTATATTGACGAAATAGGCTATGTCAATTATGAGATGCCTACCGAACCGGAAAAACCCCCGCTGCCCGATGACGAAAGCGTTGTCCTGTTCTGTGCCACCCGCGGCGCAAGTCCGTGGCCCAACATTCAGGGCGACCCCGCGTATTGCGATGTCTTCAGGGTATTTGACGACCCGCGTTTCGATTTCTACTTTAAACTCTCCCTGCTGGAGGATTTCAGCAAAGGCGGTATCTTCATTTACAACAACCTGACAGGAGAAGGCGATTTGGAGCCTGCGGATATTTCCTATGCTTATGAAAAAGGCTATGTAAGATTTTGGGTAAAAGCGTCTGCGGCAAAATCATTTGACGTTTACTTCTCGGCAGAGGGAGAAGTGCCTTCGGAGAAAACAACCATTACAGTGGATGAACCCAATGTATGGCAGGAATTCCGCTTACCGATGTCAACCTTCCCCTTTAAGAATGTTAAGCATGCAGAGAAAGTTTATCACTTCTGCATTTCCGGTAAAGATGTCGAGGGGGACGCCTTCGGGGCAGGAGACGTAATAAAGATTGCAGGAATTAAGGTCTACAGCCAGGAGCCTGAGGAAATTGAAGTAGAGGACGGGTTGGACAATGACCCCGAAAACAATACGCTGAAATATCCGGTAGGCACCAAGGACGATTCCGCAATCCTGTGGTTCACTGACACAACATGGCCGTTTGACCTCAGCGGAGGCGCCGGAGAAATAACAATCGAAGATGAAAGCGTCCTTGAAGGATTTGATAAAATCTACAAGTGGGTACTCGGCGAAAACTTTAAGAATGCGTATCAGGGCGCACATCTTTACGGCGATCCCGCTGATGTTACAAACTACATCGATACTGCATACCTGCGCTTCTATGTGAAGTCAAGCAAGGCAGGCAAAATCATGCTGGCGCTCAAAGACGACGCGTATGTTGCCGGGCCAAGGTTTATAGTCGAAATAGAAAAGGCAAACGAATGGACAGAAGTGCGCATTCCGCTTGCCAGATTTATAGGTTTCCAGGATATTGAATATATTAATTCCGTTTTCATCAGCGATGTCTACAAGCCTTATTCATGGAGCTACGGTGATGACTATGACGGCGAAATCATCAATACCGGGGAAGGATATCTGGAAGCCGGAGATACCTTGTATTTCTCGCCATTTATCATTAAAGCGGGAGCCGGACTCGTCGATGACGATGACGATGACGATGATTACGACGACGAGGAAAACGGAACAAAGACTCCTCCAACAGGCGAAAAGAGCCCGCTTCCGTTAGCGCTTGTACCCTTTGGCATTTCACTGATAGCTGGTATTCCTTACAAGAAAATAAGAAGGCGCAGTTGTCAACAGTAATTTTGACCTAAAACTGCTGAAGGGGGTTTTACTATGACAGATAAGATGACTATTAAGCTGCTCGCAATATTTATCTGCATTCCGATATTAATACTCGCATTTGCCGGCTGTAACAATAAGGAAAACCAGTCTTCTTCGGATACGGAAGGCACCACCGCCGTTTCCGAAACCCAGGACACGGATAATGAATCCGGCGACCCATCGGAGGGAGAGCCCTCCGATGGGGAGCCTTCAGGCACTGACCCTTCCGATACACAGAAAGCGGACGATACAACGAAGGCGACAACCACAAAAAAAACTCCAACAACAACTGCTCCTCCCCCAGACTTAAAGGGCAGGACAATTACATACGCGGCGAACTGGAACGAGCCGACCAACGACGCGCGCTATATGAAACGCAAGCAGTGGCTAGAGAAAAACCTGAATTGTAAGATTAAGCACTATCCTCTGTTAAGCGATACCGACAGGGATAACCTGACCAATTCCATTCTTGCCGGAAAACCGATTGCCGACTTTTTCACTCAGGGGCCGGGCGTCTACAATTTCGCCAGCAAAGGTATGCTTTATCCTATCAGCGACCTTGAATGCATAAACGTAAACGACCCGAAATGGAACAAGCTGATCAGGGAATACTCCACTATTAACGGAAAAACCTATGGAATTTACTGGAAACAGAATGTTTTTAGAAATGTTCTGGTATACAACAAGAGCCTTATCAAGGGCGATGATGACCTGTATACCCTTCAGAAAAACGGCAAGCTCACATGGGATAAGCTGTTTGCAATAGCTCAGAAGGTTCAACAAGCTAATGCAAATGTCAAGGATTTTGCGGCTGTCAGCGGAACCATGGATATTAATGATTTTACCAACGTATTCATTGCCGCCAATAACGGCAGAATGGCGACCAGAGGAAAAGGTTTGGATTTCTCCTATACATACGATTCAAAAAATACAAGAAGGGCATTAGAAGAAGTGCAGAGATGGGTTAAGGCAGGTTTGCTGTTAGATGTTGCAGGCAAAAGCTATCTCTACGCCCATTCGCAGTTCTATAAAGGCAAAGTGGGTATGATGCCGGCCGATAACTGGCAGTTGTCGGACATCTTTGCAAAAGCGAAGTTCAAAGTCGGAGCAGTCCTATTCCCCAAAGGGCCGGACGCTAAATATGACCTTGTGGATCAGAACGGACAGGAGTTCTACATGATACCCTCGACAGTAAAGAATCCGGAAGAGGTTGGTAAATTCATCAATGCGATGGCCGATTATGACATTGCAAACGACCCCACCTGGGAAGAAATCTGGGGCGATATGTGCGATGACGATAAGCAGGTAATGGATACCTTCAGAAGGTATCTTAAAGCAATTGATGAAGGCAAGTATTTCTTGGATTACAGGGATGTTGTACAGGGCGCGATTTACGATAACGGGGTTTATGGAATGTTAGCGGAGGTCGCCAGGTCGTCCCTGACTCCGCAGGCATTCCTGGAATCAATAAAACCGGTTGCCGAACAGAACATCAAAGAATTGGCGGGCAAGAGCTGATTATAATTGTTATAAAAAATGAGGGTGAAAGATGATGAGAAGACTGGGCATATATCTGATATTATTGCTCTTTGTGCTTAGCATGGGTTCCTGCAGAAGAGAAGACGAAAACATTTCCAGCTTGACATCCACCGATGGCAGCGCTGCGGATACAAGCGACCCCAGTGCCATAAACGGCTCTGAAAGTACAGAAACGCCGACTGACAGCGATACATCCCAGCCGACATCATCTTTCCCCTCGAAAACGGAAGGACTGACTACTATTAATACTACAGCAAAACCCACAACAACCAAAAAAGCTGAATATGAAATGTCATTACTGCAATATCACCCCGGCTTACCGGGTTTTGATGCCGAATACAGTATTGTGGTAAAAAGAGACGGAATACTTGCGGCGGGCGATTTTTCGTTATCGGTTAACGACAGCCGCGTGAAGCTTAAAGACAATAAGGTTATAGTGCCCTACTCGGTCAGAAACGAGGGCAAAAACGTGGTGGTAACCGTCAAGCCGAAAAACGGAAGCTCCGTATCAATAACAATTCCTTCGAAAAAATGGGAGATAACCTTTAATGATGATTTTAACGGCAATGTTTTGGACCCCACAAAGTGGAGCGTGTTTGAACCATATCTGACGTATGGCAGCAATCCCGTATCATACTGCGACCCGAACGATTGTTATGAGGTCTCAAACGGCACATTAAAGCTGTTTATTCAAAAAAAGGACTCTGTGTTAAACGGAAAGACCTACCATTACAAAGACGCCTGCATTTCGACAGAGAACAAATTCACCCAGACATTAGGCTGCTATGTCGCGGCAATGAAATATCAGCCGTGGTCCGGGGTTTGCGGCGGGTTCTGGCTCCTGCCGGTGTTCGGAGGGAAAAGACAGAGCGTTTTCTTCTATAAAAACAATCCCGATTGGGGCTGCGGCGAGGTTGATATTATCGAATACGCCAGTGTTTTCGGGAAGACATACAGCGTAACTGAGCATTTCTGGAATGTCAACACCGGGGAACATGTCAAAGGAGAACATTTCTGGGCAAAGCCCAAGGTTGATGTCGCAGACGGAAAATTCCATGCGATAGGCGTAGCCATTACTGAGGATGCTTCTTATTACTACTGCGATGGGGAACTTGTAGGCGTGATGGAACATGTTTACAAAACAACCAGCGCGTCAGGCCAAAGGAGGAACCCTGTAAAGAATTTCATGCTGTTCAGCTATCGCATGGGGCCGGATGACGATTCCAACTGGGTAGGCAGGTGGAATTTCGGAGAGTCAGATTTCCCGCTTGTATACGAGGTTGACTGGTGCAGGGCATATAAGTAATAATTATTACAAATATAAAAACGGCTGTTACTTTAATTTGCGAGCAACGTCGCAAAAGCTGCTGCCGTTTTTATATTTTGAACAGGTTTAAGTTCAATTCACCAAAAGGCGGTTGAATAAATGAAAACAAAAGGTAGTCTGGTGTCGCGGCGCCAAAAATACGGATATGTTTTTGTGCTGCCTTATATATTAGGAATCCTATTCCTGTTTTTGACGCCGATAGTGCAATCCTTGATGATTAGCTTTGGTGAAGTGAGCACCGAAAAAGGGTTTGATATAATTGTAAAGGGAATACAGAACTACCACCATGCCTTTCGCGTGGACCCCAGATATGTGCCTTTATTACTCGAATCAATAGGCTCTATGTTCGCGACCGTTCCAATAATACTCGTTGTAAGCTTTATCGTGGCTTTGCTTTTGAAAAGAGACTTTAAAGGAAGGCTTGTATTCCGCTGTATTTTCTTTTTGCCGGTTATTATTGCGTCAGGCATTATGAAAACCCTTGAATTTGATGATATATTGTCTTCTGCAATCGTTCCGGGGCAGACAAACCTTGTAACAGGAGAAGTGCTGACTACCAGCCAGCAGGTTGTTACGGAGCTGCTGCTTAACAGTAATCTAAGCCCCGCTGTTTCAAACTATATTATCACCGGTATTACAAACATATTAAATGTTCTGAATGAATCCGGGATACAAATCCTTATTTTCCTTGCGGCATTACAAACGATTTCCCCGTCGCTATATGAAGCGTCCGCCATCGAAGGCGCGACGGGATGGGAGAATTTCTGGAAAATTACCCTGCCGATGATAAGCCCTCATATATTAGTTGTGGTTGTTTACACAATTATTAACAGCTTTGTGGACCCGAATACAAATATCATGCTGTATATTCGGGAGCTTACATACGAGAAGTTTATGTTTGGTTATTCCGCTGCAATGTCGTGGATATATTTCCTGGTTATTTCTATCTTTGTTGCTTTGACATTTTTAATAACAAGGCCTCTTATTTTCTACCGGGACAAGTAAGCGGCAGCTCATTTATCAGGCTACGGAGGAATTATTATGATGCTTAGCCCCAAACTGAAATCAAAATGTCAAAGATTCATATCAAAAGCGGTAATCTACATATTACTGTCCTGTCTGGGATTTGTGATAATTTATCCGCTTTTTGGCAGGGTAATGCTTTCGATTATGGATGAATACGATTTGTATGACGATACAGTCCGGTTTTTTACAAGACGGCTCAACTTTGGCAACTATTCGTTGGCGATACATTACATGAATTACTGGGACAGCTTGTTTAAAACAGTGATTTATGTTTTGACAGCAGGAATCTGTCAGCTGTTTTCTTCTGTCGTGATAGGCTATGGCATGGCAAGGTTCAAGTTTTTTGGAAACCGGCTGTTGTTCATGTTCCTGCTGCTTTCGCTTATCGTTCCGCCGCACCTCATCTCGCTTCCTTTATATCTTCAGTTTCAACAATTAAAGCTGCTGGACAACATATTCTCAATCGCGATACTGTGCTTGACGGGAGTGGGTCTGAAAAGCGGTTTGCTGATATTTATAATGCAGCAGTATTTCAGAGGATTTCCGAAAGAACTTGAAGAATCCGCAATGATAGACGGGGCGGGCCCTATCAGAACTTTCTTTTCCATAGCTCTGCCATCGGCAGTGCCGATGATAGCAACTGTGTTTTTGTTTTCGGTTGTATGGAACTGGACCGACAATTTTTATACGTCCACCTTTTTACCGGGCAACACCTTTCTGCCTCGAATGCTGCTCGGTATCAAAGGGGTTTTACAGTTTGACCAGCAAACCAGATACGGAGTTTTTAATTTAGTCATAAGCTCCTTGGCTGAGAATGCGGGGGTTCTTTTGCTTATCATACCGCTGATAATAATCTTTATCGTTGCACAACGCTACTTTGTCGAGAGTATCGAGAACACCGGCATTGTTGGATGATTAAAAGGAGTATTGAGCATGAAAAAAAAGCTTCTGATTATTGTAACCTTTGCCGTTGTAGCTGTATTGCTGTCGCTCGGATATTCTTTTATCGTTAAACCTCCGAAAATAACCCCTGTCAGCACCTCTGAGTTTTTGGGTCTGGTTTCTGAGGGGTTTAATACATATAAACAATATTTAAATCAGTACGGCGATAACATAATCCCACAAGAAATAACCGTTGATGTTTTCAGCGACGAGATAACAATACCTGCGGGAGAAAAGAAAGAATTCGGTTTTACGGTTGAATATGACGGTCTGTATGTGCTTTCATGCGAGCAAAAAGGCGAAGATGAAGGCGGATATAAAGATATCGAGTTTTCAATGCAAATCGACGGTGAATTCCCGTTTGACGAGAGCCGGTATTTATACTTCCCCAAAAAATGGCTGGTGTCCAAGACAAGAGAAAACGACTTTATGGGCAACCAGCTCCGTCCGGTTCTCAAAGAACTGGACGAATGGTATGAAAGCGAAGCCAGAAGCCGGGCGAGTTATGTTTCGGATTCGATACGGTTTTATTTAAAAGCCGGCGCTCATACCATCTCATTAAACCCGGCCGATTATGACCTTAAGCTGCGAAACCTTGTTTTTATAAGCTATGAGCCTCCAAAGCCTTATACAGAGCCTGATGTTGCAGATTATAAAATGAGCGCAAAGCCCATAACAATACAGGCGGAAAACGCGCTTTACAGAAGCTCGCCTTCGATATTAGAGCAAATCGACCGCACATCGGCTGCCACAATGCCGGTTTGCAGCGGGAGCGATATTTACAATACAATGGGCGGGAGCACATGGTCGGAACGCAGCAGCTCCGTAACATGGGAGTTCAACGTGGAGCAGCCGGGTTATTATCAGCTGCATATGAGAGCCCTGCAGGACTACGGCGGAGGAATATCCTCTTACCGCAGGATTTATATTGATGATAAAATCCCGTTTGAAGAGGCGCAGATTATTACGGTGCCGTATTCGATAAAATGGCAGAGAGTCATCGCTATGGCGGGGGACAAACCGGCATGGTTTTACCTTGATAAAGGCCGCCATACGATTACACTGGAGTGTACTCTCGGCGAAATTGAGGATTTGGTTGAGGTAACGAGCAACCTTCTCAAGGATTTAAACCGGGTTTACCGCCGCATTATTATGGTTATCACTACCAACCCCGACCCGTACCGCGATTACGATTTGACAGAGAGAATTCCGGAAGTGTTTGAGGAAATGACCCGCATACGCAAGGTGCTGGACACCATTGCCGGCTATCTGATTTACAAGGGCGGAGGTTCAGGCTCGCAGACAGTTTTATTTGAAAGGCTGGGCGATCAGCTCAAAGAATTTCTTAAAAAACCGGAAAAAATTCAAACGGAACTGAGCTACTTCCAGTCAAATATCAGCGCGGTGGGCGCGTGGATAAGCGAAAGAGACTCTATTCCGCTTGAGCTGGACTGGCTTGAATTTGTGCCTGTCGGTGCCAGCGGCTCAGATATTAAAGTTAGCGCGTTTACTCAGATAAAGCATACTGTGGAACGCGTCATCAACTCCTATACCCATGACTACAACATATTCTCAACTTCCAAGCCTTTTTACAACAGCGTGGATGTGTGGGTAAACACCGGCAGGGACCAGCTTCAGGTCATAAATCAGCTCTGTAATGAGTTCGCGGCTGAACATCAAATCGGGGTCAACCTGAAGCTGGTTGAACCGGGCACTGTTATGATGGCCGTGGTCGCGGGGACGGGCCCTGATGTAAACATCATGGGCACAGTGGTTGAGCCAATTAATTATGCTGTGAGAAAAGCGGTGATAAGCCTGAATGATTTTGACGGGTTTGACGAGGTTATCAAGGATTTTCATCCACAGCTGCTTACTCCGCTGACCTTTATGGGTAAAACCTATGCACTACCTGAGACGGAGAGTTTCCCCGTGATGTTTTACAGAAAGGACATTCTTGAGGAATTAGGCCTGAAAGTGCCAAAAACATGGGATGAAATATACGACTTAATTCATGACCTTCAGGCTCACAACATGCAGTTTGGCCCCTATGTTGATTTGTATTCGGTTCTACTCTACCAAAACGGCGGGGAGTACTACGGGAACGAGGGCGAATATTCCCTGCTTAACTCATACAACAGTGTCAAGGCATTTAACCGGTGGGCCAGGTTTTTCATGGATTACGGGCTGCCTTTGGAATACGACTTTTTAAACCGTTTCAGGACCGGCGAGGTGCCGATTGCAATTCAGGAATTCGGCATGTGCAACAGCCTTGCGGTTTTTGCCCCTGAGATAAAGAATGACTGGGCAATGACTCTGGTGCCGGGAACCCTTAAAGAGGACGGTACCATTGACCATTCGGTAAACTGCGGCGGGACATGCGCTTACATCTTCTCAAATTGCGAGGACAAGGAGAGCAGCTGGAAGTTTTTGAAATGGTGGATTTCAGGCAAGACTCAAAGCAGTTACGCCACCCAAATCGAAATACTGCTGGGAGAACACGCAAGGCATAATGTGGCAAGCATCAGCGCTTTTGAGAACCAGATGTGGAGCCGGCAGCAGGCAGAGGTTTTGTCAAGACAGAGGAAATGGGCAAAAGGCATACCTCAGGTTCCGGGCAGCTATTTCGTATCAAGGCATTTGAACAACGCTTTCCGCAAGGTGGTTTACAACTCCACTGATGTTCGTGAGACCCTTAATGAATACACTGAAATCATAAACAAAGAGCTTTCCAACAAAAGAAGAGAGTTTGGCTTAGGGGAGAATTAAATGAGAGTTAAGGTCTTTCACGTGCTGCAGCAAATACATAAAAAGAAAGTCTGCTACCTTTTTCTTGCGCCGTTTTTCACCCTGTTTTTCCTGTTTACCGTGCTGCCGGTATTGTCGGCGATGGGGTTAAGCCTGACGTATTATAATATTTTCGAGCTGCCGGTATTTGTTGGACTCGAAAACTATATCAGGCTGTTCTTTTATGACGATATATTCATCAAGGCCTTTCTGAACACCCTGACTATGGCGATGGTTATCGGCCCGGTAGGCTTTTTGGCCTCGTTTATACTGGCGTGGATGCTGACCGAGCTGAACCGCGGAATTCGTACCGCGCTGGTGGTCATGCTTTACGCTCCCTCCATCTCCGGCAATCTGTTTTTGGTGTGGTCCTTGATATTTCACGGGGACGCGCACGGATATCTGAACTCCATACTGCTGAATATGGGCTTTATTGAGCAGCCGATACAGTGGACCACGAATACAAGATATATGATGGGCGTTGTTATTCTGGTCTCGCTTTGGATGAGTTTGGGCACCAGCTTCTTATCCTTTATCGCCGGTTTACAGGGTATTGATTTGAACCAAATCGAGGCCGGTCTGATAGACGGGGTAAGAAACAGGTGGCAGGAGCTGTGGTATATTATCCTGCCCTCTATGAAGCCGCAGCTGCTTTTTGGCTCTGTTATGAGCATTACTTCCGCTTTTTCGGTTGGCGCAGTCGGCGCAGCTTTGTGCGGAGAGCCGAGTGTTGATTACGCCGTTCATACCATTATCAACCACCTGAACGACCACGGTTTCACAAGGTACGAGATGGGGTACGCATGCGCAATTTCAACCATCCTGTTCTTTATGATGGTAACAAGCAACAAACTTATCCATAAAGTGCTGAGAAAGGTAGGGACATAAGCAATGAGCGTATTATCCGACAGGTCCCGATTTGCGCGTTCGACATTCGGCAACATATTGAATTTTCTGGTTTTGCTGCTTGTAGCCGCGTTTATGGTAATCCCGATGATTTATACCATATCGAACGCCTTTAAACCTTTTAATGAGCTGTTTATATTCCCTCCAAGGCTGTTGGTTATGAACCCGACTTTTGATAATTTTTTGGGAATAAACAGCATCCTGCGCCAGTCGTGGATACCGCTGACGAGATACGTATTAAACTCTGTGGTCGTTACCGGCGTAGGAGTGCTCGGCCAGATTATATTTGCGTCTTTGGCAGGTTTTGTCCTTTCGAAAGAGATATTCCCCGGCAGAGATTTTCTGAATAAAATCGTTGTTTTCTCCCTTATGTTTTCGGGCAATGTTACAGCAATCCCGAATTATATCATTTTTACAAAACTCGGAATAATCAATACCCACCTGTCGCTCATACTTCCCGCTTTCTGCAACTCTTTGGGGCTGTTTTTAATGAAGCAGTTTATTGACCAGATGGTGCCGGAATCTCTTCT
>ERZ773359.6068-NODE-6068-length-10985-cov-52.261025_pt1 | contig 10985 bp, 10 predicted proteins | sample MGYA00374955_ERZ773359 | MGnify/ENA primary metagenome ERZ773359 (study PRJEB29098, sample SAMN04486028) | biogas fermenter metagenome | study: EMG produced TPA metagenomics assembly of the Biogas fermentation microbial communities from Germany - Plant 4 DNA1...
CAACTGCTTCTTTTCAACATTGTTCATTAGCTTTGCCTCCTTGGTTAAATATGGTTCCTTAACCAATTTATACCAGGAGGCATTTTATTTTTCAAATCTCAAATCACAAGATTACAGGAATGCTTTAATATCAAATATGAAACAGGGGTCAACATGGCTGCCCTGACAGCCAACCTCCACACCTTAATCGAATCCGGCAAAGCCCAGATTCGCGCCAATCCCAAACTCATTGCCCTCTCAGGTTCTGAGGCTTCGTTCAATGTTGTGACCCAGACCCGTTATCGGGAGCCTCGCTATGACGAAGATACAGGCAAGATGGTGCCAGACGGGATCGTGCGGGTGGTGGATACAGGTATTAAGCTCTCCTTAAAACCCTGGGTTTCTGCTGCAAACCAAATTACCATAGATATCCAGCCGGATATAAGCGATTATCTCGGCGATGCTTACGGAATGCCCAGAACCAGCGACAGGTCTGCTAAGACAACCCTGCGGGTCCAGGATGGAGAAACGATTATTATCGGCGGCTTGATTCAGCAGGTGACGCAAACAGATCAGAGAAAGGTTCCTATTTTGGGCGACCTGCCTCTAATCGGTCCCCTCTTCCGCTATGAGAAAGAAAGCCAGAGCCAAAACGAATTCATCATCTACATCACTCCCCACCTGGTGACAGAAGCCAGCGAAACTATAGACTCCAGGTTTCCAATCCCAGACTAAACTTTAAAAGCAGAAAAGACCGCGACGAGCGGTCTTTTTTTATCTATAAAATCCTTTGGAATGCTGCTTGCTCTAGCTGAGCGAGCTGCTCTTAGCCGCAAGCAAATAGACAAGCGAGTTCAGTTGCGGTTTCAGACTGATGTATTGAGAAGCTGGCTTTGATTTCTCCCATCACTTCTTCCATCCTGACCATTCATTCTTTCATCCTTTGACACTAATGTCTCAACACGTTTGCTTAAGCTCTCATTAAGGGGGTCTAGCTTGCCTTCAATACAGCTGAACCATTTATCCAAGCAATCCAGTCTGTGATAGACAGAGTTGAAGCTAGTTCTGCTGTCTTTTTTCATCTCCCCGATAGCCTGTTCTGGAGATCTTCTGCAAGACAGTGGAAAGTATCTCACTCCATTCTCTTCAGAAATGGTGCATTAAATATCTTTTAGATAACGTTTAAGCTCTTCATAAAAATTTTCTCTGGTTCCTGCTAAAATTACTAATACTAATCTACCTTTTTCCTCGTATATTTTATAAGCAATTTCCATGTGTGTTCGGTTAAGGGAAGAGTCATACTTTTTCTAGGCAATTTTTAATTGATCTTCCGTTTTTCTTAAGGGGGAATTGTCGTTTTTGAATTAAAGGACGGTGTCAAACCCCTAAAACATAAAGGCTTTTTCTACTAGTACAGATAACAGAAAGGTCGAGAGATACCTTAACCGAACACGCATGAAGCAATTTCATATTTCACACCAACATAACGAATATCGAAACCATAGATGTTAGCCAAATCACCTCGCTTAGCTTGGCCGATGTATGGATCTCGCCTTATTTTGTCTAACGCTTCACGAAAAAGATTTTTTTAGCTTCCGATCTTTTAGTTTTTTAAAATATTTTTCTGCAGCTGAGGTAAACTTTACTTCATACATTAGGAATCATCCTCAAAAATATCTGCCATAGTTGCACCCTTTCGTTTCCCTTCCGCAATCTCATCTGCTTCTTGAATCAATGCGGTGATAGCTTTTTTTATATTCTTACTCCGCACTTCAAATTGATGAATTAATTCTTCACCGGAATACCCTTCTGCTACAAGTTCTCTTAAAATTTCGACAGAAAACTCGCCATTATCTCGTGATAATGGACGAATTACCAGCGCATCATTTTCAATATAGCATTCAGCCTGATTTGTAAAATTAAGTTTTTTAAAAAACTTCAATGGTATTGTGATTTGTCTTTTCCCTGAAATGCTTATTATTTTTCTATCCATAGCATCACATCCTATCATGTACATTTATGTCCTCCTTCCATAGTATATTCTTAAGTTTTTGTTTTAAACACGCTTTCTCAATTAATAGGATATCAAAGGTAATTGGTTTTGTCAATTTCCTAGTTTCCTAGTTAAGCATACTTAAATAATTTTCGTGTAATAATCATCAACCAGCACCCAAAGTCGCTAGCGCCAATAGGATTCCCGTACAGTACTGCACCAAAAAGATCACCTAAAAAATGAACCATAGTTGGATTTTCGGTCTATAGATCCAGCTATCTTTAACCGTTTGGAGTCGCGGACGCAGGTAGTCTAATAAATTCTCATTATCGTGTCAGGACTAGTTATCAGTTGGAAAATCAACCATACGCGGCTTAATTATCCGGTTTAAAGTGAAAACAGCCTTGGAACCACGGCTGTTTTTCACTATCACAAATTTGGTTTGTAAATACCTTACTTTTCCGCTAATGCTCTCGACGCTGCCGCTTCTAGGGGAGCGATAGGCGGCAATTTGCCTGTCCAAATTTCGCAGGCTAAGGCTCCCTGCCAGAGGAGCATCCCCAGCCCGTCCATGGTACGGGCGCCTTTTTTTGCAGCTTGGACCAGGAGTCTTGTGGACCTGGGGTTGTAGATGAGATCGCAGACCACGTGGTCCTGGTGGATTAACTCTTCGGGCAGGAGGGGTTCTTGGTCCACGTTCGGGTACATCCCCACAGGCGAGGTATTGATGATCACTTGGGCTGTTTCTGTCCAGCGAGGAAGCCCTTCAAGGGAGATGGCAGTTACATCCCCTCCTATTGCTGCTATGTCTTGGGCCAGGCTCTGGGCCCGCTCTACTGTGCGGTTTGCCACGATGATTCTTTCTGCGCCTTGCTGGGCTAAGGTAAGGGCCACTGCTCTGGCAGCGCCCCCAGCTCCCAGGAGGAGAAATCTTTTGCCTTCCGGGGTGATGCCCAGCTCTTCCTGCATGGCCCTTGTGAATCCCTCACCGTCAGTGTTGTAACCGATGAGCTTTTTTCCCTCTCTGCGCACTGTGTTCACAGCGCCCAATATTCTGGCAGAGGGAGCCAGCTCATCAACCAATGAGAGCATGGCCTGTTTGTGGGGAATGGTTACGTTAAAGCCCATAAAACCCATGGCCCAGGCACCAGCCACAGCCTGGGGGAGTTCCTCTTTTGAAACTCGGAAGGCTAGGTACACCAGGGGCAGCTGGAGAGTCTTGAAGGCCTGGTTCTGGATTTGGGGAGAGATGCTGTGTTCCACAGGATCCCCAAAGAGAGCCACCAGGGATGTTTTAGATGTGATTTCATTCGCCACTTAAACTCATCTCGCCAATACAAATTGTCGGTGCGCCTATTCCTCCCACCCAGCGCAGGTCGCTTCCTACAGCGGTGATTCCCAGAAGGAGCTCCCGCCAGTTGCCTGCAATGGCCATGGAGCGCACAGGTTTTACGAAATTCCCGTTTTCAATCCAGTGTCCGCTGACTCCTACAGAAAAATCGCCGGAGATGGGATTTGCAGTGTGCATCCCCATCACGTCAGTGACGTAAAGACCCCGCTTGATCTCCCCGATTATCTGCTGAGGGCTTTTCTCCCCTGGCTGGATAAAGAGGTTAGTAGGTCCAGGGGAAGGCGTGGACCGGAAAGAGGAGCGCAGAGCATTGCCTGTGGAGCTGGCACCTTCCTTTTGGGCTGTGTATGTATCAAAGAGAAAGCTCGTGAGCTTTCCTCCCTCGATTATGGCTGTCCTTTGAGTGGGAACGCCTTCATCGTCCACAGGCGCTGTGCTGATCCCTTCAGGGTATGTACCATCATCTACCAAAGTCACAAGGGGTGCTGCCACTTGCTGGCCCAACAGATCCGCAAACAGAGATTTGCCTTTCTGCACTGATTCTGCACTGAAGGCGCTGGCAAAAGAGCCAAGAAAGTCAGCTGCAACCATTGGGTCTAAAATCACAGGCACCCTGGCGCTTTGACCCCTCTGCGCGCCGAGGAGGGCCAGGGCTCTTTGCGCTGCTTCCTCCCCTACAGGCTCTAAATCCAGTTTTGCCAGCTCCCTGGCAAAGTGATAGCTCCAGCCCATCTCAGCGTTGCCGTTGTCCTCAGCCACAGCCAGAATGCTGCTGGTGAAAAAAGTGCCGCTGTGGGCAACTGCGAGCCCTTTGGAGTTGGCGATGGCCAATTCATAGCTTGTATCTGCATACTGGGCCTGCCGCACTTTCCGCACCCGGGAGTCTTTCGCCCGGGCTGCCCGCTCGATGCGGCGGGCAAACTCGATCTTCTCTTCCATGGGAAGAGCCAGAGCTGCTTTGTCGCTGGCAAGCTCCACTTTGGCTTCCCCTTGAGGCTGGGGAAGGGTTCGGGCAGGGTCTGGATCTGCGAAGCGTGCGTTCTCCCTTGCCTCTGCGAGGGCCACCTCTGCTGCTTGGACAGAGAGCACTGTTGTATAGGCAAAACCGCTCCTGCCTTCTTTTATGCAGCGAATGCCGAGGCCTTCGCTGGTGGATACATTGCTGCTTTCCACCTCTAGATCGCTTACTTCAATCCTCGTGGAGTGGTTTCGAGAGAGGTATACTTCCAGTTCCTCATCACTGCCCCAGCTCAAGACCTTCTTTGCTAGATCAAGTAGTTCCACTATTAAACCCCCTCTGTGCCGCCCACGACCAAATTAGGAATCCGCAAGGTTGGCTGGGCATCTCCCACTGGCACCCCTTGGCCGTTTTTGCCACAGACTCCCAGGGAAAAGCCGCTGTCTGAGCCTACCAGATCCACTTGCGAGAGAACCTGAGGGCCGTTGCCGATTAAGGTGGCGCCCCGGACAGGGGGGCCGATTTTGCCCTTCTCCAGGAGATAGCCTTCAGTCACCTCGAAAACAAAGTCCCCATTGGTGGTGTTTACTTGTCCGCCGCCCATTTTCGTAACGTAAAGCCCGTGTTCTGTGCTGGCGATGATCTCGTCAGGATCTGTTTCTCCTGAGGCGATAAAGGTATTGCTCATTCTCGGGAAGGGGCGGCTGCGGTACGACTCCCGTCTGCCATTGCCTGTACTTTCCCTGTTTTCCTTCAAGGCTGTATCCAAATCGTACATGTAGCTTTTGAGAATGCCGTTTTCAATGAGGACAGTCCGCTGGCCGAAGGTGCCTTCGTCGTCGAAGGCATAGGAACCATAGCGGCCAGGCAGTGTAGCGTCGTCGATCACAGTGATAAGAGGCGATGCTACCTGTTGGCCAAGCTTGCCGGCGTAAACAGAGAGGCCTTTCTGCACGAGATCCGCTTCCAAACCGTGGCCGCAGGCTTCGTGGACCATGGTTCCTCCTGCTTCCCCTGCCATGACTACTGTCATTTGGCCGCTGGGTGCGGGTTTGGCTGAAAGCATCCGCACAGCACGCTCTCTGGCAACTTGTGCCAACTGCTCGGCGCCAGTAGCTACTAGTTCAAAGCCGCCAACTCCGCCTGCCGACTCGTAGCCAGTTTGGATTTTCCCGTCAGCCTCTGCAATTACGTTTACCACGAGGCGCACCCGGCTCCGCTTGTCCTCAGCCATAAAACCCAGCGAATTTGCGATTAAAACTTCCTGCAGGGTGTTGCCGTAACTTGCTGTTACCTGACGCACCTGGGGCGCCTGCCTTGCAGTTTGATTTATTATGCGCAGTAGCTCCACTTTCTCGCCAGTTTCAACTTCCTCAGCTGGCTGCCGCACGCCGAAGCGCACTGGCGGCTCCCGCAGGAGGAGTTCTTCCGCCTGGACAGATGCGCCTTCCGCGCCCCTTGCGAGTTTATCAGCCAGCTGCAGGAGAGCATCCCGTTCGAGACTATTGGTGTGGGCATAGTATGTGCGGCCTCCCTTCACAAGCCGCAGGCCAACCCCTAAATCTTCACCGCCTGTGAGCCGCTCCAATCTCCCCTCCTCTAAAAAGAGCGATTGGGAAACTGTATGCTCCCAATAAACTTCTGCAAAGTCCCCGCCCCGGACGAGCATGGCAGCGAGGATCTCTTGAGCCAAATCTGGATCGACGTTCCTTTTCAAGCCAGTCCCTCTCTTTTCTCAAAACTGTCTTTATTATTCTCTTTTCTGATGATAAAATCCTGCAAAAAAAGCCGCATCTTGCGGCTTCTAAGTTTGAAAAAACAGTTTAACCTCTAAACTATCTTCTTTGGGTATAAAGGCCAAATCAACCACCTGTCCCTCTTTCAGCTGGGGATCTGCAGCTTTCACCTCGCGGACCAGCTCCCGCAGCTTCTCTAAAATATCCCCTCCAAAAAAATTTCCAGTAACTAATTTAACCATGCTTGTCCCTCCTCCCTATTTCAGTATATGCCAGTTTTGTCCAAATTATGCAGCGATAAGGACTTGCACAAGTGCTTCTTTTCTCTCATATGATTTAGAAGGATTATTTGGCCGGGGAGGGATCAGCTTTGCCAGTTTCAGGTTTTCTAGCAACGTTTCTAATGAAGATTCTCAGCTATCTGGCCTCGTACGTTTCAACTCCCAATGTTTTCCCGAAACCACTGTCTTCTGAGGAGGAGGAAAGGCTTTTAAAACTTAAAGCCCAGGGAGACCAAAATGCACGGAACATTCTCATCGAACACAACCTCAGGCTTGTCGCCCACGTGGTGAAAAAATTTGACCAGACCGGAGAGAGCATGGACGATCTGATTTCCATCGGCACCATTGGCCTCATTAAAGCCATCAACACTTTTCAAACTGACAAAAACACCCGCCTCGCTACATACGCTGCCCGGTGTATTGAAAACGAAATCCTAATGCATCTGCGGGCCACCAAAAGACAGAAGTCAGAAATCATGCTTTACGAGCCCATCGGTACAGATAAAGAAGATAACGATCTCACCTTGATGGATATCCTGACCACAAACGAAGAAGGGCCAACGGAGCATGTGGAGAACAAACTGGAGTACGAAAAATTATATCGAAAATTGGTTCTGCTCTCTGCCCGGGAGCAGCAGGTTCTGAAGCTGCGCTACGGCCTTTTGGACGGCATTCGAAAGACTCAGCGGGAGATCTCAAAGCTCCTCGGCATCTCCCGCTCTTATGTGTCTAGAATTGAAAAAAGAGCTTTGGGCAAACTGCAAAAAGAAATGGAAAAATAATTGCCACAATGCCTGCCTTGTGATAACATAAAAGGTAATTACAAGGCAAAGGATGGGGACGACTTGTTTGAAAAGTTTTGCCCCCGGGCAGTTGCGCACACTCTTACTGAAATCGAGCCAGCGATGCTGGTAGAGCGGGGAATTCGCGGCTTGATTCTGGATTTGGACAACACCTTGGTGAAGTGGAATACCAGACACTACGGCCAAGGGGTACGGCGGTGGCTAGAACGCGCCCGCAAGGAAGGTCTGGAGCTTTGTATTCTCTCCAACTCTACAGCGAAAAGGGTCCGGGCCATTACAGAAGAGCTGAATATCCCCGGCCTGGGAAGCGCAGTCAAGCCCTGGGGCCGCTCTTTTCGGAAAGCGATGGAACTTTTAGGCACCAAGCCTGAAGAGACCGCTGTTTTAGGCGATCAGCTGCTTACAGACGTCTACGGCGGCAACAGGCTTGGCATGTATACTATTCTGCTGATCCCTCTGAGCGAAAAAGAACTTTTCACTACTCGCCTCGTCCGCACTTTTGAACGGTGGCTCTTAAAATACTTTCGTTCCCGAGGCATGTTGAAAGGCGTGATCTGAGATCCCTACTTGTATTGGCTGCGGAATTGAACTGCAGAGCAAATCCCCCTCATCCCCAGGTTTCATCCCTGACCTGACTAAAGGGAACCTCTGCAGGCGTTGCTATCGTTTAACTCATTACGGAGAGTTGGCATCCAACTCCCTCTCCAGGGAAACCGAGCTTAGTTTGGCAGCAGAGGCTATTGGGAAGGCGCAGCTGGTTTTGGTGCTCCTCGACCCAATAGATTTCGCTGGCACTTTAGTGCCTGAGCTTTTCCGAAAGGCGAAGGGGAAGGCAGCTGTGGTCTTGACCAAAATGGATCTTCTGCCTCCGATAGCAAGACATCATGAGGTTGTGGCTTGGGTAAAAGAGGAGCTGGGGCGAAAGGGAATTGAGCCTGTGAGGATCTTCCCTGTGAGCAGCAAAAACGGCCAGGGGATCCCTGAACTGCTCTCTTTTTTGGAGAAACGAAAGGCCGAAGAGATCGCCTTGGTTGGAGCGACTAATGTCGGCAAGTCTGCCCTTTTGGCAAGGCTCCTGCCCAAAGATGCCCAAGAGCCCACCATCTCCAATCTCAAAGGCACCACCCAAGGCCTAAATATCCGTAAGTGGGAGCACGGCAAGCTCATCGATACCCCCGGCATAACTCCCCTGGGAAGATTGGACCAATTCATCTGTCCGAGATGTCAGGTGGAGTTAATTCCTGCTGACCCCATCAAAAGCAGGCTATACCAGCTTGCTTCCGGGCAAGCCCTCCTTTTCGGTGCCTTAGGTTATGTGGAAAACCTCGAGAATGAAACTGTTCTGCAGGTTTATGTGCCAGGAAGCGTCATCCTGCACAGAACAACCGGCGAAAAAGCTCAGAAACTGCTTGCAGCAAAGCCCCATTGGCTGAGCGGCAGCTCTTGCAAGTGCCCAACAGGCGCTTGGGAGACAAGAGAGGTTTCCGTACAGCCTCTTGAAGATTTGGCAATTGCAGGCCTGGGCTGGCTATCTGTGCGCCGGGCGCCTGCAAGCTTGCGGCTGGTTCTGCCGCAGGGTGTGCAGATTCAGGTGCGAAACGCTCTACTGCAGAAGCGTTAGGCGATTTTCATGGCAATCCGCCTGAAGATGCCTGCAGCAAAGCTGCCGCTTTCTCCACCTTCCAATAAGACCACGATTACATAGCGGGGATTGAGCAGGGGGAAAAAACCTGCAAACCATGCATCCACCTCAGGCTGACCCCAGGAGTTTATCCTTCCTGTCTGGGCTGAACCTGTCTTCCCCCCTGCACCTAAAACCGGAATTTGTGCTGCGGTGCCTGTTCCCCGCTCCACTACCTCTGCCATCATGGCGCGCAAGAGGGCACGGGTGCCCGGGCTGAGCACAGTGCTGCTTCCCAGCTGTGCTTGTCCTGGAAACAGCCCCAGTTGCACCTCTCTCCCCTGCAAAACTGTTACTAAAAGCCTTGCAACCTGCATTGGAGTTGCCTGGATTCCCCTTTGCCCCAATGCCATATTCCCGAAGTCCTGTTTGGCGTATCTCCCCTCTCCAGGCAGGCTTCCCACCTTCTCGCCCGGCAAGCCTAATCCCGTTTCTTCCCCCAATCCCAATTTTCTGGCATAGTTCACCATCTCAAGACCCAAGCGCTGTCCCAGCTCCACGTAGACGCTGTTGCAGGATTGGGCAAATGCTGTGGCTAGGTTCAGTTCTCCGTGTCCGCCTTCATACCAGCAGCGGAACCTTACTGCCCCTACGTCCCGATAGCCAGGGTCGAAAAAACGTTCCTCTGTTGACGTTACTTTCTCTTCCAAAGCTGCTGCTGTGACCACGATTTTGAAAACAGAGCCTGGGTAGTAGTTGTGGATTATGCGGTTGAGCAGGGGTGAATTGGGTGCGCCAAAGGCTGCTTCCACCTGGTTTGGATCGAAGGTGGGGTTGCTGGCTGCAGCCAGAACCTCCCCGCTTCCCACATCTACCACCACCACTGCCCCTCTTTGGCCGGTTCTCACAATCTCTTCTTGTGCAGCCTGCTGAATTTTTATGTCCAAGGTTGTGGATATATTTTTCCCTTCTTTCCCTTCTCCCCCGATGATTCTGAAGCCTAACCCAGGAATGAGCCTGCGGTTTGCATCTACAATAGCTGCCAGCCTCACCGGCTCCACCTGGGATAGCTCCTCATTGGCTAGAGCCTCGATGCCTGTCACTCCCATTTGATCCGCTGTTCTCAGATAGCCGATTAGGTGTGGTGCCAGTGCTGGTTCGCGGTAGCGGAGTTTTTCCCGCACCACCACGAGGCCTTTTCCTAAATATGGCCTCAAGGCTTGGATCTGCCACCTGTTGAGGCCTCTCGCCACAAAAAACGGCCTGCCTTTTTGCAGATTTTCTGCTATGTTTGCCGGGTCTTTGCCTAAAATCGGTGCTAGTTGCCACGGGAGGGCGTATTTTTCAGCTTGGGGGATTAGCACTGGGAAGGCAGCAAGGCTAATGCGACTGCCGCCGCCTGTTAAAGGTTTGCCGTTGCGGTCCAGAATATCGGCTCTACCTGAGTCTAAAGGCACTGCTTCGCTTCGCTGATTTAAGGCCAGCTCCGCCAAATCAGTGCGCACCAGCTGCCAGCGGGCTAGCTGCAGCAGCAAGAGAGCAAAAACAACTACGAGAAGCTTAAATAAATACAAAAGGCGCCTCATGCTGATATACCTCCAAAGTGGTATTATTAGCTTGAGGCGCCCAGTTTATCCAAACAAATCAACTTTTTAAGCTTGTTTACATATAGCTATACTTCTCACCTCTTTAATCAAGAAAGTCTTCGTGTGGACTGTAGAGCAGTGGCATACAGCGAGTAAGTAACTCCACAGCCTTTAGAGTTGGAACCTAGATCCTGCCCAGAGTTAATGCTTCGCTACGAGGATTGCATCTTCTAAAATAATCAAATAACTTATTTTGTATGCGCAAGCAATGCATCATCATTGTTCAGTTCTTTATACGATTCTTCTTTTGCTACCGCTTTTTCTTTTTCGTATTGATCAATTGTTGTTTTCCATCCACAAGCTTGGCATGTTATTCTGCCAAAGTATGAATTTCTATAAGCAATTCCTCCACATTTAGGACACATTAGCATTTGGCATCCCTCCGAATAATCTAAAATATCCATTGAAAGCGACACCTGTAAATGGTTGTTGCTCAACCTTTGCACGACCTAGTATTTCCTTGCTTTCCTCTACAGAATATGGTTCAAAATATACCACTTTTGTAATCCCCACCTCAACTATTTTATTGGCACACAAATTGCAAGGATATGTTGTTACATACATTGATTCCACTGCACAAACCTAGATTTTGAGGCAGGTAAATTTGAACAATTGAC
>ERZ773359.6069-NODE-6069-length-10985-cov-12.407685_pt1 | contig 10985 bp, 10 predicted proteins | sample MGYA00374955_ERZ773359 | MGnify/ENA primary metagenome ERZ773359 (study PRJEB29098, sample SAMN04486028) | biogas fermenter metagenome | study: EMG produced TPA metagenomics assembly of the Biogas fermentation microbial communities from Germany - Plant 4 DNA1...
GTGGGTCAGTTTTGTTTGACGATCTAGGGTCAATTCTATTTTACAATCTATACAGCCCTCTATAATGCTTTCCCAATTCGGTAAAAAGCTTGTATCCTTTTTTTGTGCAAATATTACTGGCAGAATACCTTATCTGAGTTAGATCAATGGTCTTTAACTCGAACTGAACAATACTCTCGGGGATGCTCACGTGAGAAAACACGCTATTCAGTAATTGGAGTGCATCTATCTCAGCCAAGTCAATCAACACGTTTGCGTCAACAACCACTCGTTCTCGAAAAAAGGCTGCGAATTTAACACTCAACACCCCACTTCTTGACCAGTTCACGTGCTTCCAGAAGTGAGATCCCCAAATACTCAGCGGCCTTGCTCATACTTATCTCCCCATCGAAGTACAATCGCATAGCCAAGCGGTTCAATCGATGATTCTTCATAATGTACGGCAAAGGATCGGGCTCAGCTTTCCTATAGCCTCTGGAATACAAGCACTCCAAAAAATCGTCTTTCTGTGCATCCGTGATATATCCATAGTTGTGAAGAGTCTTGATCACCGCTTGAATGCTGATTTTAAATTTCCGTTTTAGATGGAACAACTCTGAAAGAGTAAGATCATCGTCAAACCATTCGCGCCGGAGCCTGTCGCGGGGCAGTAGAAAGCTGCCGGCGAAATGATCTGCGACCTTCTCGGCCAGATCACTCTTTCTGCTTGCATACTTCAGTTCAGACGGATTTGAAGCATATTTGTCCCTGTGCAGGATCAGATGGCCTAGTTCATGAATTAGGCTGAAGATCTTCCTTTCCTCCGGGATCAGTGGATGGTCGTTGACATAGATAAACGCCCCATACTCCAGCGAATGCGCCGACGCTCCCCATACCTCGTTGTCTGGGTCGGTTGGAAATGCGATGATATTCACGCCCGCATCTTCCAAACCCATAAACAAATCCTCGCCGGTGACTCCTTCAAGAGAAAGCGCCTGGCGGCATATTGCTGCGATATCTTCAATCCTTCGTTTGTCTTCGTCGGTAAGTTCTTGATGATCAATTTTCATCCAATAGGTTGGCGGATTGAATGCAACCTTTCTGTCGACATGTTCCAACAGCTGAAGGTATAATTCAAAATGGCGGTGTATGCGATCGATTATTTCGTCGGGCGCAGCACTTGCGTTTTCAGCCCTAAACAGGAGTGAAAAACGCTGATCATCATCCGGTTTGAGAAAATAATCCATTGATTTGTTAAATGAGCGGGCAAGCACAGCCAGTTTGGCGCTGTCGATAATCTGTTTGCCTTTGATGTAATTGTCCAGAGTTTGACGGGTGACTCCGAGCAGATTGGCCAGTTCGGTTTTTTTCAGACCTTTGGAATTCCGCAGAGCCTCAATTTGCCGACCGATTACTTTTGCAAGGTCACTCATAACAGCATCCCTCCAAAAAAATTTTACTACAAAAAGAAGCTAGCGACAAGAATAAGCAAAAATATTTTACACGAAATGAACGAAAATATGCAAGGAAACTACCGGTAAATTCCATATTAGTTCATCACTCTGCTGAATGTGGCAAGGCGGATGTTCTCCAACCTGTCGGCACAGGAAACACACCTCACCCTGTCACCCAATCAACTGGCGGTTGAGGCCGTTTGTGGTTGTTCAATACCTTCCCCGGAAGTGTGCTGGTATAATGAAGGCAAATCAGAATTTGAGGGGGTTGTCTGATTTGGATCAAAAAGTGTTGGCAGAGAGGATATTGGAGAAGCGCAAAGCCCGGGGCTTGACGCAGGAGCAGCTGGGAAAGGCCTCGGGAGTGACTCCTCAGGCCATATCCAAATGGGAGAACGGTGAATCTTTGCCTGATGTCACTCTGATTCCTCAGCTGTGCAAGGTTCTCAATGTTTCCGCAGATACCCTTTTGGGAGTGGACGGACATCTGGGCATCGACTCGCTGAACGTCCCTTGGGGCCCTGGCGTCCCCCAGGGACTGAAAAAGGCAGAACCCGAACGCAGTTACTATTACGACTTCTATGGCAATAAGGTTAAACAGGCCAGTTTTATCAGCTCCAATGGCTTAGTTTTCACTGTTTTCGAACAGGCTTTGCAGATGGAAAGTGAAGTACTCGCGAAGAACATTGAAAACATACGCACAATACTGGAAGAACCCAGTTGGGCGATCGTGTGCGGGCTGCTTGAGGGCTCGAAGCGTTTGCACGAAATCGCCAAAGATGGAAAAGACCCGGATATGATTGCGGCTCTCGAAAAACTGAGCTCAAGCAGTCCAGCTGAACAGGCCGGTATAGTCCAAGACGACCTGGATCAGTGCGGCGGTGAAAATCAGCCAGAGGAGGTTATTTTCCACCCAGGCGTCCACGCGGATCAAAGCAGTTCCCCCGCGGATTTGACGCCCGAAGGCGATGGCGCACCGCAGGGGCAGCGACAAATAAAGATAGAGGAACAAGAGCGTTCCAAAAATGCTGTGGTGCAGGGCATCGACGATGTTGCCAGAAAACATGTGGATGAACGCTCTTGTTCCTCCGCACAATGGACAGCGATAGCCCCAGTGGTTCAGACTGCGAATCCGCCCAAACAGTGAAGACAAAGCCACACCCGCACCTGCGCCGGACCAGTCAAAGAGGAGGTAGATGTATGCGGCGCAGGCGATGCCGATCAGGGTGAAGCAGTGGGCGAAATACTTTGGATTGGCGACCTTTATTCTTCTGAGAATGAAACGCGGACAGAGATCCAGCATTCCAAACCGGCTCTCTTAGAAGAACTCCCACTGCCCGACCGGCTGTCCTTGTTCCAGCTTGCGTCCGATTCTGTAGGCATCGACCATTACAGCGATCCAGACGGGTAATGCCAGGGTTCCATAAGTAATACCGCTCAGGATGATCGCGCCGATCAGCAAGACAATACCCTTCTTGACCTGCCCCAGGTACATCTGTCCGATGCCGACAATCAGGCAGCTCAGGAATGTCGCCACGCCCGAGCTCTTTGGAGGACTCGAGGGGTAGACGAGATCGGTGCTTCCCGAGGACGATGAACTAACGCGCAGGAGCCGGCAGCCGCAGGAGGTGCAGATCTCCTGCTTTTCATTGGTCGGCTGCCCGCATTCCTGACAGAATTGGTTGTCGTTCAGGGGATGCACGCCGCATTTGACACAAACTACCGCTTTCTCATGCACTTCTGCTCCGCAGTGTCTGCAATGCACAAAAAACCCTCCCGAAAAATGCTGTTATTTCATTGTTACCCGTAATACCATATTCCATGGTAAAACCAAGGGGCAAACATAATTAATACTATGCCGCCGATGATTGAAAAAATCGATATAACCAATCCGGCTATGGCTAAGCCGCGGTAACGTCTGTTGCCGATCATTCCGACTATACTCAGCACCAGTCCAGCAATGGAAATCATAACGTCGAGGACGGGTATGGGCAAGAAGATGCCGGCCAGACTGAAGATAAAGCCGAGAACTCCCGGCACACCGCTGCGCTTTGTCGAAAATGAAGTGCTTACACCGCAATGGACGCAAATAACTGCTTTATCAGAGATCTGGGCTCCACAGTTTCGACAGTAAACAAGAATCACCTTCCTTCGGAACTGCAGATGAGGTGTCAGCGTAAGAAAGAGAGCAAATCACCAGCTTTTTTCGACAAAAATCGAGATAGTCCTGCATAGATGGGATGAATTTTAGGGAGCACCAATATGGGCTTCTAAACCGGCGGTTGAGGCTGTTTAGAGCTGTTCGCCACCCTCCCCGGGGTGGTGCTGGTATAATGAAGGCAAATCCGAACAGAGGGGGTTGTCTAGTGTGGAGCCGAAAACACTGGGAGAGAGGATACTGGAAAACCTGTATTGTACTTTTTTGCTCCGCAGGCTTGACCTGAGCGGCTGTATTTCATTGGAACATCTCTTAATACAGTACTGCAGTATCGAACACATTGACTTAAGCAGTCTTCCAACTCCGAAGATTGTCCGCATCGAGAGTGCTTATTACAAACCGATAACAGTTGACCTTACAGGGTGTGTAAACATCAGGAGTCTTCATGTATGCGAAGCTGTCACAGTAATCGGCCGGCACTGAACGTGTGAAACAGTCAGTATTTAGGACAGCACTCTGGCAAGTGCCGGATTGCCTATATACTGGAATTGTGCAATGGCTGCTGGGAGATTGAAGTGGATCTTTGCCGAGGTTAGTCCAGAAAATTAATATCAAACAGCCAGAACAGGCCCAGGAGCATCTGCAGCTGCTGCGCCGGGGTGAAGAAGTCGGAGGCGGAGAAGACGCATATGGGCTGGCCATCGATTATGACAGCCGCCGCATTGCTGACGTAGAGGATGTTGATGTGATAGTTTCTGATCACCCCATCCTCCGTGCCGTCGGAAACGCCAATGTGGTGGCGGCGCTTCGGCTCCGGTATAGATCCACGGCAGCTCCTTTTCGAACTCCTCGCGGGTAAGGGGCGTCTGTGGGATGGAAGGGCAGTCGATGTCCACCAAGGTGGCATCACCCAGTCGACCTCAATAATGACAGAACAGCCGTAAACGGCGAGGGTGGTTGAGCTGCCGGAGTCGTCAATGATAAACAAGCTTGACTCTGGCGGCAGTTTGCCATCAAAGCCTGTGATGAAGCCAATCTTGAGGATGCAGTCGTTTAGGCCGTCACCGGCCCAGATCCACAGATAAGTGATGGGCATTCGGATAGGCCAAAGAAGCAAGTCTCCTTCCAGCAGGAAGTCTGACGGCACCGCTCGGGAATAACCAACGATCTGAAAGCCTTTCGGCAGAGGCAGACCGGTTAGGTTCACCCAAGGTGCGAATGCCAACAGTTCGTCTTCGCTGAGGGGGAACTGTTCCGTTGTTAAGTTGAATTTAGGAATGCTTTCCAGGTAAAATTGGGATAGGTCCGGATCGAGGGTGAATTCCAGCATTTCCTGGGCACTTAGTAGTTCGCCCTGCGGTCCATAGGTGTAGGCGTTGAAAATCAGCTTCGGTTCCATATCCAGCCAGAATACGCAGCACAGTCGGCCTGTGTTTCTGCGGTACACCTACGTCCGGCGGCTGTTTCGATGACGGGGATTTGTACGTCGTAGTTGGCAAGAAAAGAGATCGGGATCGGGTTCAGGCTTCCAGGTTTGCTCCATTACCGCTTGATAGACGAAGCTGATGCCATCCGGCAGTTCCACCTGGTTGAGGACGTAGTGGCAAAAGACATGGGACGAGAGTATCTCTTCATAGGGACCGTCATCCTGCTGGACTGTCATTTTCACCTTGGTGAAGTAGTTTTCGATATCGGGTTCCTCGAAAGAGAGGATAGAGGCAATCTTTGCGTGGCTTACAGCCGCAAGCAGCATAACCGGCAGAGTCACAACCACCAAAGACAGCATCAGACGTTTCCCAAAGCCGCGGCTCACCTTGGAAAACACTTCCTGCACCGCCTTTCACAAATTATGATAGGAAAATGGGGCAGGTGGACCATGTTGGTCCTTTCTGGTCCCATTTTCTCTTTATTATTCCGCCCTCAATCACGCTTTCCTTTAAGCAAAGAGAGAGTGGTATCCCTATATGAAAGAGACGGTGTTAAGGCCCAGGATGGAGTAATCTCAAGGTTAAGCGCAGTTGATGGATCTGCTGAAGCAAATCCATGAGAGGTTTATTATAAAGAAGGATATTGATTAGTTCGACACAGTCCAGGAGGCGGAGGACTGTGAACAGAATCAAGGAGGGAGATAGCTGCCGCATGTCCTTGGTGAATAGACCTGAGACATCCAGAGTGCTGCAGTTGGAGTGGAAACAATCAAGATACCGGCTGTTATGGCTGTTTGTGGCTCTACTACCAACAATCCTTCCATGCCATGCCAGGCTGAAGCGGAAGCATGCTTGGGATGCCCTCGGCAAGATTTTAGGGTGAAGTAACCCTAGGTTACCAGGAGAAGAGCAGACTCCCTCGAATGCCCTATATATTGTTTGGACTATCTGGTTTATCACCGAAGTATTCCGTGAACTATGGAAAACCAGCAGGAAAAATCGAGAAAACGTCGAACATAAACAGCACATACTCACGTAATCATGGGGACAATTGACCAAGCACATGGGATGGGGAATGACGACTGACGGCCGCCGTCAGTTGCGGTAGCAATCGTGCAGAGGTTGCAGTTTAGGCGATGCGCGACAGGGAGAAGACGAACCTAGCTGGTTTATTACTTCATGCCAGTTGGGTTTTTTGTAGCTGTTTTTGTGTTATTGTTACGTGAGTAGCTCGGAGTAGAAGTAAAAAGGCGAACAGGATGGAGAAGATCAATGACCGGAAAAGTTTTAAGAAATATTCCTTTTTCTCCACCGGACATCACAGAGGCAGAGATCGCAAAGGTAGTTGCTGCTCTGAAATCGGGATGGATTACCACGGGCCCAAGAACGAAGGAACTTGAGGTCAGGGTTGCCGAGTATGTTGGTGCGAATAAAGCGGTTTGCTTAAATTCTGCAACGGCCTGCTTGGAATTAACTCTCCGTATCCTTGGGGTGAGTCCCGGTGATGAGGTTATTACTTCCGCTTACACATACACCGCATCGGCTTCGATAATCCATCATGTGGGAGCTAAGATAGTGCTGGTGGATACAGCACCTGATTCCTACGAAATGGATTATGAGAAGCTTGCGGATGCCATAACGGAGAAAACGAAGGTTATTATCCCTGTAGATATCGCAGGGAAGATGTGTGATTATGACAAGCTCTACGAAGTGGTGGATAGCAAACGCCATCTGTTTAGAGCAAACAACGACATTCAAGCCTTGTTCAACAGGATCATCGTGATGGCGGATTCGGCTCATGCTTTTGGAGCTACTAGAAAAGGAAAGAAATGTGGTCAAGTTGCCGACTTCACATGTTTTTCATTCCATGCGGTGAAGAACCTAACGACAGCCGAAGGCGGAGCGGTTGTTTGGAGAAATGATCTGGGGTTGGACGATGATTTTCTATACAGGGAATACATGCTCTACAGCTTGCATGGCCAATCCAAGGATGCGCTGGCTAAAAGCCAAAAAGGCGCTTGGGAGTATGATATTGTTTATCCTGGATATAAGTGCAATATGACAGATGTCTTAGCGGCAATTGGTCTGGCTCAATTGAGAAGATATGACAGCTTGCTTGCTAGACGGAAAGAGCTTATATCCCTATATGATTCACTGCTGCACCCATTAGGCATTCAAACTCTTGAACATTATGGAGAAGACTTCAGTTCATCAGGCCATCTTTATCTAACAAGAATTCCTGGAATCAACGAGCAACAGCGGAATGAGATTATACTGAAGATGGCTGAAGCGGGTATAGCTACGAATGTTCACTATAAGCCGCTGCCTATGTTTACGGCGTATAAAAAACTTGGGTTTGATATAAAGGATTATCCCAATGCGTATGCACAGTATGCGAATGAGGTTACATTGCCATTGCATACGTTGCTTAGTGACAACGATATCGAGTATGTGAGCGGACATGTAAAAATTGCGATGGATAAAGTGTTGTGAAATGAGTTAAAGCGCGTGGTAACGCAGGAGTGGGGTTATGTATAAGAGGTTTTTTAAAAGAGTAGTTGACTTAGCCATTGCTTTAATTGCGCTTCCGTTTTGGCTAGTCGTGTTGATCATAATCGGACCCTTAATTTATCTTGAGGACCGAGGTCCTATGTTCTACAACGCACCACGCTTGGGTAAAGATGGTAAGGTTTTTACGATGTACAAGTTTCGTTCCATGAAGGCTAATGCTCCTGATATTAGGAACGAAGATGGATCTACATTCAATTCTGAAGACGATCCAAGATTGACAAGGATAGGTAGGTTCATTAGGAAAACAAGTCTGGATGAAACGCCACAAATCCTGAATGTGATAAAAGGAGACATGAGTATAATTGGCCCTAGGCCTGATTTGCCGGAGCATATGGAATTGTACAAAGGCGATGAACGGAGGAAGCTAGAGGTTAGACCGGGTATCACAGGCTATAATCAGGCGTATTTTAGGAACACAATTCCTTGGAAGGAAAGAATCAGAAACGATGTTTATTATATAGATCATCTGTCATTTTGTCTAGATGTGAAGATTTTTGTAAGAACAGTTTTTTCGGTGATTAGGCGGGAGAATGTATTTGTGGCAGGGCATAATGGGGTTGCGAACGAGCAGACAAAGCGAGCAGGGAGTAAAACAATATGAAAGAAACGGTTTTTGATGAATATGCTTGCTTGCGCGAGCTTGAATGGGACACTAAGTACTTCGGATTGGCCTGCGCTAAGGCCGTGCTGTATAAACCGTTAACCATAGATTGTTGGAACGAGCTAAAGCGCAGTTTTAGGCAATATCAATTTGTTTGTATCGAAAACCGAAATTCAGAACCTATAAATGCCCAGTTAATTGGCAGAGATACATCTGCTTTTCTTGCGGATGTTAACATTCAATTTTCAAAGAGGATTGAATCACTAGGAACGCCGTCACGAGAGGTGACTATTCACAATAACTTCAAGAGAGATGACCAATTGTTAGCGATAGCTGAATACCGGTTTTCTAGGTTTGTAGAAGACCCGGAATTACTAAAGAGAGGCGGAGATCGTATTTATCAAGAATGGATAATCAACTCTTTCGGAAGGTCGGATAAATACTTCGCAATTTTTAGGGGTTACGAAGGACCCATTAAGGGTTTTATCTTACATTCCTACACAGACGATGCATGCATTGTTGAGCTAATTGCTGTGTCTAACAATGACAAACGTAAAGGTATTGGCTCGAAGTTGATTGATGCAGTGGAACGGTTTACGGTTCAGAAGGGTATTGCAGAGATGAAAGTGGGTACACAGCTGAGAAATACGGCGGCCCTCAACTTTTATCATAAAACTGGATTTCGACAAGTGAGTAGTCATCAGATATATCACCTTTGGAATAGCTGAGCTTACTGGTTTATGTATGATTAGTATTTTTGATGACGGGAGGGTTGCATATTAGGATTCTATTCCTGAGAGCATATAATCAGCCAGAGATTGCTGCCAGTTTATACATGGCTGATAACATAGTTGAAGGGCTTGTGGAAGCTGGTTATGAAGTAATTCAAATGTCACCATTACCAACACGTGGTGTGAGTAAGGAAATACGTCAAGAATATAAGAGACGGAAGTATGAGGAGAAGTTAGACGGCAGAACGAAAATATATAGATTCTGGATGTTTCGAGAGGGTAATAACCCAATTGGACGTGCCTTTAGGTATTTGTGCATATCAGTAGTTTATTTTCTGAGAGTGATGTTCTTACCAAATTGTGCTCTCTTAATTGTTGAGAGCACTCCTCCAACTCAGGGTGCATTAGCAGGAATAATCAAGAGACTTAAGGGTACGCCAGTGATTTATATTGTCCAAGATATTTTTCCCGATTCGTTAGTGAACACAGGTTTGACGAGAAAGAACTCCCTTCTTTGGAAAATAGGACGGGTTATCGAGAACTTCTCATATAGAAATGCAGACCGAATTGTTGTTATATCAGATTCGTTCAAAGAAAACATATTACGAAAAGGAGCATTAGAAACAAAGATCGAGGTCATTCCTAACTGGGTTGAAGAAGATTCGGTAATCCCCATCGAAAAAGAAAACAATGTGTTATATTCTAAGTACGGGATTGATCCGGCGAAGTTTACAATTTGCTACTCTGGAAACATTGGGCATACTCAAAACCTAGACATGCTACTCGACGTTGCTGAAGCGCTGCGTAACAATCCGGATATTCAGTTTGTGTTAATTGGTGATGGAGCTTGCAGGAAACAGGTGGAAGATCGCGTTCGCACAGCGAGAATGGTGAATGTTAAGCTTCTGCCTTTTCAGTCCTACGAACTCATATCGCATGTGTTTAGTCTAGGTGATGTGGGCTTAGTAATTTCAAAATCCGGTGTGGGGCAGAACTCTGTGCCCAGCAAGACGTGGGGCATCATGTCTGCTGCGAGACCTGTGCTAGCATCATTTGACCTTGATAGTGATCTAAACAGAATTATCAAAGCGGTGAACTGTGGGATCTGTGTCCAAGCAGAAGATAGGAATGCACTACTTAAGGCCGTCCTGGAGCTATATGAAAACCGCGATAAGTTAGAGGTTTATGGAAAAAACGGAAGAGCTTATATTGAAAGCAATCTGTCAAGAAATATCGGAGTATCCAAGTACGTAAAGATTGTGAGAGAAGTCTTGAGTTATTGACTAGAGAGGTGCCTCAATTAGGACATTTTGATGCAGTGCAGTAATGAGTATGTCCAGTTAAGGATGGTATCCATGAAGAATGAGCGACTAGCTTATTTAAGTCACATCCATAAAGAGAGCTGGCAGATCTATCTTGATAGTATATCCGGTCGTTCAACATCTCCGAGTTGGGATGTATGTATAATCACTGCTTCGAATGAAGATCAAGCCAAAGCATACCGCTTGCAACTCGAGCAACGAATCAAGAGCAAATTGCTTCCGACTTCAACCAGGTTTTTAGTCATCCCTGATCCTGGTGGCAAGAGGGTTGGCAGCGGTGGAGCTACCCTAAATGCTCTTTTGGAAAGCTATAGGCTATTTGATAGTGAGAATAGTCTTTCCACCAATCGATTCCAAAATAAGAGAATTCTAATCATTCATTCTGGAGGAGATAGTAAACGAATACCTCAATACTCGGCGTTTGGAAAGTTGTTTTCGCGTGTTCCCAGGCAATTGCCAGATGGACGCCCTTCCACGCTTTTTGATGAATTCTTTATCTCCTTAAGCGCTGTGCCAGCTTCTATGAAAGATGGGGTTGTAGTAGTTTCAGGTGATACTTTACTGCTATTTGATGGCAAACAGCTTGATTTTGGCAGACAAGGGGTTATAGGCGTTACCTGCAAAGCACCAGTAGAGGTTGGTTCTCGACACGGGGTATTTGTTACAGATCCTGAAAGTGGGAAAGTACGGAAGTTTTTGCATAAAGCATCGGAAACGAAATTAATCGCTAACGGTGCTATCG
>ERZ773359.6071-NODE-6071-length-10979-cov-4.740571_pt1 | contig 10979 bp, 7 predicted proteins | sample MGYA00374955_ERZ773359 | MGnify/ENA primary metagenome ERZ773359 (study PRJEB29098, sample SAMN04486028) | biogas fermenter metagenome | study: EMG produced TPA metagenomics assembly of the Biogas fermentation microbial communities from Germany - Plant 4 DNA1...
GTTCCGCCAAGCTCAACCTGAAGTTTGTTTTGCAGGTGTTCCACAATTTTTTTACCGCCGCGGACATAGCAGGCCGTTCCCAGGCAGACGCGTATGGTATGCCGGCCCCTGGGAACTGTGGAAAAGAAAGAATAAAACGACACAACTCCTGAGACCTGAGAAAGCGGAATGTTCATTTCCTTGGCAATAAATTGCTGCAGCTCCAAAGGAAGGTGTCCGTAGATCTCCTGGGCCAGATGCAGAATCTGTACCAGACTGTCCTTTTTGTGCTTATACTGTTTAACTACGTTGGCAATCTGCGCATAAGCCCTTTCCTTTTCCTCCTGGGAAAGAGCTTCTTTTGGTATTGCTGCAGACATAATATTTCTCCTCCTCTCCAGATAATAGGCAATTTCCTTCCAGCCCTGAGTGGTTTAAATGGTAGCATATATTTGTGAGATGATTATGATACTTGGGAAAATTTTCACTACATTTTGAGGAAAATATAAGCACTTTATGGTCATAACTCATCACAATTTCATCACACTTTTTACTAATATAACAGAATCATCACAATTATGCAAATATTTTTACAATTGATTCGGAGAAATGCCCATAAAAAAGCGCCCGCTTGCTGCGGGCGCTTGTGACCGGCATAAAAGGGAGAGGATTAATATTCGCCTGTCTCTTTCAATACTTTCAAGACGAGGGAAGCCAGAATGCCGCCGATTACGGCCGTGACCAATTGAGGCCAGCTGAACATCAGGCTCAAGGTTTTTGCCGCCTGCTCGGGGACCGCTACAATATTTATTGCCGCCTTGACCAGCAAATACAGTACCGCTGCTTTTATGACGGAAGACAGTCCTATTGCTATCCATTTATTCTTTTTGAAGAACAGGCCGTACAACACCACCATGACTATATTGCCGGCCGCAACAATGGGTATCATCCACACAAAGGCGATATGTTGCTGTAAAAAGGCGATTATCGGCGCAACAATGCTTATGATGATGCCTCCCCAAAGCCCCACTACCACCGATGAGGCGGCAAGAGATGTATTAACCAGGCTGCCTACCACCAGGTTTGAACCCACTCCCTGCAGGGGGATAAGCGGCCTCAACATCTGAAACACTACTGTTACCGCCAGCAGAAGTGCCGTCCTGGTTATAAATTTGATACTGTTCATATCCATGTTGCCTCCTCCTAAAGTTTTCCCTGAAACGTTTGTTTGCCTCGGGTAAGGTCCTTTGCTTTACTTTAATTTTATTCTATCCGAAGCGGCTCGGCAATCTTTTCCTTTAAAGCTGCCTGCATTTTTTGACTGCGTAACATCCTGTGAAGTTAAGGAGTACTTCCAGCGGCCAAATGTTGGCTTCCGGTCAGCAACAAAAATAAAATATTTTGGCAACTTTTGCAAAGCAATGGTATACTAAAATCAATAAATAATATGTTTTGCGAGACGAAATGAGGGGAAATCTCTATGCTGGGCAGAAAAAAGTATTTGCGCTTGGTATTTATTATTGTTGCCGTTTTCCTGTTCTGCAGTTTTTGGCCCTCCGCCGTTTCGGCCGCCAAATACCAGGAATATGCCGAAAGGCTGGCAAGAATTAATGTTTTTCGCGGCACGGGAGACGGCTTTGATTTGGAGCGGGAACCAACCCGTTTGGAAGGGCTGGTGATGCTCGTTCGGCTCTTAGGGGCGGAAGAAGAAGCAGGCCAGATTACGAAATATACGTTTCCTTTCGATGATGTTCCAAAATGGGGCAGAGGTTATGTCCAGTATGCTTACGAAAACGGTCTGGCAAAAGGAATCAGCAAAACTAAATTTGGTTCAAACAGTTTGATTGACGCCAAATCGTATATAACCTTTTTGCTGCGGGCACTGGGGTACAGCGACCAGCACGGTGATTTTTCCTGGAACGAAGCAATTGAGTTTGCCTTTGAAAAAGGCATAATCAGTGAAAGCATGTACTTTGAGTTGAGTTCACAGCCTTTTTTGCGGGATCAGATGGCAAAAACTTCATTTGATGCCTTGAATGCCTTTGTCAAAGACACTGAAACCAGGCTGCTTGATTATTTGGTGCAGAAGGGAAGCATCGATCCCATCAAGGCACAGGCTGTTTTTGCCGGCGGTATCCGGAAAGGTTCGGCAGAACTTGATTTTGAAAAATTAATCCAGGCTTGTGTTTACCTGGAGGTAGAAACAAGCAGCGGTGAAAAAAGCGGTAGTGGTTTTTATATTGATCAGCACGGCACTATCGTTACCAACTACCATGTCATAGAGAAAGCGCAAAAAATAAGAATCATAAACGGCAATGGCGTCATTTACACCGGCGATGTTATGATCAAGGGATATGACAAGGAATTAGATATTGCTATTTTGTCCACCGCGGTAAAGAACGAAGCATTTTTGCCCCTTGGCGACACTAGCAGCATAAAAGTGGGGCAGCCTGTCTATGCCATTGGCAGCCCACTGGGGTTGTCAAATACTGTTTCGGAGGGCATTATCAGTGCCATAAGAGCCAACGGCATTCAGACAACCGCCCCCATCAGCCCCGGCAGCAGCGGTGGTGCTCTCATTAATCAAAACGGCGAAGTTATTGGCATTACTTATGCAAAAATGCAAGGTGGAGAAAATTTGGGGTTTGCGATTCCCATTGAAAAAATTTTCGAAGTTAACACTGACTTAAACTTGACGGTTGCCGAATTTTTAGCCAGGGAAACTCCTGATCTGCTAAAATTCAAAGAGCGCTTGACGCGCCAGTACCAAATGATTACCCTCAACGGCCAACAGATTAGAATTGATGACATATATATCAGTGCGGGGGATAGCGGAATAGTTTATATCGAGTTTATTTTTGAGCATGATCTTGACGCTTATTTAAACGCGGAGCTGCTGGGCAGGGACGGCCTCCTGGATGATTTTTCGCAGATGGCGTATGCTTTCAGCAAAGAATTGAACGCCAATGTATTTTTGCAGCTGTCACTGATGACGGAGATGTCGCAATATCCTTATGCTTTTGCCGAAAACGACATTTTGGCTGAATTGAATATGAGACCAATCAAATATATTGGCAACAATACCTGGCTTGTTTACTTCCCCTTTGTTTATGTTTATGTTAACACTTACAACAATGTGTACTACTATGGCTTCTGGTTTAATTAATAAGGAAACAACGACTGCCGCTTCGGCAGACGCTATTTTTCATATCATCAATCACTGACTTTTTCTGAAAAAAAGTGCCCGGATTCACCAGCCCCTGGAATAACTTTCGAAGCAGTCGGCGCAGACAATTTTACCGTCCCGCAGATGCATCTTGTTTTCCGACGCGCCTTCACCGCAGAGTTCGCAGATGATTGTCGGGAAAATCCTGGCTTTGGCCGGCGGGTCATACTTGGGTGCGGAGAAAGCAAAAAGTTCGCCCAGCGGTGCGTTTAACAGGTATTCCTGCCACTGTGCCCGCTCCACTTCCTGGTTCCTTCCTGCTTTTAGGTAAATACGCAGCTTCTCTCCGGTCTTTCGGTTAAAAAAGGAGAAAGCTTGTTTTCCCGTTCCGCGGAAGAGCAAGTTCCCTTTTCCGACAGTACAGCTTAATAATGCCTGGATTGCGTCCACTCCGCAGGCATCGTTTTCCGTAACACAGACAATTTCTTCGTCGGCGGAAAGGCCAATCCGCATTTTTTCCATGGCAGCTTCGCAAATCCTTACACCGATTGCCAGTCCCGGGCACTCATGTCCGTGAAAAGCCACTGCTTTTTCCCATAGCTTCTTAGTCACTGCGTATTGCCTCCTTACACCGGCTGATCAGCATAGCCGTTGTTTTGCTCCGCTTGTTGGTAGTGCGCAATTCAATTTGGCAGCATGCATGATGACGAACCGTTTGGGGCAGCTTTAATTTACCATGGCAAGCCATTTATGTCAACGAACTGTGCAATTTACTTTTTAACTAAAAAACTGCAGGATTTCAATCTCGTCTTTCGAAATTTACCAACAAGCAGCCGGGTAAAGTTTTATGGAATTTTAGGTGTCAATTATGCGCAGGCATTTTACTGGTTTGTTTCCGAAAATGCTGAAGATGCGGTGATTCAAATAGATGGATGCAACAGTGGAAATTGATCCGGAAAGCGACGGCAAGATGGAAATCGTATTAACGCAGGTACAATTCCTGAAACAAGGATATACAGGCTTCATGATGGGAAAATATTTGCAGCTGACATTAACTAGGCAACCGGCGCAAAAGCGGTGTCTGTAAAGGACGAAAACACCAAGACGGCAGCCGGCTAAAGCAGAGAGATACCTGTGCCTGAATTGTTCATAAGCAGTATGATGCAGAAAGGGGTAGGCAAGTGCAGAAAATCAACATTCTGGCTATTGTAGGTTCGTTGCGCAAAGGTTCGTACAACCGGCAGCTGGCATTGGCGGCCAAGGAGATCATTGGCGACCGGGCAGCTTTTGCACTGCTTGAGTACGAGGATGTTCCCCTTATGAATCAGGATATTGAGTTCCCCGCCCCCGAGCCTGTAAAACGTGTTCGCAATGCAGTGAAGTCTGCGGACGGAATCTGGTTCTTCACCCCCGAATACAATCACTTTTTCCCTGGTGTTCTTAAGAACTTGCTTGACTGGTTGTCCCGTCCAATCAGCGCTTCAGAGCCGCAGGTGCTTGCAGGAAAACCTGCCGCCATCAGCGGTGTGACTCCCGGTATGTTCGGGACAGCCCTGGCCCAGGACCATCTGGTGACGCTTATCAGCTTTCTAAACATGAAAGTTATGAATGCGCCGCGTCTTACGATTTCTTACGCGGCGCAGCAGCTTGACGGGCAGGGGAAACTGGCGCTAAGGGACAGTTATCCCTACCTGGAAAATCAGGCGGGTGCTTTTTTAGATTTTGTCCGGAGACACATGCAAGGGAAGTAAGGGGACCTGCTTAAAATCGGCTTGCCAAGCATAAAACTAAGAAGTGGGAAGCTTCCGTTAACAACGGTTGAAAAAGCGTGGAGTTTTTGGGCCACGCTTTTCTTTTGTTATAAAAGTTTTGTGCTGTCTTAAACAAGCACAGAATTAAATTTTGGATAGACGTGGAAGGATACAATATTTTATAATAAAAAACGGGCTTGAAAGGAGGAAAATGGCTGTGCATCTATCCGCATATATTTTAGATATAGCCGCACTTTTATTCTTGATCGGAATGTTGTCTACAAAAGCTGTATCGAGTCTTTACAGCAAAAAGCCATTTATCCTTGGTATAATCATGGCTGTATTTGTTATTCTGGCTGAAGCGGGGACTGTTGTTGCCGGCAGTGGCGGCATAAACCTGCGCACTGTAAACATTTTTTGCAATCTTGTTGGTTTTGGCCTTGCGCCAATGATTCCTCTGGTTATAACATTAATTTTTCAAGGGAATATTCTTGGTAAATATAAGCTTATGCTAATCCCTACGTTAATAAATGCTGCTTTGACAGTACTGTCGCCAAAGTTTGGCTTGATTTTTTATGTTGCTGCCAACAATTCTTATTCTAGAGGGAACTACTTCTTTGTTTTTGTAATGGTTTACATCCTTAATTTTTTATGTCTCGTTGTCAGCACTTTAAAAGTCAGTAAAAAATATAATTATCCCATGGAGGAGAAATTGCTTGCCTTATCGATACTTACTATTTTTGGAACAAGCATTCAGGTTATCGACCCGCTAAGCAATTCAACCTGGCATTGCGTAACGTTGTCATTGCTGCTGTACTTTCTTTTACTGTCTGAATTTGACAGCAGCTTTGACGCCCTGACCGGTCTTTACAATCGGGCGGCTTTTGAAAAAATGAAAAAACAACTGGCGGAAGCAAAGGCGTATTCCATTATCGTGCTTGATATAAATGATTTTAAAGACATTAATGATACATTTGGACACGATTACGGGGATGCAGTAATCAAAACAGTGGCAGAAGCCATCCAAAAATCGTTCAACAACCGGTACACATGTTACCGGCTCGGCGGTGATGAATTTTTTGTTTTTGGAAGTGAAACAAATAAAGAAATAATTGAAACGCGGCTTAGAACTCTGACAAGCAGGCTTGAAGAAATGCGCGAACAGGGCAAGCCGCTGCCGACGGTCTCTTATGGCTATAGTATTTATAACGGGGGAGAAAAGCCGGATTTCAGCAGAACCTTTAAAGAGGCCGACAACCAGATGTATCTCTACAAAAAAATTCATAAAGCCGAACCTGCTCAAGACAATGATATAAATCTGCAGCGGCGGACATCCCCCCTCCACTAACAAGGCAGGACAATTGCAGAATTTTTGCTTCCTCTTTTGGTTTTGTGCGCTTGCCCGGGTATTTTCCCAAGTTTCCAGCGGAATTGAACATGAAATTGACTCCCCATAGAGTCACACTGCCGTGATCCTGTGGGGTCTATCATAATTGAAAACGCTGAGGTAGCTGTAGATGCATGACTTGACCGAATACTATATCTCCCAAAAAATGTATTCAGTTTGGGCCTTTTAAAACTAAATTCAGGGGTATAAGCGGTGGGCAAATTTAAAGTAAAGTATAGCAACCCGGAAGTGGCTTCTGAAAACGCAACATTTAACGATGTCATAATATCTACATGGTTGAAGGGTGCGATCCGGCGGTTGGATTAGAAGTATTCAAAGAAACAATCGGCGAGCTGGAGAATCCTCCTTTGATCACGGTTCTGAAAGTTGCCGGCCTCGCCAATCCTTTGTGCTTGGTGGAAATTGAGGCCATTGCCGTAGTTGAAGATAATTGTGACTAAAGAAGGCATCGTGGTAAAAAGAATTGTGACTGTGAAAAGTCGCCGTCGCGGACTGTAAATAAGCCACTGCTTGGCAGCAATGCTTAAGCAGCGGTTTTTTATTCACTGGAACCTTTCACGTGCTATAATTAAGGCAACAAGCATGTTCTAATATTATGCACTTTACGGTGAGAGTCTCCGTGAACAACCTTGAAAAAACAATCGTCAAAACTTTTGGGAACATTGTCACCAGGCAGGTATATGCAAATCCCGGCCGCGTTCGCCGGCTGCTGGCTGCAGCCTACGGGTTGGTCGGCTGGAGAAACGCTCTTTTGCGCAGAAGCGGAGTGGAAAAGGCTTATACCAAAATGGGCGCCGCCTTATCAAGGCTGATCAGCAAATCTTTTTTGCATCCAGAGAATTCGGTTATGGTCAATATGTTCTTTCCCTGCGAGATTTTGCATTCTCTGGACATTATCCCCGTCTTCCCGGAAGCATTGTCCGCTTATCTTGTTAATTCCGGCTGTGAGCAGGTGTTTGCAGAAGCGGCGGAGAATGCTGATGTGCCGGAGAGCTTTTGTTCTTACCACAAAATTATGATCGGCTTTGCGGAAACCGGTGTGCTGCCCAAGCCGCTTTTGATTGCCAATACCACGCTGGCCTGTGATGCAAACCGCCTTTCTTTCCGGCGTCTGGCCGAATACTTCCGGGTCCCGCATGTGGTGGTGGACGTGCCGGACAGAATCGGCGGGGAGGCTGAGCATTATGTTGCAGAGCAGCTGCGTGCCGCAACTTTTGCCCTGGAAGAAAGCTGCCAAAGAAAAATGGACTGGGACAGGCTGTGCGAAACGGTTGGCATCGCGGACCGCTCCCTGAAAAGCTACCGGGAGTACCTGGAAATCCGCGGCCGCCGCTCTCTGCCCGTAACCATGAGTGGCGAACTGTATTCGCTGATTGCCACCCATGTCCTGCTGGGGACGCCGGAGAGTGAAAACTATATCAACACCCTCAAACAGGTCGCGCAAACTGCACCGCCGGCTGCGGGCAAAAAGAGGATACTCTGGCTGCACATCCTGCCCAACTGGCAGGAGTCCATGCGGGCAATTTTTGATCAGTCCGGGCGCTGCGAAATCCTGTGCTGCGACCTTACTTATGACGTCCTGACTGACATGGATCCCCGACGGCCTTATGAAAGCATGGCCCGGCGCCTGCTGCATAATCTCAACAACGGCGGGGCGGAACGGCGCATTGCTGCGGCGGTTCATTATGCCAAAAAAATGAGGGCCGACGGTGTCCTGCTCTTCTGCCACTGGGGGTGCAAGCAGACAATGGGGCTGTCACAGCTAGCCAAAAGCACCCTGGAGGCTGAGGGCTTCCCCACTCTTGTCCTGGACGGCGACGGCTGCGATTCCCGCAATGTTCCAGACGGGCAGATGGCAACGCGGGTCAATGCCTTTCTTGAACAGTTGGAGGCTGAAAAATGACCGGATATACCTGCAAGTACACACCTGTGGAATTGCTGATTGCCCTGGGCGCTGAGACAAAGATTTTAAATAGCGAAGTTTTGGATTTTGCCGCTGCCGAGCGGCTGACTCATACAAACCTCTGCTGCCATGCCAAGGCATTACTGCAGCAGTGCCTGGAGACTGCAGAGCTTGTGCTGGTCAACTGCTGCGATTCCCAGCGCAGGCTGCATGATGTGCTCAAAGCCCAGGGAAAGCATAATTTTCTGCATTTGATGACCCTCCCCCATGGCGACGAGCCCTGCGCCCGCCTCCAGTTTAAAAAGGATCTTTTACAGCTTTGCGAGTTGTACAGCAGCCGGCACAACTCTGTCTTTGACAGGCAGAAGTTTATTGCCGCCTGCCGGAAGGCGGCGCCGCCCGCCATGGACAGGCCATTCCTTGCCGTCCTGGGAGCACGGATCAGCAGCCAGATGCTTGAGTTCCTGCAGGAGAAAGCCCGGTATCCTTTGCTTGATTTGACCTGCAGCGGGAACAGGTGGCTGGAAAACCTGCCGGATGACATTGAAACGATGGATTTTCCGGAACTTATGGAATGGTATGCCGGCGCCCTCCTCCGCCTTGTCCCCTGCATGCGCATGACAGATGTGGCGGGACGCCGGGTTTTGTGGGAAAACGACAACCTGCGGGGCATTATTTATCATACCGTCAAATTTTGTGATTACTACGGTTTTGACTACGCCCGGCTGAAAAAAGAAACCAAGCTGCCAATTCTAAAGCTGGAATCTGATTACACTCCCCAGTCACTCGGCCAGTTTGCCACCCGCCTGGAAGCATTCATGGAAAGCCTGGTGCCGCAGCGCGTCGTATTTCACGACAAAAAAGCAAGCACAGGGAAGCTGTTTGCCGGCATCGACAGCGGCTCCACAACGACAAATATTGTTGTGCTGAATGAAAAGCGGGAAATTGTAGCTTCCGCCACGGTCCGCACCGGGGCAAACGTAGAAAGAAGCGCCCGGGCGGCCCTGGAGAAAGTCTGCAGCAAGCTGGACACGGATCCGGGCGGTTTTGCAGCCATAGTTGCCACCGGCTACGGCAGAAACAGCATCCCCTTTGCCGATGCCGCCGTCACGGAAATAACCTGCCACGCCAGGGGAGCATATTTCCTCAATCCCGCCGTGCGCACCATTGTGGATATCGGGGGCCAGGACAGCAAGGTAATCTGTCTTGGCAATTGCGGCACGGTGGCCAATTTCGTCATGAACGACAAATGCGCCGCCGGCACGGGGCGCTTCCTGGAAATGATGGCCCGCACCCTGGAAATGGAGCTGGAGGAGTTAAGCACTGCCGGGCTGGCATGGAAGCACGATTTAACCATTTCCAGCATGTGCACAGTGTTTGCCGAGTCCGAAGTCGTCTCCCTCATCGCCGCCGGCCACAGCACGCCGGATATTGTCCACGGCCTTAACAAGGCAGTGGCGGCGAAAACCGCCTCCATGGTCGGCCGCGCCGGCGGCCGGGCTCCCTTCATGATGACCGGCGGCGTGGCCCGCAACACAGGCGTTGTGCGGGAGCTGGAGAAAAAATTGGGTGGCAAGTTGTTAATTCCTGAAGCGCCCGATCTATGCGGCGCCCTGGGCGCTGCCTTGCTGGCACTGGAAAAATAGAGGAGGCCGGTGAAAATCACCGGCCTCTGTGCTGTGGAGGAAGACTCAGGATACTTTCTTGTGCTCGGTTCTGGCAATAACCTCGTCCTGCAGACCCGGAGTAAGCTGTACGAAATAGGTGCTGTATCCGGCAACACGGACCATTAGATCCCTGTGCTTGTCGGGGTGTATTTTGGCATCCTTCAAAGTCTCCTGGTCGGCGACGATGAATTGGACGTGTTTGCCGCCGTTGGCGAAATACACTTTGATTGCACTGGCAAGCTTCATCTTGTCTGCGTCTGTAGCCAGTGCTGAAGGTGAAAACTTCATGTTGAGCAGCATCGCCTGGAAGTCGTGCTGAGGAATTTTCATTGCGCTCTTGAATACTGCCAGCGGCCCGTTTAGGTCAAATCCCGCCATGGGAGAAGCGCAGGCGTCAGCCAGGATATCGCCCTTGTGTCTTCCGTCGGGCGTAGCGCCGCAGAGAGCGCCGCCAGGCTGGTGGGAAGTGACGGATATCGCGGAGCAACGGAAGTGGCCACCCAGGGCGGACGGGATTTGGTGAGCGACATCTGCCCAGAAACGGTACAGGTCGCGCACCATGTTATCGACTTCTTCACAATCGTTGCCATAGTGCTCCAATTCAAGACATTTTTTACGGAGATCCTCATAGCCCTCCCAGTTGGCGTCCATGGCTTTCTTCAGTTCTGCTAAAGTGCAGACTTTTTGCTCAAAGCAAAGCTTTTTAACCGCATACAGGCATTGAGCGAGGTTGACCATGCCGACAGGGTTCAGCAGCTGGTTATTCTCAAAAGGATACTCCTGGGCATAGCAGTCAAAGCCGGACTTGATGCCGTTATGCATAAAAGCGGCGCGGAAAGGATCGGGCAGCAGTTCTTTAAAGACGGCGCTTTCAATGTTCAGCTTCTCCGCGGCCAGCTCCATAAAGTATTTGAATTCGTCCTTGAAGTCTGCCAAAAATTGCTCAAATGTTTCATATTTGCTGAAGTCGCCTACAAGCTGATGACCAACCTGCTCTTCAATGTTTTTGTCCCAGCCGTTGTTCATAAAAATATCAAAGGTCAGCGGGCAAACAAACATGGTTATGCCCATCGTTCTTGTACGGCCGGCAACGTTTCCATCGATG
>ERZ773359.6073-NODE-6073-length-10973-cov-21.364169_pt1 | contig 10973 bp, 12 predicted proteins | sample MGYA00374955_ERZ773359 | MGnify/ENA primary metagenome ERZ773359 (study PRJEB29098, sample SAMN04486028) | biogas fermenter metagenome | study: EMG produced TPA metagenomics assembly of the Biogas fermentation microbial communities from Germany - Plant 4 DNA1...
TCTACGTCAAAGGAAGTAGTAGTAGAATTGCCTACAGACTTAACAGGCAGGGGTTCGCTTCTTACCTTAGAATTATCTATGCCATTGGCATATTCCCATATGAGGAGGCCTGGCTTTTTTAACCATGAATATATGTAATTCCTATCAAGATTGGCCAAATCCCCAATGGTAAAAATCCCCCTCTTATTTAGCTTGGCCTTAGTTTTGGGTCCTACCATAAAAAGCTCTTCTACTGGCAGGGGCCACATCTTATCTTTTATTTCGTCCTTAAATAGGGTATGTATCATGTCAGGTTTTTTAAAATCTGAAGCCATTTTAGCCAGTAATTTATTGGGGCCAATCCCTATATTTACTGTGAATCCAAGCTCGTTTTTTACCCGGTCTTTTATTTCATAGGCTGCCTCTCTCCAGGGCTTATCCCCATCGGTATAGTCTAAAAAGGCTTCATCGATGGAGTATCTTTGTATTTTTGAAGAATATTCTCTTAGTAGGTCTATCAAAGCATTGCTGGCATTTAAATATCTTTCAAAGTTAGGAGGTACTACTATTAGATGGGGGCATTTTTGCAAGGCTGAATAAACAGTTTCTCCAGTTGAAATATTATATTTTTTAGCAGGAATTGACCTTGCTAGTACAATCCCATGTCTTTTTTTACTATCACCTCCAACTATAGATGGAATTTCCCTTAGGTCTATTTTTGCTCCATGTTGGAGCCTATAGACTGCCTCCCAAGAAAGATAGGCAGAATTTACATCTATATGGAATATTATTCTATTATCCAAGAAAAACACCTCCGGTCAGAACACTTGTTTAATATAATGATACCAGAACTAATGTTCATAGTCAAGGAAAATATTAACAAAAAAATAGCCCTAAGGCTATTTTTTGTTAATATCGTCCACCCATTTTTTTGCTTCCAAGACTGCATCATAAGTAGGGATTGATACATTAGAACCGGGTATCTTCTTCTCAATCTTATAATATATATCCATTGGAGAATATCCAAAATTGGGGTCTTTATGATTTTTGTGACTGCCCACCTGACTCTTATTATCAGTCTTAGTGTTTAAACTTCTTTTATCTTCTCTCACAGTCTCCCTCCTTTTAAAATTATGGGTAAAAAGCTTAGTTAATTTCAATTATGGTAGGTAATGGCTTATAATAGCTGGTGCCCATATTTTTAATAATATAATGGCCGTCCCTAAAAGTTATGGTAACTGTAGATTTGACAGTTGCACCCTTTATGCCTTCTAGGATAGTGCGGGACTGACCAGGCTCTAAGTTTTCATTCTTTATATATTTAATAGAAGGTTCAACGGTATGACTGATTTCATGGTTCCATACAACCTTGGGTGGTTTTTCTGTACCATAAAACCCCATATATAACCTATTGCCAATCATCTCTGACCATATCAATATGGGACTATCTGTGGTGTTTTTAAATTTTAAATCCTTTACGCCGTAGGCCACTGTAGCGTCTTGGCCATAGGGCACATAATTAACAGGCATGGAGTGGTTATGCCTTTCAATAATTTCTAAATTAGACAATACGGCTAAGTTGTATAAGCTAGTGGCTATTTTACATACACCGCCCCCTTCTGTCATTATTATATTATCTCCTATATAGGATGCACCTTCTTTAAATCCTCGAAGTTTGGTGTAAGGCCCTATTGAAGAGTTTTGAGAAAATATTTTTGAAGGTTTAATCACATAGCCTTTAATCTTTTTACTGGCCAGATTAACATTATATTCTTCCCCTGGTAAAGGGTCTTTAAGAACTGCACAGAATCCAGCGATTAAGGTATGGGTATTATATTTTTCCTTGGCCCTTAGAAAATCCTTATCATTTCTCCAAGGCATATTATATACCTGGCCTGATACTTCTGGCATATCATATCTGTCATTTCGTCTATTTATGATAATCTTTAATTCACCATTATCCACGTTTAAGCTTCTGTTAAATGGTAGCTCATTTGCCCCGTATGACTTAGCTGATATAAAAACAGCTAAAACCATAGGTAGAAGGCTGTATCTAAAATTTTTCATAGGAACCTCCAAAGGAATAAATTAATATATCATTAATGTATAGTTTTTTAAACTGGGAGATGAAATATTCTTATGGCCAGTTCCATTATTTGCAAAATAAAATTAAAATATCATTTATATACAATAATTAACTATAAAGATTGTAGTTTTTTTATTAAATTTTGATGTATTATATAGGTAAGATACTTTAGATCTACAGGGTGTCTAAAAAGTCTGGACATTATTAGCAATATCAAGTAAAATAAATAGGACAAATTATAAATTATATTATTGAAGAGGGGTGGAAAATGGAAAAAATAAAGTTATATGGATTTAACAATTTGACAAAAACCCTTAGCTTTAACATCTATGATGTCTGTTATGCAGTAACACCAGAGGACAAAAAAAGATATATTGAATACATTGATGAACAATATAATTCAACAAGGCTAACTGAAATCTTAGTAGAGATTACTAACATAATAGGTGCCAATGTGCTAAATATTGCTAAGCAAGATTATGAACCACAGGGTGCAAGCGTTACTCTACTTATATCTGAAGAAGCAGTTCCGGTAGTATGCGTAGATCCATCCTGTAACTTAGGGAATATAGGGGACATAATCCCAGCACCAAACCATATTGTAGGTCATTTAGATAAAAGCCATATAACAGTTCACACCTATCCCGAAGCTCATCCAGATAAAGGTATAATGACTTTCAGGGTAGATATAGACGTATCTACTTGTGGGGAAATATCTCCACTTAAAGCCCTTGATTATTTAATTGAGAATTTCGACTCAGATATTATAATATGTGATTATAGGATCAGGGGTTTCACTAGGGATATATATGGAAATAAACATTTTAAAGACCATAATATCAACTCAATACAGGACTTTATTTCATCGAAGAATTTAAATTTATATAATTGTATTGATGTTAATGTATATCAGGAAAACATTTTCCACACGAAGATGATACTAAAAGAATTAGATTTAAATAATTACCTATTTGAAATGAATGCAGAGGATTTAAGTGAAGAGGAAAGAAAGAGAATTTTAGATAAATTATATAAGGAAATGCATGAAATATACTATGGACGTAATTTTCAAAAAAATATAGAAGTTATGGGAGGTGGCTAAATGGAATTATGGTTTAATGAAAAAAACACGGATACTTGTAATCTTTCCATTAAGATAAAAAGACATTTACATTCAGAAACCACCCCCTATCAGCAGATTGATTTTTTTGAATCCTATGATTTTGGAGTATTTTTCACCTTAGATGGGGCCATTATGGTAAATGAAAAGGATGAATTCATTTACCATGAAATGATAGTTCATGTGCCTATGGCAGTAAATCCCCATATTAAAAAGGTCCTAGTCATTGGAGGAGGAGATGGAGGGACTGTACGGGAGCTAACTAGATATGATAGCATAGAATCAATCCATATGGTGGAGATAGACGAAAGGGTAGTTAGGCTATGTCAAAAATACTTGCCTTTAACCTCCTCAAAACTAGATGATGAAAGAGTAACCCTTTTCTTTGAGGATGGGGTAAATTTTGTTAAGGATAAGAAAAATATTTATGATTTAATCATAGTAGATTCAACTGATCCCGTAGGACCAGGAGAAGGCTTATTTACAACGGAATTTTATAAGAATTGTTATGAAGCCTTAAATGAAAATGGTATATTGATAAATCAACATGAAAGCCCTTATTTTGAAGAATATAGAAAAGAAATGTTGAAGGCCCATGCTAAGTTAAAGAAGATATTTGATATTTGCAAAGTATATCAGTTCCATATGCCAACCTATTCATCAGGCCATTGGCTATTTGGATTTGCTTCAAAGAAATTCCATCCCATAGAAGACCATAAAAAGGAAGAATGGGAAAGGCTTCAAATATATACTAAATACTATAATTCAGAAATTCACAAAGGCGCCTTCATGCTACCAACCTATGTAAAAGAACTATTGGAATCAGTATAGTAAATAAAAGCTCTAATTTATTTAGAGCTTTTATTTATATTGGGTATAAATATAAAGCATATTAGGTTTAATAGATAATAGGATTGAAGAAGGGATAATATGAATAAAAAACATTTAATTGATAATGAAAATACTAAGAATAAAGTAAATGAAGATTTGGCTCAAATAATACTGGCTGGAATTGAGCAGACTGCAGTATCCATTATGATTACAGATGTGGATGGCAATCTTCAATATGTAAATCCAGCCTTTGAAAAGGCTACAGGTTATTCTTTAGAAGAGATAAGAGGGAAGAATCCTAGGATACTAAAAAGTGGATGGATTCCAGCTGAAGTATTTAAAGATATGTGGAAGACGATTACCAGTGGAAAAACTTGGTATGGTGAGTTGATAAACAAAAGGAAGGATGGGAGTATCTATTATGAGGAAGCTAGGATTAGTCCTATAATGGATAAGGATGGTAATATCACAAACTATCTAGGTATAAAACAAGATATTTCCAAAAGAAAATACCTGGAGGAGAAACTGAAACAAACATCTATCAGAGACCCATTGACTAATGTTTATAATAGAGGCTATGTATTTGAAAGATTATATCAACATATAGAATTATATAAAAGGAAGAAAAATAATTTTTCTTTAGCTATAATAGATATAGATTACTTTAAACAAATTAATGATACTTATGGCCACCAAGTGGGAGATTTTATCTTAAAGGAGTTTGCAGAAATCTTAACTTGTAGAATTAGAGCCTATGACACCCTAGGTCGATATGGAGGAGAAGAATTTGTAATTTTATATCATAATGCAGATAAAGAGACTGCATTAAAGGTATTGGAAAGGACAATGAAAAATCTTAATGATTACAGCTTCAAGTATGGAGACCAAGAAATAAACATTTCCTTTAGTTGTGGTATTGCTCATGCTATGGAATTAGATGATGATAAAATATCAGTAGAATCTATAGTAGAATTAGCTGACCAAAGATTATATAAGGCTAAGGAAATGGGAAGAAATAATATAGTAATAGCTTAGTTGGGAGATGATATATTTGTTTAAGGAACGTTTATTGAAGGACATAGACTTTATAATAGAATTAGATAAGATGAAATCCATTATAAGACAAACGAGCTTAATAGGGAAAGAACAAAGAGAAGATGATGCTCAGCATTCGTGGCATATAGCAGTCATGGCCATGGTCTTAGGAGAGTATTCCAATGAAGAAATAGATATTTGCAAAGTAATTAAGATGCTCCTAGTCCATGATTTAGTTGAAATATATGCTGGAGATACTTTTTGTTATGACAAGAAAGGAAATGAAAGCAAAAAGGAAAGGGAGCTAATGGCAGCTGATAAGATCTTCGGCATCCTTGAAGAAGACAAGGGGAAAGTGTTGAGGGCTTTATGGGAAGAATTTGAAGAACAAAAAACTCCAGAGGCCCTATTTGCAGCTTCTATGGATAGGCTTCAACCCATGCTAAATAACTACTATAACAATGGGGGAACTTGGCAAAAATTCAACGTAGCTAAGGAAGATATATATAAAAGAATTGAACCCCTTAAAGAGGCTTCTGATGAATTGTGGAAGTTTGTAGAATATATGATTGAAGATGCACATAAAAGGGGTTTGATTAAACATTAAATAAAATAGTTTATTGTCCAATAAAGGATATAGAAAAATTTTTTTGCACATACTATAATTACGAAAAATAATAGGCAATGAAAGGTTAGGGTAATATGAATAAAAAATCAATTTTTATAATTTCTTTAATATTATTTGCAATTCTGTTATCTGGATGTGGAGTTAATAAGGGAACTGGGGATGATCTCCAAGGAAGATTAGAGGAAAAGGATAAGAAAATTGCCCAATTAGAAGAGAAGATTGAGGATTTGGAATCCCAATTAGAAAATTCCAGGGACCTAAGTTCAGAGGGTCTACTGTTTAAAACTGTAGAGATTATAAACGCCATTAAAGATAAGGACTTCCAAAAATTATCTACCTTTGTCCATCCAACTAAGGGACTTAGGTTTAGCCCTTATGATTTTATAGATACTGAGACGAGCAAGGTATTTACTGTAGAGGAAGTAAGGAATCTTGGAGATAACCATCAGGTATATATGTGGGGCCATTATGATGGCTCTGGAGAACCCATTGAATTAAATTTTAATGATTACTATGAAAGATTTATCTATGATGCAGATTTTGCTAATCCACAGGTTATAGGTAATGATGTGGCTGTAAGTTATGGCAATGCCATAGATAATACGAAGGAAATTTATCCAAATAGCCATTTTATAGAACTTCATTTTAAAGGACTGGACCCTAAATATGAGGGGATGGATTGGAGAAGCTTAAAGCTTGTATTTGAACAGGAAGATGGCAAATGGTATTTAGTAGCCATAGTACATGGTGAATGGACCATCTAAGGCAGATAGGAATATCTGTCTTTTTTTTTAGCAGATATAAAGTCTACAATTTCATTTGTAAACAAAATTCTACTGTGATAATATATAATGGATGAAGAATGAAAAAATAGCTTAGGATAAGGGGGAAACAGATGTTGAATAATACATTTGTTGTTGCTGGAGCTATAATAGGAGCCCTGTTTTTACAGGCATATTTATCAAAGGGAAAGAGAAAAATAACAGGACTGATTTTACCAGGGCTATTTTTTATATATTCCATAATTTCAGCCTTTAGGATTGAGTCTATGGAAACTACTACTCAAACATTTGCTTTGGGTCTCGCTACCTTTTTCGTATACAATATACCTACAACCATGCTACTAGTAATTTATATGAGTATCAGACATGGTTTCACCCGTAGAAGAAGATGGTGAAAGAGTAGAAAAGTTATTTCATTATTGAAATAACTTTTTTAATTATTTAATTACTACTTGACGCGTATTACGTATGACGATATAATTAAACTACTATGAAACTTAAAATAGAATAGGAGAAATAAAATGATTAAAAAACAAGAGCCATTGACAGAAACTGCATATTTAATATTATTGGCCATGCTAAAACCTAATCATGGCTATGGAGTTATGAAATTTGTGGAGGAGAAAACTAAGGGTAGGGTTGTATTTGGACCTGGAACCCTCTATGGGGCAATAAATAATTTGCACAAAAAAGGATGGATTGAGCCATGTCCAACTAATCCTGGGGAAAGAAAAATAGAGTATATAATCACCGATGAAGGATTAAAACGGGTCAAGGAGGAGCTACGAAGACTAAAAGAGATTTATGAAATTGGTGTTGAGATCTTAAAGGGAAGGGGTGAAAATCATGATAAAGAAATTTAAATTGTTTATGAATCCTGTATCAGACTTAGAAAAATGGTTGAATAAAATGTCCAATGAAGGATGTAGGTTGATTAAAGCAGGAAAGGTATTTTATTACTTTGAAGAATGTAAAAGGAACAAATATGTTTATGCTGTAGACTATGTAGCTAATAAATCCTATGATGAGTTAAGTGAATACCAAGGATTTCTTGAGGAACTTAATATAAGGCATATGGAAAAACCAGCAAATCTTGGGAAGCTATCAATAGGAAATGTAAGATGGAGACCCTATGCAGACAAAGGTGCTAGAATTGCCACTTCAAGTGGCATGATAAATAGAGAGCTATTAATTTTGGAGAAGGAAAATGATGGGAAAGCATTTAATATTTATACTAATGTAGAAGATAAGATTAATGCTTTAAAGACTATGAGGAAACCCATCATTGTGATAATGGCCTTTATAGGGCTTATGCTATTAACCAATATAGTTGATTTTATTCCAATACACAGATGGTCTTTCCTTGAGATAAATCTATTAGCCCAAAGAAGGATGCCTATGCTGATTGTAATAGGAATTGTTGAAGTATTATTGTTAATAAATTTTATTAGGTTTACATTGGCCATAAATCAACTTAAAAGGGAAGCAGATATCCATGAATAAATGTGGCAAAGTAAAATAAAAAAACTAAGGGGGATGATATATTGGGTTACAATCCTAATCAAATGAGAGATTATGCAATTGAATTTATGATTATCCTCGGATTTTTAGGTGGCATTGCCTTAGGAATAGAGATAGGCTATGGTTATTTCTCTATATCTATTTTATCCTTAGGTTTACTTTTTATTTTCCACAGATACAAGAATAAAAGTATACATAAGATCTATAAGTCAAAAATTAAAGAACAATGGGGGAAGGAACATAAGGAAAAGAGGGACTTTAAAAATATTGAAAAACTATTTAGATTTCAATTGGAAAGGGAAGGCAATAGTTTTCATATAGATGATATTACCTGGCAAGACTTAAATATGGATTCAGTATTTAGTAAAATAGACCATACTAAGTCCTTGCCGGGTATGCAGTATCTTTATTATATTCTTCGAAGTCCAAGTTTTGATAAGGACATACTGGAAAAAAGAAATAGGGTCATTAGCCTACTATTAAATCACAAGGACATTTCCCAAAAACTACAATTTCCCCTTTACCTATTAGGGAAGGATGAAGGAAAAGATATATTTAATTATTTCAGAAATGGTATCAAGGTGGATACTACATATTCTTATATATATAAATTTTTTTCATATTTACCTTTATTGCTAATAGTCATGTTAATTATAAATAGGCCTAAGGCAATATTAATGCTTATTATCTTTATAGGATTTAATACATGGCTATATAATTTAAACAAGAATAAGATATATGAAGAAATGGAGACCTTTATATACTTAGGTAAGCTTTTGAGATGTGCTCAAAGGATAGTAGATGAAGATATGGAAGGTATCGACATAGACCAGGATAGGCTAAGGGATTTACTTAAAAGGGTAGAAAAGGTTAGAAAAAATATTAGAAAGCTTAGTTTCAGTGAATCAGCGGGCTCTGAAAAGGAAATATTTGTGCATTATTATAATATGCTCTTGTTAAGGGAGCCAAAGATATTTTATAAAACTGTCGATCTGTTAAATAGATATAGGGAAGATTTTTATGAAATTTATCTTTTAATTGGGAAAATAGATGCCTTCATTTCAGTAGCATCCTATAGGGATGGGCTAAAATATTATACAGAACCCAATTTAGTAGAGGAAAAGACTAAATTCCATATTAAGGCAGAAGAAGTTTATCACCCCTTAATTGATGAGCCAGTACCATACTCCTTTGAATTAAATAATACTGGAGCCCTGGTGACGGGTTCAAATGCTTCAGGGAAATCCACCTTTTTAAGGACCATAGGCATAAATTCAATTTTTTCACAGACCCTATATCTGGCTTTGGCTAAAAGCTTTAGTTCTAGTTATTTTAAGCTTTTAACTTCCATAGGAACCACAGACAATATTGTAGAGGGAGATAGTTATTTTATGGCTGAGGCTAAGTCTCTTAAGAGGATATTGGATATATTGGACCCTAATCAGCCAGTCTTATGTATTTTAGATGAGATATTTAGAGGTACCAATACAGCTGAAAGGATTAGTGCTGCTAAGGAAGCACTAAATTACATGATAGAAAGGAATTGCTGTGTTGTAGCTGCAACCCATGATTTAGAGCTAACAAACCTGGTCAATGAAAGATATAGGAATTATCATTTTAGAGAGATAATAGAGGAAAAGGATATTAAATTTGATTATATATTAAGGGATGGCCCATGTACTACAAGAAATGCCATAGCCATTTTAAAATATCTTGGATATCCAGAGGAGCTTTATGGAAAAGCAATGGCTAGTGCAGAAAACTATATTGCAGGAAATGTATTATAAAAGGCAGATAGATTTCTATCTGCCTATGTTTATGCTACGATTTGGGCAAGTTTTTCCCTATATATGTTGATTAATTCTTCTTCCGTTACATCTACACTTGGCTTATCAAATACTACTCTTCCATTATCTAGCATTATTATCCTGTCAGAGTATTCTATGGCGTCCCTCATATTGTGAGAAATCATTATGGTAGTTATGGAGTATTTCTCAATTAACTCCATAGTTTTTTTCATGATTAATTTTGATGTTTTTGGGTCTAAGGCAGCAGTATGCTCATCTAACAATAGTAAATCTGGGTGTTTCATGGCAGCCATTACCAAGGATAGGGCCTGCCTTTGACCGCCTGACAAGAATTTTACCTGAGTATTTAACTTATTTTCAAGGCCTAAATCTAAGCCCTTTAAAAGATCTATATATTTATCTATATTATTTTTCCTTATTAACTTCTTCAAGGAGAACCTTTCTCCTTTTTTATCTGCCAAAGCCAGGTTTTCTAAGATAGTAAGGGAAGGGGAAACCCCCATAGATGGGTCCTGATATACCCTGCCTATATAAATAGCTCTTTGCTCTTCTTTTAATTGTGAAATATCTTGGTTATTCAGAATAATTTCACCCCTATCTAGGGGTATGCTTCCACCTATAATATTAAGGAGGGTGGATTTACCGCAACCGTTGGGTCCAATTATGGCAGTACATTTATTTTTTTCTATTTTTAGATTAAAATTGTTAAATAGATTTATTTCATTATCTGAATTTTTATTAAAACTCTTTGATAGGTTTACTATTTTCAACACTTTCTTTTCCCTCCTTTTTTCTAAATAGGCTGAAGATATCCATGGCGAAATTGTTGTAAGAAATAAATGCTATAACTATAATTGCGTTTATTGCCTTAAGGTCATTTGGATTTAGGCCTAAATCTATGGCAACTCCACCGATTATTTTATAGATTATTGCTCCTATAATGGCTCTAGTAGTACCTTTTAAAATATTGGAATTCTTTTTAATGGTATCGCCTATGATTATAGAAGCTAGGGCTACAACTATAATGGAACTACCCATGGTAATATCAGCAAAGCCCTGGTATTGGGCCATTAAAGCCCCGCTTAGTGCAACTAGTCCATTGGAAATCATTAGGCCCATGACCTTGTATTTGTTGCTATTTTCTCCTAAGGACTTTACAAGGGCTTCATTATCTCCTGTTGCA
>ERZ773359.6075-NODE-6075-length-10971-cov-23.906926_pt1 | contig 10971 bp, 6 predicted proteins | sample MGYA00374955_ERZ773359 | MGnify/ENA primary metagenome ERZ773359 (study PRJEB29098, sample SAMN04486028) | biogas fermenter metagenome | study: EMG produced TPA metagenomics assembly of the Biogas fermentation microbial communities from Germany - Plant 4 DNA1...
CTCTCAAGAACCGCCCTCCGCCCGTTCTCCCCCATCCTCCGCGCCTCTTCGGGGTGCTCCATCAGGTAAACAATCGCCTCTGCTATTGCATCGGGATCTGTCGGATCGACGAGCACCCCGCACCCTGCCCCACCAACCACCTTCCGGATCTCGGGAAAGTCGCTTGCAACAACGGGGAGGCCGCAGAGCATGTAGTCAAAGAGCTTGTTTGGGAGGCCGATGTAGGCATTGTAATAGTCAGGCTGGAAGACGAGGAGGCCGATACTTCCCTCGCACAGGGTCGCATACATCTGCCCGTAGGGGAGGTAGCCCGTCATCGTGATCTCTGGTCTTGGGTCAGTCTTTGCCGCGATCGAACCGATATCCTCACGGACATTCCCGACGAGCGTCAGGGAGACGTCGGGAAATACTGCCGCTACCCTCGAGATCGCCTGAATACACTCCCTGATACCGTGAAACATCTGCATGTTCCCGGCCATGTAGACCACGTTACGACTCTTTCTCACCTTCGGAGCCGGCAGCGCCAGGTCGGCGACCGAGTAGTTGGATATGATCACAGGGTCTGTCCCATTCCCCAGGAACCGCTCAGCGACGCTCTCGCTGACCGCAATTTTTGCGTCGGCAAACTGCGCGAGCAGAAGTTCCACCGGTGAGATCAGGGACGCAAAGGTCCTCGTAAGGACGGCCGCGTTCGGGGGGAGGCCAAGGTCAAACGGGATCTCGCTCGGCCAGTGTTCGTGGATGTCATAGACGACCTTCCGGCCCTTCAGTGCCTTCAGCAGGAGCCCCAGAAAGAGGGCGTCCGGCTCATGGCAGTGGATGACATCGCACTCCTCTCTCAGACACGCCCGAAACACCCGCCAGAGCGTCACGAGGTGGAGGAGGGGTGATGCAGGTTTTGGTACGGTGACGACCCGCACGCCCCCCTCCTCCGCGACGCCTCCGGCATCCGAAGGGGCGATGATCGTGACGTCGTGCACCTTTGCAAGGCTCTTTGCCTCTTTCTCGAATATCCTCCCGTCGTTGGGCCGGTGGGTTGTGGTGAGCATGCAGATGCGCATAGGTCAGAGTTCAGGCCTCCCCACCCGGGGATTCCAGGCATGAACAAGAGGGGCTGAACAGCCCAAATTATATGTAGGATGATTTATATTTTGCCGTAGATTAACGAACCCGCGGCCGAAAAATGAACACGGTAAAAACAGATGGGATCCCCAAGCCTCCTGCACAGGCTGAAACACACCAGGGCGCTCGAGTCTTTGTTATCCGGTTTGGCACTGCACCGATGAGGCTCTCCCGGCCGGTCTGCAGAAACGGTCCAGGCCACGACTTCAGCATCGTGACATTTCGACAAAGTTCTTGCCCATTATGCTCTTACAGGGAAGATACCGCATGCTCCCCTTCCTGCAGCAGGCCCCATGTCGAAGAGGGGGATTCACGAGAGCAGCGACACTCATCAGGGTATCACCGCGGCACCACAAACCCACCACCTCAGGATGGGCGCCACGCCGGAGGATTCGGAACAGGAAACCTGCCAGTAACTGTTTCCTGAAAGGAAGCGGACAAACGCAACGCTCTGGACAGCTGGACAGGCACTTGAAACAATCAGGCATCCGGACCATTGTCGAGATCGCGCATCTGCCCCGCTCGAGACGCCTGTTTTTCCCCGTTCGGTTTCAAGCCGATATGAGTGAAGACCAATAATCTACACCTCGAATACGACGTTCTCAGGTCCGGGAGAGATCTTCCAGGTTCTGGGCATTGCAGCAGCACTGGATGATCGGATCCCCATCGTTGCGTGATGGTGAATATCCGGGGGCAAGTTATTGGGCGGAATGCCAAAAACCACAAACTGTAAACGAAACGAGAAAAATCGGCAGGAAAGGAGTTTTCTGGCGACTGGCAAAACTCCGGCGACAGATATAAGGGGGATGGGGAAAAGTAAACCGACGTTAACGGGTGAGTGTGAAGTGCTCTCAGTGATACGTGCGCCGCTACCATGACGGCAATACCCGTGATCCGCAAAAGTCACCGTGCCTGGGGAGAGTGGTCGATCGGCCTCTCAGTGGAGAAAGGATACAGAGATGGTCAACAACCCCATGGGAGAGGCAGGAAATAAGCCGGGTTAACTGAAAGTTGTCACACAGCCGTTACCAACGATAAAGACCGGAACGATTGAGGGGGGGATCGCATGCTTTCAGCGAAAAAAACAAAAATAATTGCTATTATCCCAGCAAGAGGCGGCAGTAAAGGAATTCCACGAAAAAACATCAAACTTCTTTCCGGCCAACCGCTGATCGCATACGTCATCAAAACAGCCATGAATTCCCGATATATCGACGATGTGGTCGTCTCCACCGACGACGAGGAGATCGCCGAGATAGCCAGAATATACGGGGCGAAGATAATCATGAGGCCTCAGGCATTGGCCGAGGACCACGTCCCGCTGGATCCTGTAATATACCATGCAGTAACCGCTGTTGAGAGGGAGGAGAACAGACAGTACGACTATGTTTTGACAATACAACCGACCTCACCGCTGCTACAAACAACTACCCTCGATACGATGATTGAAGAGATGATTGAAGGTGGTTATGACACGCTCATGAGCGTCAAAGCAGAGAACCATCTCTTCTGGATGAAAAAGGATGCTCGATTCACCCCCCTCTACAAAGAGAGGAAAAATCGGCAGTATTTAGATCCGATCTACCGGGAGACAGGAGGGGTTGTGATCTCGCGGCGAGCTATCCTGACAGAGGACAACAGGATAGGAGAAAACGTCTCGCTATTTGAACTTCCCGACGAGGAAACCGTTGATATCGACGATTATCAGGACTGGGAGGCTGCCGAAAGCCTGCTCCGGCGGAGGAATATTGTCTTCCGGGTTGATGGCGACCACGATATTGGGTTAGGACACATCTACCGGGCACTTACGCTGGCAAACAGATTGATCTTCCACCATAACATCTACTTTGTCATGGACAGGTCAAAGGAACTGGGAATCCAGAAGGTGCGCGAGTATTACTACCCTATATACCTCTTCTCCGACGACACCGAGATGTTTGCAACCTTGAATGAGATCGACCCGGATATTGTCATCAACGACATCCTCGACACCGACCCGGAGTACGTGCAGGAGTTACGCTCAAATGGGTATTTCGTTGTAAATTTTGAGGATTTAGGGGAAGGAGCCGAAGGTGCCCACATTGTGATCAACGCCCTGTATGAGAAGAGTTACCCCGCAGAGAACCACTATTATGGTTACAGGTATGAGTGCTTAAGGGACGAATTCTCTATTTTCCCTCAGAAAGAACCAGAGCCTGAAGTAAACGCCGTCTTGATCACGTTTGGAGGGACCGACCCCAACGACCTGACCAGGAGAACCCTCCAGGCGCTTGAACAGTTGGGCCTTAAAAACATCATGATCAGGGTCATCCTCGGGAAAGGCTACAGGCCAAAAGAGGAATTGTTTGAGTATGTATCAGATCTCCAGAAAAGGGGATTCCTGATAGATGTAAAGGAGAATGTCCGTCTCATGGCAAAAGAGATGAGTGAAGCCGACATCGTGATCACCTCCAATGGAAGAACAATCTACGAAGTTGCGAGCATCGGAACGCCGTGCATCTCAATGTCCCAGAACGAGCGCGAGGCGCGTCATCTCTTTGTTCATAACTCTCATGGTCCTCTCTACCTCGGGATTGCCTACACCGTTTCTGTCGACGATATTGCTTCGGCGATACTGAGGCTGATCGATGACTATCCGCTGAGGAAAGAGATGAGCGAAAAACTTCTGCAATTTGATCTCAACGGGAACCTTGAGAGAGTTCTCAACCTCATTCTGAATACCTACCGGGAGTGGGAAAGGCATGAAACCAGTCAAGTTCGACCGGTACACCATCGAAGAGAGATCAAGACCGTTTGTAATAGTTGAGATCGGTGTCAATTACTATGACATCGCACAAAAAGAGCAGATCGATCCTCTGGATGCGGCAAAAATGATGGTAACCGCAGCGGCAGATGCGGGAGCTGATGCAGTCAAGTTTCAGACCTATAAGGCGGAGAACCTGGCGTCCCGATACTCCCCTGCCTACTGGGATACCTCAAAAGAGAGGACACGATCGCAGTATGAACTCTTCAAAAAGTTTGATTCTTTTGGAGAAGACGAATACCGCGAACTTGCACGTTTTTCCAGGGAACAGGAGGTGGTCTTTCTATCGACCCCGTTTGACTTTGAGGCGGCGGATATGCTGGATGATCTGATGCCTATCTTCAAGGTATCGTCCTCTGATATTACAAACACGCCTTTTATCCGGTATATCGCCCGAAAACAGAAACCAGTATTCCTTTCAACCGGGGCCTCGACCATCGTCGAGATCGATGAGGCGATAAAAACGATCGAGCAGGAGGGGAATGATAGGATAGTGGTCATGCACTGCATCCTGAATTATCCTACAGCCTACAAGGATGCCAACCTGGGTATGATCTCGCACCTGAGGAGAGTGTATCCCGGATATCCTGTGGGCTACTCAGATCACACCCTCCCAGACCCGCAGATGTCAGTACTCACAACCGCCGTCATCCTGGGAGCACGGGTGATTGAAAAACATTTTACCCTGGACAAAACCCTTCCCGGGAACGACCATTATCACGCGATGGATCCGGATGACCTGAGACTCTTTGTCAAGAATTTGCAATTCGTACAGGAGATAACTGGAGAGACAGAAAAAAGGCCTCTTGAGAGCGAGATGCCAGCACGGCTGTATGCACGTCGGAGCATTGTCGCAAAGCGAGAAATTCCCCGGGGAACCCTGATAACAGAAGATATGATCGCGTTTAAGAGACCTGGAACCGGGATTGAGCCCTCGAAGGCAGGAAGTGTCATCGGCAGGGTTGCGCTGGATACGATCAGAGAGGATGAGATCATAGCGCCGGAAAAAATTCTGTGAGATGCGCAGTAAGAATTGGGGCTGTAATGACCAGGAAGATATATGTCGCACATGGCGCCATTCACAACTCCGGAGACTACCTTATATTTCATCGAGGCTGGGACCTCCTTGAGAGGTTCATCAGCGCAGAAGATGTTGAGCTGGTCCCGATAAAGAGGTGGGAACCGATCACCGGGCACTGTGACGCCCTGATCATATTGGGTGGACCGATAGTATCGCGCAAAATGCATCTTCAATCCAACAATATAAAGAACTATATCGAGAAGAATGATGTCCCTGTCATCCCTCTCGGTGTTGGCATCTCAGGAACTGGTTATTCTGCGTCAGAACCCTACTTCATCGACCAGGACTCGGTAGATTTCTGGACTACGGTCTATGATAGTTCCCGGCTGTTCTCGGTACGGGATGTTCATACCCGCCAGGTATTAAGAGATTATAACATTCCTGCGGTTCTGACAGGGTGTCCGGCTTTCTACGACCAGGAATACCTATCTGAAAGTAGTGACGAACCTGGCGGTCTCTTGAAGGGAGATCATCACAATTTGACTATAACGATCCCGAACGTTCGTTTATCCTCCGTATTGAGCACCATCACGACCCTTTTTTTCTTGAGTTACCTGAGGATTACATTTTCTGACGGTGAGAGATTTCCCCATAGGCGGGTGGTCTTTCAACACGGGTTCAATTCGTTCGGCAATGACGTTATCGCAAAAATTGCGAGGGTATTGGGTTTTGAGACGGTTGATGGATCGGACAGGAGTATCGATCAAATTACTGAAATTCATGACTCAGACATCCATATCGGCACCAGGTTGCACACGAACATTTTTTTCCTCTCGAGGAACAAGGCATCATACCTTCTGAATGTTGACAACCGGACAGATGCATTCATAAAAACCATATCCACCCCATCTGAGAACTTCAGTTTTGGAGGGGTCAAAAGGCTGGTTGACAGATGCTCCAACGATCTGCGAGATGACCAATCGCAGCGTGGTATAAAACCTGCAAGGACTCAGATTATGACACTCTATCCAGAAATGAGGGATTACCTCCTGCGAGTAAGGCAGTTTGTCAACCCCGATGAGCCAGACAAGTAGAGTTCCTCCCTGCGATTCCCATCATCAGCTGGTATGTAAAACAGCCTGTGGATATGAAAGAACATCCTCCAGACGTCTCCGAATAAGGATTTGAACCACGATTGGCCATCTCCGTCTTTCATACCACCTATGAGCCAGCGGCTCATGGTGCGCTCTGTTGAAATGTTCCTCCCCACAAACCCCCAGACAGGTAGCGGGTCGTCGATGAGAATCTGTGATATGAGCGCGAACAGAAGGTTTTCGAGAGAGTTCTTTCCATCATACCGCCTGCACGGAGATCCCTGATTTTAACCGGGGGGAGGGAGCACGGTCCCCCGAAGATAGACAAATACATCTGATAGCGTAGCTCTCCATCGACGCTTGTATAAGAGCATTTTCCTGCCGACACAACTTGCGAATGAGGTATGCGTGCTTGAGGGCCTGACCGATGAAAGTAGCCGGTAATTCGATCTCGTGGCCGATAATCGGCAGCAGTCGTCTCAACCGACCGATACGAATAAAACTGCTCGCAAGCAGCCGTCGTGCACAGTGAATTGAAACGTTGTAAGGACAGCAAAACCCCTTCCCATGACAAGCCGTCGATTCGGTTATTACCTGGTGGCAGTTGGCGGGAGGTGTTGCTTCGAGCCTCTTCGAAAAAGAAGGGTAACGCTGTCTCCGGCAATCACGCTCCTTTCGCACTTCTGGCCTCCGCAAACTCCTCGATCAGGGCAGCAACGCGCTCTGCTGCCCCTCCATCAACCTTGTAGAGATATCTCTGGATGAACGCCTCTCTGTTCTGCGCCAGGCAGGTATCATCACGCAGGAGGTGCTCTATGGTCGGCCTGAGGTCTTCGGGGCTATAGACCCCGCAGGCAACACCCTCCTGAACATAATTTACGACGTCGGGCTGACCACCAAGATTCATCACGACCAGCGGTTTCTGGAGCGCAACCGCCTCGATCCCAACCGTTGAATGCAGCAGCAGGACAAGGTCGCTTACGGCGAGTAGCCCCAGCGTGTCTGCATCTTTGCGAACGACGCGAGCATCGATCGAGTACCTCTTCAGATGCTCCTGGATCATTGCACCATAGCGTTTCTGCTCTCCTGGATGCTGCTTAATGATAAGTTGCACATCCTTCATCGATGAGATGCTGTCGAAGACGGTACGGAAGTTGAGTTCATTCTCAGCATCTGAAATGCCGTGACATTGTGTCGTCCATAACACAATCTTCTTCGAAGGGTCAAGATGCCACTCTTCAATCAACCTCGAACGAACCGATTCACGGCTGAGGTCGATCATTCGATCATAGCGCGGTTGACCTGTGACAACGACCGCGTCCTCCGGGTAGCCTCCTGCTCGAGTCAATAGATCCTTATGATACTGGCCGTACACCGCAGTAACGTTGGCCGTGGGCACGAACGGTGATTTACCCGAGCAGTCAGGTGAGATCTCGCCTGACTGATAGATATATCCTTTATGCAGTTCATGGATGACACCGTGCTGGACCGCAACACAGGGGATGTCTCTCTTCTTTGCCGCTGCGACGAGAGCTCGTTCGAAGACGCTGTACTCATTCTCAATGACGACGACCGCAGGCCTGATGTTGTCGAGCATGACCTCCGCCATAGATATGAGTTTTACGAACTCGGCGAAGACGTATTCTGGCCGGTCATACGCAAAATAATTCTTGAACTTTCTCCGGATCTCCCCGTCCGGATCTTCAGGGTGTTCCAGGAGATCGGCAAGAATCGGATCATTCTCCAGGAGATCATCCCAGACCTCTCTGAAGTGGTGTTTTGCCTCGTTCCTCTCCCTCCCTATCCGGAACCGGAAGAATAAGTTAAACGGAATGTGCAGCACGTCCCAGTGGGCACATTTGCTGATAACAGTCCGTATTGAGGGGATGTAAGGGCATTTCAGCGGGTATGTTGAGACAATCCGGTACTTCCCCCTTTCATTAAGTTTCTGGATGATCGCGTGGAAGAACTGATCAGATAGGATTGGTTCAAACTGATCACCGGTGTAGAACGTTCTCCATTCTATGTCCCCTCCGGTGATGAGGATCGTCGTATCCTCCTGTCCCAACGATTTGACCTGCTGTATCCTGTTAAACCAGAGGAGTATCAGGTAGGCGATGAGCGCGAGAAGATAATCGCTCATAGAGTAGACCCGACGGACAACCGCCCTGAAGAATTTGCCTGTCTTGACTTTATGCCAGAGTCCTGCTCTTCTGCCCGAATTTACATACTCCCGGTTGAATAAAAAGTAATAGAACGCCACGTCGGCAAACCACCAGAGTGCAACGTCCTTATAGGTGGATAACTCCAGCAAGGTCTTTCCGCAGGCCAGCCTGGTATCTTTCAGCCGGTTGACATAGGCCATGACAGATCCGGGTTGCATGGGACCTCGTGATACAGTATTGTGTCTTTATATATCAATTGAGTCTGTGAGGGTCGTGGTCAGGGGTTCCACCCCGGAAACTAAAACCACAAGCAGATCCCCAGAAGGCCTGACGATCAGAGAACGAGGTAGGTTGGAGCAGACGCATACCAGATGCAGGAATCGCAAATAAAGCCGTTATCCCCGGGTATTGTCAGCCGGAGGAGAGCTCCAGGACAACCTCTCTATCAAGAGAGACGCCGAACAATCGTCTCTCCTCCTGATGATACAACCATGTGGAGAGAGGATCACTGTGGATCACGCATAAAACGCACGCGCAAGAGAGCAAGCACGTGTTCGGATAAAAAAACCCGCGCGCTGGACAGTGGACCATTGCGGGAATCACAATAAGGGGGAACCGGGGAGGGTATTGGGAAGAATCCTCCCGGAACGCCCACAGCCCTTTACCCACCCCGGGCATCCTGGTACCGGCCGAGGATCTCCCGGATCAGGACGCTGGCGTTTCCACTGCCAAATACGTTCCTCTGCTGTGATCCAGGTAAAAAACGCCGGATAGCATCAACGATCTCCTCCCTCCCTGCCCCCACGAGCACGTTCCACCCGGCCTCGACCGTCTCGACCCACTCGGTGTTCTCCCTGAGCGTGATGCAGGGGACGCCGAGCATGTAGGCCTCCTTCTGGATGCCGCCGGAGTCGGTGAGGATCTTCTCTGCATGTGCCATCAGGTGGATCATGTCGAGGTAGCCGAGCGGTTCGGTGACCAGAATGTTCTCCGGCATCTTTCCGAGGAGACCGTACCGCTTGAGGGAGTTCCGTGTCCGGGGGTGGACCGGGAAGACGACCGGTCGCTCAGCCTCCGCGAGGGCGCCGAGGATGGCGACCATGTTCTCCTGGCTATCGGTGTTCGAGGGGCGGTGGACGGTGATCACAAGATACTCCCCTGGTCGAACCCCGACCCCCTCAAGGATCCGGGAGCGCTCTTCCGCGATGCCGCGGTTGTAGCTCATCGCATCGACCATCACGTCGCCAACGAGGTGGACACCCTCCGTGATCCCCTCAGCCGCGAGGTTCTCCACAGCCGTCTTTGTGGGGCAGAAGAGGAGGTCGGAGCAGTGGTCGGTGAGCACCCGGTTGATCTCCTCCGGCATCCGGCGGTCAAAACTCCTGAGCCCCGCCTCGACGTGCACCACCGGGACGTGGAGTTTGGCCGCCGCAAGCGCGCCCGCGAGGGTCGAGTTCGTATCCCCGTAGACGAGGACGAGGTCCGGCTTCTCCGCAAGGAGGACGTCCTCGATCGCCCCGAGCATCGCCCCGGTCTGGTGGCCATGGCTCCCTGAGCCGATGCTGAGGTTATAGTCGGGCTCCGGGATCGCGAGTTCATCAAAGAAGACCGCAGACATCCCATGATCATAGTGCTGCCCGGTGTGGACAAGGACCTCTTCGTGCTCCTTCCTGAGTTCCCGGGAGACGGGAGCGCACTTGATGAACTGCGGCCGGGCGCCGACGATCGATGCTACCTTCATGGTTACCGCCGAATCGGGTGGCTGTTTTTGTCGCCCCGGCCGATGCCCTTGTAGATGAAGCCGGCCCTGATGAACGCGTCCGGGTCGACAACGTTCCTGCCGTCGACGATGACCGGGTGCTCCTGCCCCGAGAGCTCCTTTACCCGCGCCGCCTCAAGGGAGGCGTAGTGGTGGTGACCGGTAAAGATGGTGACGACGTCTGCCCCGGCGAGGGTCGCATCAAGGTCGTGGGAGACCTCAATCCCCGGGTATTCCTCCACGAAGGGGTCGTGGACCCTGACCTTTGCCCCCGCCTCCTCCATCGCCGCGAGATAGGGCTCTGCAGGAGTGTTGCGAGCATCGTCTGAGTTCTGGATGAACGCCCACCCAAGGAGTGCGACCGTCGCACCTTCCGGCGACTTCTCCACCCGCTCAAGTCCTCTGGTGGTCAGGTGGACCATATGCCGTGGCATGAACTCGTTGATCGTCCGGGCGACACCAAAGATCGACTCAGCCCCATGCGGGTACCAGAGATCTCCTCCGAGGACCTTCGCGCCCCGCTCGAGGTGCCAGGAGTCCTTCGTGAGGCAGTGACCGCCGACCCCCGCGCCCGGCCAGAGGATGGCACGGGTGATCCCCTCACCCTTGAGGGAGTCGATCCCGGCCCTGACATCATAGACGTTGACCCCCATCGCCTCGCAGTGGAGGGCGAGCTGGTTGACCGCCGCGATCTGCAGGTCGCGGAAGGCGTTCTCGGCGGTCTTCGTCACCTCAGCCGCGGTCGCGGTCATCGGGATGATCTTGCCCTTCGTAAGAACCGGCCGGTAGAGTTCGACCGCCCGTTTCGTGCTCACCTCGTCGATCCCACCGACGATCCGGTCATGCTCGCGGATGTTCTTGAGCAACCGCCCGACCATCACCCGCTCGGGAGCATGGGCGAGCGCGAAATCCTCGCCAGCGACGAGCCCTGACTCCTCTTCCAGGATCTCGCGAGCCATCCCTGCGGTTGTTCCCGGGGTGACCGTCGACTCGAGCACCACGAGCGT
>ERZ773359.6080-NODE-6080-length-10958-cov-9.280840_pt1 | contig 10958 bp, 7 predicted proteins | sample MGYA00374955_ERZ773359 | MGnify/ENA primary metagenome ERZ773359 (study PRJEB29098, sample SAMN04486028) | biogas fermenter metagenome | study: EMG produced TPA metagenomics assembly of the Biogas fermentation microbial communities from Germany - Plant 4 DNA1...
TATTGCGGTGGCTGAAAACAATAAGAATACAGTTTTAACTAGATTGGCAAGTAGATTGATCCCTAAAAGCCCTGGATATTATCGGTTATTAAAGATGAACCCGGCATTTCGTCTATCTTGTCTGGCAGCCCATTATTATCATAGTGAACCGCTTTTAGAAAATCATGTCCTCTACGAATCATACAATGGGAGAGATTTTGCGGGGAATCCATATGCTTTGTTCAGATATTTGCTAGAGCATAAAGACTATCAGCACCTCAATCATGTAATTGCCGTCAATGATATTAACCATCCAAAACTAGCTCCATTTAAAGGTCATCCGCGGGTGCAGATTGTAGAGATGAACTCTGATTTGTTTGTTCGCTATGCTGAGTCCTGTAAGTATTATATAAATAATGTATCATTTAAACCGTATTTAATAAAAAAAGAGGGACAGGTTTATGTTTATACGTGGCATAGCACTTTATTAAAAAAACTGGCAGCTGATTCCAATTATGTTTGGGAAGCAAAGAATATATCTAGAGCTCTTTTAGCAACTGATTATTTTATTAGTCCTAATCGTTATACTACCGAGAACCTTTGTCGAGGCTATGGAGTTGATTCTTTAATGCCAGGCCTTATCGCAGAGATTGGTTATCCCCGTAATGATTTAATTTTTAATGCTGACCGGGAGCAAATTAGGAAAAGGTTGAATATTCCTAAAGGTAAGAAGGTCATTTTATTTGCCCCGACCTGGAGAGGTCAGTACTACGCCAAAAATACAGTGAAAGAAACCTTTGATTATTATTGGAAAATGAAGGAAAGCATCTCCGATGATTATGTTATTGTTGTTAAGTTCCATACCATGGTCTATCCCTATCTTGACAAAGAGGCTTTGGCTTTGAGCGCGCCCCAAGATATAGATACTAATGAGTTATTGGCTGTGACCGACCTATTGATTACCGATTATTCCGGGATCCTTTTTGATTATCTGATTACCGGCAACCCAATGATTTTCTTCACTCCGGATCGGCAGGATTATGCGGCGGCAAAGAGCGGTTTTTATCTGGATTTAAATGAGCTTCCTGGACCAATCTGTGACACGATCGAGGAAGTAATCGATAAGATCAATGGCATTAAAGAAGTCAGACAACAATATGCAGCGCAATATAGAAAATTCCAAGAACGATTTGTCAGCGCCGAAGATGGCCGGGCCTGCGAACGAGTAATCAACCTGGTGTTTAAAGGAGAAAGCTATGAAAATGTTTACCGGCTGGAGAACAAGAAAAAGAACATCCTTATTTATCCGGGAAACCTTGCGACAAATGGGGTTACAACCAGCTTCCTGACGCTATTAGATTATTTGGATTATGATAAGTACAACATCATTGTCTTACTGCCCAATGATTACAGTAACCGGCAAAATCAGCAAAGAATCAATAAAAAAGCGAAGGTTTTTTATCAAGTTACGACTGATGGATTTACGAGGAGAGAGTATGTGAAGGCGGAAAGGCTTAAAATCTTAGGCCTTCGCAAAGAAGAACCGGAATTGACCACTGCATACCGCAGGAACATGCGGCGGATCTTTACTGATCTTGAGTTCGACACAGTGATTAACTTTAATGGATACTCAGCCTCATGGGCGGCCAAATTATACTTTGGGTTAAAAGCCAAGAAAAAAGTGATTTATTTGCATAATGATTTAAATAAAGACCGAAAGATAAAAAACCCGGGGCTGCATAGTGTTTTCTCCCTTTACCGCTTTTACGATAAGCTGTTTTGTGTGAGTGAAGATTCTTTGAATGCTAACGCCCACGGGATGGGAGCTTATACGAAAAGGATGTTTGGGTTTGATCCTGTACCGAAGATGGATTATGTGAATAATTTGATTAAACCGGAACGAATTATCGAGAATGCTGAGAAGTTACAAACCACAATAGAAAATGGAAAAGAATATTACCTGGCTGTCAACCCTATTTCTTCGGATCCAAGTCTCAGTTATTCATTTACCTTCCCCTTGCCCACAAAAGAGAATACAAACTTTATTACGATTGGTCGATTGTCGCCGGAAAAAAATCATTTACGCTTACTGAAGGCCTTTTATCAAGTACAAAAGGAATATAGTAATGTACGGTTGTACATTGTCGGTCAAGGGGTAATGAAAAGCGAGCTGATCAGTTTCACCAAGGAACGGATGCTCGATGACAAGGTGGTATTTATTGACTATCTTGCGAACCCATATCCGTTACTAAAGCTATGTGATTGTTTTGTTTTATCTTCGGATATTGAAGGTCAAGGTCTTGTGATCTTAGAAGCACTAGTTATGGGGAAATATGTTATTTCGACAGACATTCCAGGTCCCCACAATATACTAAAAAATGGCGAAGGACAGCTGGTTCCTTGTTCAGATGAGGCTCTAGCTGAAGCTATGCTTAATTTCGTTAAAAATGGCAAGAATGTGGGTAGAAGAAAATTTGATTCAATTGCTTACGTTGCTAACGCAATCAAACAATTCCAGGAGAAAGTACTGTAACGTAAAGGCTGTTAAGGAGGTCCCTCCATGCAAAACAGTCGGGTTCATCAGAAATATAATTGTGTTTTGGAACGAAACCGGATTGACCTAACCAATAAAAAGCTTGTGCTATTTGGAACCGGTCAAATGAGTAAAATACTTAAAATAATCCCCGCCTATTATGTGGATAATAACGAGCCAAAGTGGGGGAAAAGCTTTAAAAAACGAATGATCAACTCCCCACAGGCATTAAAGGCAGAAGCGAAGGATAAGATCTTTATTATTATAGCCAGCCAGTTTTATCAAGAAATAGCTTTACAGCTAAGCGAGATGGGTTTTGCGGTAGGAGAACATTTTTTCGATGGAAAACAGCTATTCGAAAAAGAGCTTGAAAAGAGATATCTTTATAAGTTTCGTTGTTCAATCCGAAGATTTTATCGCAAGTTCTTGCTAAAATACAAGCAAAAATATCAGCGCTATCGTTTGAAGTCAGGACCGTGGTTGATTTTTCCACCAAAGATGGGTGGTTTATCTTATTTTAAAAGAGTATCGCTGTTACGGAAGTTCAAGCTCATAACAAAAAAGGTTCCCTGTCCCCATACTCAAGATGAGATTATTACCTTTGTTGACGCAATCCTTCGGATTCCACCGGAGGAAGAAGGATGTATCGTCGAGGCGGGCTCCTATAAAGGGGGAAGTACTTCAAAGTTTAGTCTCGCCGCCAAAATCGCCGGCTGGGAACTCTACATCTTTGATTCGTTCGCGGGACTTCCGGACAATAGTGAGCCGCATGAAAAGAGTATATTAGGGCATTCAATTAAAGGGTGGTTTCGGAAGGGTAAATACTGCGGCAGTCTTGAAGAAGTTAAAAATAATATTGCAAAACATGGCGAGATTGGGGTTTGTCATTTTATAAAAGGGTGGTTTGAGGAAACAATGTCCTTGTTTAACAAGAGGATAGCAGCCGCATATCTAGATGTGGACTTAGCTTCCTCTACAAAGACTTGTTTGAAATATTTATATCCCATTCTGGTACCCGGAGGGGTTATTATCTCCCAGGATGGAGACTTTCCCCTTGTAATTGAGGTTTATAACGATGATCAGTTTTGGGAGGAAGAAGTTGGGTGTAAAAAACCCTATATTGAAGGACTGGGTGAACGGAAACTGATTAAAATTGTCAAAAGGTGAGGGAAACAAGTGATTGCTTTTGGTAAGAAGAATCTTTCCCCGGAAAAACTGATTATTCCCCAGCGGAGAGCCGAGGAATATATAACGATTAAGTATTACGCCGACCCAATTGCACGGGTTATCGTAAGAATATGCTATCAGCTAAAGATCCATCCAAATCTATTAACTTTGGTTTCGTTGCTCAGTGGTATACTAGCGGCAGGCTGTTTTCTCAGGGGAAGGAGTATCGCCGGCGCTTTATTGGTTCAAATTCATCTTATCTTTGATCTGGCCGATGGTACTCTGGCCAGGTTAACAGGGCAGGTAACCGAGTTTGGCGCGAAACTCGATAAAATCTGTGACCAAACAGTCAGGGCTATCTTGTTTCCGGTCATCGCAGCGGTCTCGCCCGTATCTTTAGGGGCAAAAATCATTTTTGTGGCTACGATCTATCTTGATCTCGCCATAGTTCACCTTTATGTGCTCCCTTTTTTAAAGAAAAACACAGTAATCCGTGCTCCCTGGAAAAAATGGTTTTTAGACAGGGGGATTATTCCGGGATTTGATATATTCCTGGTGTATGTTTTGATTTCTTTGTTTGCCCTGATAAAACGATTTGACCTATTAATATACATTGTAATTGCCGGCAAAAACTTGGACTGGATGTATAGGGTGTGGGAATGCCGGCGCTCATTAATCATAAGAAAAGCGGGAAAATAACAAAGAAGTGAACGCACGGAAGCTAACCATGGTGTGGATGAAATTCTGATCCTGAAATGATTAATGGGAAGTGAGTTTTAAATTGGATTTTGCGCAACGGCTAGAAGAAATATTAGCAAGATACGAACTAGAGCATCCGGCGCTTGTGTTAAATCCGGTTGAAAAGTCGATAGTTCAAAAGTGGAAGTGCATCCCTGAAGATGCCCGGGTAGCGATTTGGGGTGCCGGAGACCACACAACCCAAGTTTTGATGGAGCTTGTTTCATTTGAAGAAAAGAATACGGTTTGCTTTGTGGATAAAAACAGAATGCTTCATGGGAAAAAGATTAAAGGGATCCCGATTTTACCGCCGGGCGAAATTGAAAAAATGGATATTGATTATATCGTCATCTCTTCATATGCCTTTCGGGAGGAGATAGCAACTGAGATCCGGGAGGAACATCCGCAGTGCAAGATCGTTGATTTATATGATGAAGTTAAAGAGAAACCTCACCCATTTTACGATCATAGTTTTTATCTATTTTATCGAGAACTATTTGAACTTAAACGTCGTTTGACCGATGCCAAAAGTGAAAGAGGACGGTTGCTCAAGGAAATTATTGTTAAGTATCTATATATAAGAGACTTTTCCTCCGCCCGTAAATATATCAAAATTTATCTCGAGGGCGGGTATGAGGATGCGGATCAATTAAGGAATTTTAGTCTGGAATTAGATGAATTGCTTAAGCAGTTAAGGGCGGTACTTAAGGCACGTAAGACTTATGATATGGCTTTTTTCGTTTTGGATTCATTGCGGGCGAAGGATGTCTTTTCGGAACAAGCAAAGAAGATAATGCCTTTTCTCCATGATTTAATGGCGAAATCGATTGTCTTTAAAAAGGCGTATAGTACTTCGACCTACACTGCGGCCTGTTTCAACTCCTTCTTAACGGGGAAGAAGGTAGTAGATGACGGTTTATCTTATAATAGCCCCATTATTTTTGATGATAGTATCTTATTACGATACTTACAAGAAAAAGGGTATGATTTTTATCAATATGGGGGAATAAGGATAATCCAAAATGAAGAGATAGAAGAGCCGGCTTTTCATGCAAAAGGAATGACCAAAAGGGATAAATTTGAGGCTCTTCCGAAACGTATATGGAATTATATTACTGATTTAGCCAAAGTTAATCAACAACCCGTCTTTTCCATATTGCACTTAATGGAGTCCCATTGGCCTTTTCCCAATGGAAATCAAAGCGAGCAGGTTATTTTTGATGGTCATCCGGGTGTTAATTGTTACCATTGGAAAAAGACGGGTGAGGTTCCGGTTGAAAAGCTAATTAAGATTAAAGATAGTGCTCTTGGTTATATTGATGAACAATTGAGTTTTTATATGGATTTTTTGCCTGAAAACATTAATCTAATTATCTTAGGGGATCATGGACAGGTTCTTGGAGAACATAATGCCTTTTGGAATGTCTTCACTTGGTATGATGAAGCTATCCATGTTCCAGTTATATATTATAACAAGAATCTTAAGCCCAAGACCTCCGAGGCGTTGTTCAGTTTAGGTGATTTACCATCACAAATCCTTTATATTATGCAGAATGGAGAGATGCTCGAGCCAAAGCGTCCGTATATCGAAGTCCAAAGGGATCCGGTTTCCAATCCCGGTTTTTTAAATGATGAGGTCTTTATCAACGAATTGGGGGTCAAATTTACGCATGGATATAAAGTAATTCGCACCCTAAATGAGAAGTACGTTTTATACGATGATGGAAGTGAGGAATTTGTAATACCTCCCAACGAGAATATTAATCTAATTAATCAACCACAGTACGCGGAGAAGATTGATAAGTTAAGAAACTATCTCGACAATAAGGGATTTCCCTATAAAACCCAACTTGCGGAGGTTAAGAAAGATGCTCACTCCTGCGGAATTGATTAGTACTATAGGCTGTTCTTTTTTTGCCGGAGTTCCAGACTCCCTCCTTAAACCCTTATGCAACTATTTAATGAATACTTATGGGGTATCGGACAAGCATATTATCGCCGCCAATGAAGGTAACTGCGTTGCCTTAGCCGCCGGTTATTATCTGTCGACCGGGAAAATTCCCTGTGTTTATATGCAGAATAGTGGATTGGGTAATGCAATTAATCCCATTGCTTCCCTGCTAAATCCTAAGGTATATGGCATTCCTTGTCTCTTTATCATCGGTTGGCGCGGGGAACCGGGGGTTAAAGATGAACCGCAACACGTTTTTCAGGGTGAAGTCACCATAAAGTTACTTGAAACAATGGATATCGCTTATATGGTGCTTGACCAGGAGACAACGAAAGCGGATCTGGAAAAAAAGATGCAAGAGTTTAATCCGTTGCTGGCAGCGGGTAAAAGCATAGCTTTAGTGGTAAAAAAAGGTACCCTTAAATATGAAGAGGTTGTTATTTATAGAAACAGTAACAAAGTTTTACGGGAAGAGGCGATCAAAGTCCTGGTGAAAGCGGCCCAGGAAGATATTATTGTTTCTACGACGGGTAAAACTTCCCGGGAGTTATTTGAGATCAGGGAGGAGTACGGCGTTTCGCATAAATATGACTTTCTTACGGTCGGTTCAATGGGACATAGCTCTTCAATTGCGTTGGGTATTGCGCTTAACAAGCCCAAGACGAGAATCTGGTGTATTGATGGTGACGGTGCGGTTTTAATGCATATGGGTTCCATGGCGGTAATTGGCGCCCATGCGCCTAAAAATTATGTTCATGTGGTCATTAACAATACCGCTCACGAATCGGTAGGGGGGTTACCTACAGTCGCTGGAAACGTAAATTTGACAGAATTAGCGCTGGCGTGCGGTTATCAAGCGGCTTATACAGTGGACAATCTTGAAAATTTGGAGGTAATTTTAGAGACAATCAAGGGGCAAAAGGGACCGCTTTTTCTTGAAGTAAAAGCGGCGATTGGTTCCCGCGAAAACCTTGGTCGGCCAACGACTACACCGGCAGATAATAAGGCGGCATTTATGGCTTATTTAGAGGAATGTGAATAAAAACTATGAAGTGTGAGTATATTATTAATTTATAATAAAGGAAGAATGGGCAGATGAAGGCGTTAATTCTTAATTCGGGTATGGGTAAACGAATGGGAGTTCTAACTGCTGAACATCCCAAATGCATGACGGAGATTGCCAAAAGTGAAACTATCATCAGCCGGCAATTAAAACTATTACAGAAATATGGAATAACAGAGGTGATTGTCACAACTGGACTTTTTGACCGTGTTTTGATGGATTATTGCCGAAGTCTTAATTTATCTTTGCGGATTATTTTTGTAAATAATCCTTTATATGCCCAGACTAATTATATTTACTCCATTTATCTGGCAAGACAATATCTCGATAATGATTTATTACTAATGCATGGAGATTTGGTTTTCGAAGATGAAGTATTGCAGGGACTTATAGAGCAGTCACTCAGTTGTATGACGGTAAGTTCAACACTGCCCTTACCGGTTAAGGATTTTAAGGCAGTGCTTAGCCATAACAGGATTATTAAAATTGGTATTGAATATTTCAAAGATGCTATGGCCGCACAACCTTTGTACAGATTAAAACATAGCGATTGGCAGGTGTGGCTTGAACGGATCATTGATTTTTGTCAACAGAACCGTGTTAACTGTTATGCGGAAGATGCGTTTAATGAAGTTTCCGCTTGTTGTCAACTATATTCTTTTGATGTTAGGGATCAGCTTTGCAGTGAAATTGATACCCCGGAAGATTTGGCGGTAGTCAAGAAAAGATTGGCACATCTATGAGAAATATTATCCATGGGGAGAGAACGCTAATGAGCAAAACCGTATACATGTGTTTCAGTACCGATGTGATCCATGGTGGTCACATTTCCATTATCCAAAAGGCAGCTACATTGGGAGAATTAACGATCGGGCTTTTAACTGATGAAGTAGTTGCCAGTTATAAACGTTATCCGGTTTTAAGATATGAAGAAAGGGTTAAGTTGTTTGAAAGCATTAAAGGAGTAGCCAGGGTTGTCCCTCAACACACTCTCAGTTATGCCGATAACTTGCGAAAATTTAAACCGGATTACGTTGTCCATGGCGATGATTGGCAGACCGGATTTCAAAAGCCCATTCGTGATGAAGTTATTGCTGTTTTAAAAGAGTATGGGGGAGAGTTGGTTGAATTTCCTTATTCGCATAGAGAGGAATATGAGCGTTTAGAGCGCAGCCAAAGGGAGCAACTGGCGATCCCTGATATCCGCCGTGGCAGATTAAGAGAATTACTTACAATGAAACCTTTGGTAAATGCTATTGAAGCGCACAGTGGACTCACGGGTTTAATTGCGGAAAAGACGAAAGTGCTTAAGGATGGTAAAATCTATCAGTTCGATGCGATGTGGGTATCCAGTCTTTGTGATTCCACGGCAAAAGGGAAACCCGACATCGAACTGGTTGATATATCAACGCGGTTGCATACGGTTGATGAAATAATGGATGTGACAACGAAGCCAATCATTCTTGACACTGATACTGGAGGGTTAATCGAGCACTTTGTTTATAACATCAAAACAATTGAACGGATGGGTGTTTCCGCAGCTATTATTGAAGACAAAACCGGACTGAAGAGGAATTCTCTATTTGGCAATGATGTTGTTCAGACTCAAGATAGTATTGAAAACTTTTGTGCTAAATTATCAGCTGGGAAAGCGGCGCTAAAAACGAAAGACTTCTTTTTGATCGCCAGAATTGAGAGTCTAATCCTGGAAAAGGGAATGGATGATGCTCTTAAAAGGGCTTTTTCCTATGTCAAGGCGGGCGCTAATGGGATTATGATTCATTCACGCAAGAAAGATCCGGCAGAGATCTTCGAATTCTGTGAGAAATTCCGTTCGGTCGAAAAATGTGTTCCACTGGTAGTGGTACCAACGACCTTTAATTCGGTAACAGAAGATGAGTTTGCCCGGCGTGGCGTTAATATTGTTATTTATGCCAATCACCTGACGAGAAGTGCATTTCCGGCTATGAAGAAGGTGGCAGAGACAATTTTAACTCATCGTCGCGCACTAGAAGCTGAGGAGATGTGTATGCCCTTTAAAGAAATTATTACTTTGATTCCTGAAGATTACTAGGAAAGTGTATGGTGGCTTTTTATGAAGAGGATAAGCATTCCGGGTGAGGTTTTTTGGGGAACAGCCACTGAGTTTCGTGATGTTAGTCTGCAAGAACTAACTGGGAAAAAAGTATTATTGCTCATGAATTCATCTGCGGTAAGCCGTTTATCCCTAGATAATTGGCTGAGCGAATTAAAACAAAAGACACATCTCACATGGATACGGCAGGTTCCTCCAAATCCAACCCATATAGATGTGTATAACAAGCTATGCCAGATCAAAGGTTTTCTTCCTGACGTGGTTTTTGCCATTGGTGGTGGCAGTACAATAGACTTAGCCAAGTGTTGCGTTGGGCTTAATTATTTAGCTACTATGGAGCAGTTTTCGGCAGAGGATGTTAGGCAGGCGATTCGCAGCAAAGAGTATTTAAAGTATCCTGTTTTGATTCCTATTTATGCTTGTCCGACCACGGCGGGAACTGGTTCTGAGGTGACACAATGGGCAACGGTTTGGGATGGGGAGGGAGTGGCCAAGTATTCAATTGACGCTCCTTACCTCTGCCCCAAACGGGCTTATATCGTCCCGGAATACACAATTTCGATGCCCCGGCGGCTTACGTTATCCACCGGACTGGATGCTTTCTGTCAGGCAATCGAGGCATATTGGGCCAAAGCCAGCAATCCAATGGTGAAAGAAATCTCGAAAGCCGCATTAAGATTGCTTGTTCAGTATTTACCACTTGCCCTTTCCGAACCTTCCAAATTATACTATCGAAAAAAGGTCTGTTTAGGCTCCTTATTTTCCGGATTGGCCTTTTCTAATACGCGGACAACCGCCTGTCATTCAATTTCTTACCCTTTGACGATGCGTTTTGGAATAGAACATGGCTTGGCTTGTGCACTAACTCTTTCAGAGGTTATGAAGATTAATCTTCCGGCAATTAGTGGAGCAGAGGAATTATTAGAAGTTTTAATGGTTAAAAGTGCCGATGAATTGCAGGAATGGCTGGAGCGAATTAGTAGCGGGATAGTTAAATTCAGGTTGTCATCCTTTGGAATTCGAAAAGAGGATCTGTCTGAGTTAGCGAGGATGTCTTTTACTTTAGGCCGGATGGATAATAATCCTGTTGAGCTTACTCAGGAAAAGGTAAAAAGAATATTGGAATCGGTTTTATGATTTTTATCAGGAATGAACTGGGACCTACTCTTCTTTTAAAGTTTCTGGTGTAGCTGCTGCCTATTTGAGCGAACTGTAGATCCGTAAGTTGAAGGAGAGCTGTTGTTTACGACTGAGGCAATGGCCCTTGGGAGAGGTTATCTACTCCAGAGTTAATCGATTCTATCAAGAAAAACATTACAAAGAGAGCGGCTGCTGGCGAAGTGCCCGGAGTGGAGAAGATTAACGCCCATATTAAAGAGAAACCGGTGCAAAACCGGTGATTAATGAGGCAAGACCAATGAGTAATAAGGCA
>ERZ773359.6081-NODE-6081-length-10957-cov-45.182352_pt1 | contig 10957 bp, 4 predicted proteins | sample MGYA00374955_ERZ773359 | MGnify/ENA primary metagenome ERZ773359 (study PRJEB29098, sample SAMN04486028) | biogas fermenter metagenome | study: EMG produced TPA metagenomics assembly of the Biogas fermentation microbial communities from Germany - Plant 4 DNA1...
CATACTATTATTCTCAACTTTACTATAAAGAATATGAATATTTTTCCGATATATATAAATACAGTATTATTCCTTAAATGTGCAAAGGGGGCGGACCTATGAAAAGAATACTAAGCTTTATATTGGCATTTGTAATACTTTTAGGAATTATACCTCCTCAAATAGTTTATGGTAGTAATGGATATGAAGTAAAAGAAATAGAGATTATTAGAAATTTTGATGATCCAAAGCAGCCAGGAAGCTATTATATAACTATATCAGGAAATGGTTTAAGGAATGTACCCATACTATATAGATATGAAGGTAGTGGAGGTCAAAGAGAACCTCTTACTAACCCTGATCCTGGCAGTGATGATAGCTATGTTCAATTTCCCATAGATCCCAACAAGCAAATTATTGATATTAAGATAGGAGATGACATATATACCATTAATGAAACAGGGATGACTAGGATAAATGAAGTCAGTCCGAATAGTTACAATCTTACAGAGGATGACGGGTCAATTGTAATTAGAGGGGAAAAATTTAATGGAATTACAAATGAAAATGTTAAAGTCTATGTTGGACCAGCAAATATTTATGAAGAAGGTATATTTACTGTAGATAGTGATACTTATGCCAGAATTATAAAATCAAATATAAGCAGACTGGGATTAGGTTCTAAGACCTTTAGAATAGAGAAGTCTCACTCCGAAAAAGGAGCAAATATAAAAATAATATATAATTACGAGAACCTATTACGTATATACGAAACCATTAAGGTTGACAAAGATAATGTAACCATATATCCCAACAGGGGTAAAGTAGGTACAGAAGTTACCATTACTGTCAATGGAGTTAATGAAGATTTTTCAGTTTTCTTCCTGGAAGAAGAAACTGATCGCTTTATATCCCAAAATATGGGAGATGACCCCTATTATGTACCAAACTTGGTCAATAAGAGCATCATTAGAGTAAAGGTACCAGGTGGCTTAAAGATTGGTACAACCTATAAGGTGGTTTTAACTAACAATTTAGATAACGTAAAGGGTTCAGCTGATGATTTAACAAGGTTTGTAAACAAACAAAAAGTAATAGGAGAGTTTTATGTAGTTGATGCTGACACAGAACCTACCATTATAAGGGTAGAGCCAAATGTTGGAACTAGTGCAGGCACCTATGTAGAAATAAATGGCTATAGGTTCGAAGAACTAAAAATATCAGGCTTAAAAGGCACAATACATCCTGTTGATAATCAAAATGATTTACAAGTAGTTACTGATGAAAATGGTCTAAACAGGCTGTTGATTAACTACAGTTTAGGTGGAGGAAAAGAGGGCGAAAATCCTGTAACATACAATGGAAAAAAAGTGAAGCAAATAAGCAGGAGCTTTTTAGTAACCATAGGGGAAAATGCTATATTTGAAGATGAACACAAGAGAAAAAACATATTCCAACATGGTGATGAAAAGGAAGATACCTTATATGTAAAGACACCAACTTTAGATGATGGGGAAGTACTTCAAGAGCCTGTTAGGGACGTAGTCATACGAATTACAACAACCATAGTTACAGAAAATAATGAGGAGTATATATTTACACAATTAATCTCCAAGCCAAATGGATTTACCTTTTTGCCCAGCCAATACCAACCAGTCATAGAAAGTGTGATACCAAATAGGGTTCAGGTAGAAGGTGAAGATAGTCCAAGGACCAGGATGAATACAATCCTGTCTATTAATGGAAGCAATTTTAATGTATTTAGATATAGTGAAAATGGAGAATACAAGACCAACTATCCTAAGGTGGCCTTAGGTGGTACCGGTGATTCAGCTCCAATAGTAGTAGAAAGGGATGATGATGGACAGGTTTACTACACTTATACAGGTGAAAATGGGGAAAGAGTAAGAAAGCCTATATATAATGCCAAATTTGAGGTATTAGATAGAAATGGCAATATAGTTACTGGAATTGGAGGAAATGAAACAGGAAGCACAATACTATTGACTATACCAGAGGGTATATCTATTCCCAGGGATTTAGTAGGCAGGTTTTTACCTGTAGCTGTTGCAAACCCAAAGAGGGATTTAAAGGATAGGGGCTTATATTACTCTAAAGATGATGCCATATCCTTCGTAATAGGAAGAGAGAATCCTATTATACTGGAAGTTAATCCCTATGTAGTCACCACAGAGGGAGGAGAGGACATAATAGTTAAGGGTACCAACTTCCAGGATGGTATAAGGGTATTTATTGATGGCAGGGAAGTAAGCAATCTTATCAGGGATATAGACAGGATTACAACAGATGGCACCTTAAGGTTCAAGGCCCCAGGTGGCAGGGAAGGAGAGACCATCCTGCAGGTAATGAATCCGGATGGTGGCTCTGACACCCATAGATTTGTATATGTAAAAACTATGAACATAGATCCTGTCATAAATACCATATCTCCACCTAAAGGTACCAAGGACACCCTGGTCATTATAAAGGGAAACAACTTTCTAAAGCCGGACCAGACAGCAGACGATACAGGTCTGGGCTTTAACAGGCTAATAGGAAGCAGGATCTTTTTAGGCAATGAGGATGTAAATACCTACAATGAAGACAGGCGGCTTAAAGACTATACTACACCAGAAGTAAAGGACAAAAACCTGCTCTATATAGAAAAGGATCCCTGGACCAATAGGGAAAGACTAGCTCTATCTCCTTACTACAGGAGCGCTCAAATATATGATCAGGCTGACAGGGCCTACTCCATATATGTAAACTATGAAGGAAATCCTGTTATATCAGGAGAAGCAAATATATATACCTTTAAGCTAATGGGTGAAAGCATAAGGGCAGTAGATAAGAAGGGCATATATTATAATGTAGATTCTGAAACCAATATCCTGATTCTAACAGATGCAGCAGGCAATACCATCAGCTTAAATATAGACTTTGACTACAGGCTCTTTTCCATAGGAGAGGATGAGTTTGGAGAAAAAAGCCTAAAGCTTGCCGACTACTATGACAGCCTATACTTAGACAATGGCCAAAATCTCTACAGGATAGAAGTAGACGATGCCAACAGGGTAACACTATTTGACGGCAGGGGCACATCCTACAATATAGTAGTTGATGAGAACAAGATATATGCAGTCCAAGGCAGCCAAAGATATGAAGTGGAGGTAAATGAAGGCTTTATAAAATTTAACGGCATGGAGTTTAGATTCAAGACTCCCTACTATATTGATCCAGCAACAGGAGTCATTACAGGCCACAGGGCCAGGGTAAAAAACAAGAATGAAATATGGCTTACCATACCCCAAAAGCTAATACCAGGCTTTTATGATGTGACTGTAAGAAATCCAGATACCAAATCCCATACCATTAAAGATGGATTTGAATACCTAAATCCCCGTTCAAATCCAAGGATCAACTATATAAGCCCAAGCCAGGGTTCTGTTGATGGAGGCTACGATATAGTAATATATGGGGAGGACTTTGAGGATACTACACAGGTTTATATAGATGGAGTTAAAGTACCAGAGGAATATGTAAGGGTAGACAAGGCCACCTACCGCTTTATAACAGCTAGAGTACCTAAATACTCTGGCAATATAGATGAGGACTTCATAACCAACAAGAAGTATGTAGTAGTAACTGTAGTAAATGAAGATGGGGGCACAGCCCACAGGGAGGACCTGTTTGCCTATGTAATAGCCAGCTCCAGACCCAGAATAGATAGGATAGAGCCTACTAGTGGAACTGCAGCTGGAGGGGATTTAGTGGAAATATGGGGCTATGATTTCAGATACTACGAGCCCTATACAGGGGACATACCCAGGGAAGGGGATAAGAACTACGAGGACATAGACAAAAATGGCAGATGGACCTACATGGAAAGCACCAGGGATTGTGAAGAAATGGAAAGTATAGACCACCTCTACTACAGTGAGTACTGTGCCTCTGAAGTACTGCCCAAGGTATACTTTGGAGACAGGCAGGCTAAGATAGTAGAGTTTAACACTGGCTATCTGAAGGTAATAGCTCCTGCATCCTCAGTAGGCACAGTAGATGTGTATATAGTAAATAATGATGCAGGAACCTCCAACAAAGTGAAATTCACCTATGAAGGCTCATATCCAGCCATAAACCACATAATACCTAATACAGGAAATAAACAGGGGGGAGAAAACATACAAATAATAGGATCAGGCTTCCAGCCTTCCAATATACAGATCTACGATGAAAATGGAGAACCAAAACAAATGAGCACCTACTTGGTACGCTTTGGAAATATTACTAATAGAAATATAGCTAGAAACCTGCCTAACTCAGGCCTTATAAATGCAGGAGTTGCCACAGTTAACCTGGCGGGAGGCCTAAGGGTGGAGTACAAGGCAAGTGAGTTTGCTCCAATAATTAATATTAGCCTAACTGAAGGCAAGCAAATTTATACTGGTAGCTATGCCTATGACGGAGGTGCAGAATATATAAACCTAAGGAGCCTGAAGGACAGCAATGGAGAAGGTTATAAGGGCTATGAACTATTAAGGGTGGAAATAGAGGATGGCAGGTTGCTGGTAGACAGGGGCTATGCTCCCAGAGTCACCAGCTCCTATGAAGGATATCTGGATGTACAAACACCCTCCTACCACACCATAGGCACTGTGGCAGTAGCTGTAGAAAATCCAGATGGAGCCGCAGCCCAGAGTATGTTTACCTATAAAAATCCGGATAGTAACCCTCAAATAGACAATATTACCAGGGATGGGCAGGATCCTGTACCAGGAGATGACCAAAACATACTGATACTGCAGGTACACTACCAGGGAGGCAGTATCATTACCATAGAAGGTAGGGACTTTAGGGAAAATGCCCTTGTCCAAATAGGAAATGTAGTGACCATAAGTCCAAACAATATACAATACAGTCTCCCTAACAGGTTAACCTTCATCATGCCTGCAGTGGGAGAGGCTGCTCTTGGAAGGCTTCACAGGGTGCTGGTAATAAATGAGGATGGGGGTACTGCTTCATCAGCAGATTCAATTCCACCTATCTATATTGAATTCATAAAAGGAGAATCAAATCCCTCTATAGAAAGCATCACGCCAGACAAGGGGCCTACCAGGGGGGGAACCAAGGTTACCATCAAGGGTAATGACTTCAGGCAGACCATGGAAGGGTTTGATGGCAGCCTAAAGGTATATTTTGGAGACAGACCTGTACCAGAAAGGGATATTAATTTCATAGACTACAGGACCATTGAAGTGATTACACCAACAGGCTCACCAGGCAGGGTAGAAGTAAGGGTGGAAAATCCCGATGGCAGCCTGTCAAGGCCTAGTGGCTACTTTACCTATATATCAGGACCTACTATCACCAGGGTAGAGGACCCCATTACAGGTACCAGCATAAGGAATATATCTGTAAAAGGGGGAAGGGAGATAAGGCTAAAGGGTCGTGAGTTCATGGCAGGTGCCAGGGTCATATTTGCTCCGGTACTGAGGGAAGCTGAGGCAGGTGAAACTGGCAGCTTTATAAATATAGATGGAGTAAACTATGTGCTGGTAGATGGAATTGAAGGCAGCAACTTTAGCTTCATAGATGAGGAAACAGTCCTCATCACCACACCTGCGGCCAAACTGGGAGCCAGGGGAGTCATGCTCATCAACCCGGATGGAGGAGCCACTCCTGTATATGACCTTGTATACGACCTGCCAGGTCTGGATGCACCAGAGGGTGTGGTGGCAGAACTGGTATTTGATAGATATATTAAGGTTCACTGGAATCCAGTATCAGGGGCAGACTACTATGAAGTTTATGAGGTATCCAGAAGGGGGGAGGAGTATTTCATAGGCTCAACAGAACTAACCTCCTTCCTGTATAAGGACATAGAGCCCAATACCAGCTACAGATTTTTAGTCAAGGTTGTAGGAGAGTATGGTTCATCTAAGGCTTCAGCCCTCAGCAATACTGTAAGAACTGGAAGAAAGGCAGGCTATGAGGACCAGGATGGGGATCTGAACCAATACACCAGCCTTCAAAGATCAGGAAATAAACTAAATATCAACCTTGGCTATGAAGACTTCAACGGACTTTATGTAGACCTGAACCAAAAGGACTATGTGGGAATTAAGGAAGTAATAATAGGTATGCCACTGGATTTAGTATATGATACAAGCAGATATATAACCATAGCAGGTGAAGATTTTACATTAAGCTTTAGCCCAAGGGCCTTTAGAAACACTTCCTATGCCCCATATATAGGAGACAAGGATGCAGGTATTAGATTTAAAATATACTACAACACTGGCAACACAAACCTAAATGGAGCAACATCCCTTTCAGTCCAGCTGGCACTGGAAGGGGAATTTTACAGAGGCAAGGAAGCAGAAAAGATATATGACCTATCTTCATCCATGAACCTGACCTTAAAGTACGACACCCTCAAGGCCAGCCAGAGAAGGATTTCCAAGGCAAATATCTACTATTATAATGAAACAGAATCTAAATGGCTTGAAGTAAACTTAACTTCAAAAATAGGCAATGAAATTGCAGGTTCTATCACTAGGCTTGGCAGATACACCATATTAGGATATAGGAGGTAGAGGAAATGAAAAGGATGGCATCTTTACTATTTATAATGATACTTTTTAGCTCCATAGCCCATGGAGACCCTTTAGGACCTTATAGGAACAAATATATTGAAGGATACTTAATGGAAATAGCTGAAGATGAAGTAACTATAGAAGAATATGATGGGACTGTCCACACCCTTAAGATACTAAAGGATGCCATCCTTACCATCGATGGCATTCCTGTGAAGCATTCGGACTTTAGAAGGGGCATGGAGGTTTACGGCAGCCTGCAGGGTAGGAGCCTAAAGACTCTGGAGTCTTACTCTACAGAAAACCCTGGCTACATACCTCCGGGTAAGAAGGTAAGGGCAGGCATAGTGAAAGCTATAGAGCCTAATTCCATAACCATCAGGCTGCCTTCAGGGGAAGAGGAAGTATACTTAACAAATCCTGCCACCATAGTGAGCAGGAAAAAGGGCCCCACATCCATAGCCAGATTGTACGAAGGGGACAGTGTAAGGCTATATTTTGATGAATACAATACAAATACAGTATCCCGCATAGTTGTTGAAGGGGATTCCATACTGATAAAGGGCCTCTATAAGGCCACCCTATCCCATGTAGACAATTTTGGCAACAAGATAGTCCTTAAGGATGTAAAGAGGCTGAACAATGCAAACTGGACAGACTATAATGACCTGCTTACCCTGGACCTGGCCAGAAACCTTCCATTATATATAGGAGGGTACAGGCTGGATATTAATAAGATCAAACACTATATAGGCAGGGAAGTATATATAGCAGTAAAGGATTTCTTTGGCCAGGCTACCATAGAAAGGATAACCATAAAAAATGACAGGGAAAGGAACTATACAGATAAAATTGTAGATATAAACCATTACAGTGAATCCTTTACATTAAACAATTTACTAAATATATCCTTTAGTGATGGTACCATAATAGTTAAAAACAACAGGCTGGTGGACAAGTACTCCTTAAATCCAAACTCCACTGCCTTCATAGCAGCAGAGGGACATTTAAATCCCCTAGCCAGCCTGATCTACATATATGATGAGGATTTAAACAACTCCCAAATAGGGCAGAACTACCTTTTCTTCGGCAGACTAGATGAGATAATAGACTATGAAGTAGTACTTCATGATTATTCTGTACTTGAAAGAAATGAGTGGAACTACTATAGAAATAAGGATATAGTCCTTTACTATGATGACGATACCTATATATATGACCTGGACAATAAGAGAATCATTTCTACAGCAGAGTTCCAGGCAGGGAACTATGCTGTAGATGAGGACTCATCCTATGCAGACAGGCAGGATCTGAGGGACTGGTATGCCTATGTATATACTGATGGCAACAGCATACTGGCAATTGGCCTTACAGAGAAGGAAGATGACCTGATTATACAGAGAATCACAGCAGGCACCATTAAGGCCAAAGATACAGACCCCTATATAGGAGATGTAATCATACTTACAGATGGCAGGGACTGGAGCAGTAGAAATGAAAGCTTCATGCCAAAAACTCAGGATATGAGGCTGATGATAGAAAATGCCTTGATTATAAAGGAGGACAGGCTCATAACTAAGGATGAGCTTACAACAGGAGATAGACTGTATATAGTAAGGAACGACATTGATACAATATTTATACTTGTTAAATAAAGGAGTGTTGACATGAAAAAGCTATTAAGTCTAGGACTAGTATTAATCATACTTTTCACATCCTTCAGCTCCTATGGAGCCCCTATAGACTATATGGGAGGGGTAAACAACGAATATGAATATGAGGAAATAGTATTTATCACAGGTACTCCCATTAGGTTCAAGGGGGAAGTCAAGGTTAAGGAGAAGGTAAAGGACAATGTGGTAACTACCACCTATGACTTTAAACTAATACCAGAAGGTGGAGAAAAAAGGGATAAGCTGACAAGAAAGCTTACCTATGAAACAGTATATAGTGAGGATCCGTCAAAGGGGCAATCCATAGGCCAAACCAGGGTAACTAAATTTTCAGAAACCATAAGTATAGGAGGGGATAAATATATACTTGAAGACTATCAGTTTTCCCGCTCAGATGTCATAGACAACAGGCCTGCCTCCCACTTCTATACAGGAAATTTAAGTGGAAGAAAGTACTACTCCATAAACAAAAATGAAGGTCAGATAATAGTAGACATATCTGGAGGCCTGGTAGGCTATGAAAACTTCTGGGGCAGTACAGAAACCCAGCAGGTGGTACAGATGATTACCTATCCAGACAATAGCCAAGGCATGGTAACTACCCAAACTTCAGATAGCTTAACTAAAAGGCTTATCTACTCTGACAATGATGTTAATTTAATAAGCTTCAATGGTGGATATGTAAAAACTTCAAATAGGGAAATAGTATCCAGATATGACTACAGCCTTCCCTATGGAGGTCTAGGCCATATAAAGGGTACCATGGAACTATCTAAAGATATGAACCCAGTATTAGAAAGGCTGGTGGTTCCTAAATTTAGGGATGTGGAAGGTCATTGGGCTCAGGAATATATAGAAAAGCTTTATTCTTTGGGAGTATTTGACGATACATCCATGACCTTCTTTGTACCAGAAGGGCCTATTTCAAGGAAGGAATATATTGTAGCAGTCATGAAGGCCTCCAACATAGAGCCGGAGGTGCCGGAAAAGAAAAGCAGTAGATCAAGAAGAAACCAGGAAGTGGAAGTTTCACCTTTTAAGGACATATCTACAGAGGAAAAGGACTACTTTTACATAAAGGAAGCAAAAAATTTAGGCATCATTAATGGCAGAAGCCACAACCTGTTTAAACCTAAGGATTCCCTAACCATAGCAGAGGCAGTTACCATACTCATCAGGGCACTGGGCTTCGAAAACAGGGCACCAAATCCAGCATACTATACCCCCTTTGCAGATGATGCCAACATACCAAACTGGGCCAGAGACTCAGCCTATGTGGCCAGGGAAATTGGATTGGTTACGGCAGACAGGTTTAACCCAAACAAGTCCCTGACAAGGGCGGAAGCCTCACAGCTGCTGGTAAGATTCCTGGAATTTCTGGAAAGGGATTTGCAAAAAGACTACAGGGAAAATATAATACTATTTAACTAATTCATACTAAGGAGATGAAGTCCATGAAAACAGATAGAAAAGCAGTCCTTCTGATACTGGCATTTTACCTTATTTCATTAGCAGGACCCTTGCCAGCCTATGGGGAGGCCCCTCAGAAAGATATACAATTTATAATAGAGACAATAGAATATGTAAAGGACAACTACCCCTTTGAAGTAGAGGAAGAAGAGCTAATTAACAATGCAGTCAAGGGCATCCTGCAAGGCCTTGACCCCTACAGCGACTACTATACCAGGGAAGAGGCCGGAAGGCTTTTAACCACCATAACTGGCAGCTATGTAGGCATAGGCCTCTATATCGGAGAAAGGGATGGCTATATAGAAGTAATATCAGTCATAAAGAGCAGCCCTGCAGAAAGGGCAGGCATTGAAGCAGGAGATCTAATAGTATCCATAGATGGCAAGGATATAAAAGATATGACAGCAGAGGAAGCTTCAAATTTAATAAGAGGACCTGAAGGCAGTACAGTTAATATAGGCATATTGAGAAAGGGGAAGTCCAAGCCCATATACTTTAATGTCCCCAGGGAAAGCATTATACTCAATCCAATTGAATACGAAATACTGGAAGATGATATTGGTTATATAAGGATTTATGACTTTAATCCATATACTACTAAGTACCTAAAGGAAGCCCTAGGGAAAATAGATGAAAAGGGGATAGACAAACTTATAATAGACCTGCGTGACAATCCAGGAGGCCTGCTCAATCAAGCCCTGTCAGTATCCAGGCTCTTTGTACCTGAAGGGCCCATACTGCATGTAAGGCAAAAAAACAAGCCCCTCAGGACCTACTATTCAACCTTGAAGGAGCCTAAATACCAGCTGGTTGTCCTGGTAAATGAAAACACAGCCTCAGCTTCAGAAATATTTGCAGGGGCAGTACAGGACAGGAAGGCAGGCGTAATAATAGGTGCAAAAACCTATGGCAAGGGTATCATACAAACCCTGTATCCACTAGAAGATGGCAGCCTGATAAAGATGACTACAGCAGAATATCTGACCCCAAACCAAAACTCCATCCACAATACAGGCATTCAACCGGATATAATAGTAGAAAACAAAAGAAATGATGATCTCCAACTCAAAAAAGCCATAACCACCCTGCTGTCATCCTAAATTTTATTGTCATTCAGGACCTTTACCTTTTTATCATTCTGAACGAAGTGAAGAATCTCAAAACGAAGGATCTCCGAGCAAAGAATCCCAAACTCCAAAGAACCGGCCTTATTAACTATCATTTGCAGATTTTGTAACA
>ERZ773359.6084-NODE-6084-length-10953-cov-10.682144_pt1 | contig 10953 bp, 12 predicted proteins | sample MGYA00374955_ERZ773359 | MGnify/ENA primary metagenome ERZ773359 (study PRJEB29098, sample SAMN04486028) | biogas fermenter metagenome | study: EMG produced TPA metagenomics assembly of the Biogas fermentation microbial communities from Germany - Plant 4 DNA1...
TTCCCGTTAACCGTTACTTTAAAATACTGCATCTTGTTAAAATCCTCCCCGTTTTTTTATTTATGCTTAACTGAGTAAGCCCACTTTAAAATGATTTACCGCGCCGCGACCGCACCAGCGATGGCGGCCACCAACTCGTCCTCCGCCACGCCAGTGGTAGTTTGCGGAGCAACCCGGACCACCGCCTGTTGGTTAGCAGGTAGAACCTTACCTAAAGCAGCCATAATGGCGACCAGTTCATCATCGGCTAGTCCATCTGAAGGTACCTGCACGGGTAAAGGTGTAACCTTAGCGGGTTCGCCCTTCGAAACTTCCTGCTTAGCAACCAACGCGGAAGTAGCCTTCATAATATACATCAAAAAGACCAGGACTAGAAAGGTAATTGTCATTCCTGTAAAGAGCAGTTCAATTCCGACCGCGAGATTGTTCACGTTTTTTCCTCCTTCTGTACTTCTATTGTTATTTTTTGGGACGACAAACAAAGAAAAAACCGGTAAAAAACCGGTAAAAACCGGCTCACTTTAGACATGAATCTGGCTATTTTTCCCTAATTTAAGAAATGACCATATTCCCCCTATTGCCCTAAATACTACTAGATGTCAAGGCGAAAATCAATGAATTCTCTGTTACAATTTGATTGTGTTTTTGCTTTCAAAATTTAAGGTTCCAATTTTGCAGGTTTTTATCGATTTACCGCGAATGTTAATGTGACTTTTTTAAAGGAGGTGTGTCGTATTTTAATGGTAAATTTAAGCCTTAAAAAAGCCCCCTTGGCCGAAGCGCAAGTCACTATCACCAAAGTCCAGACCAAACGGGACTGGCGTGTCTTTATCAACCTTCCTTGGCTCCTTTATAAAAACGACCCCCACTGGGTACCACCGCTAAAATCCGAAATGTGGGATACGGTCAACCCGAAGAAAAATCCCCTCATGAAGTTAGGTCCCTACCAGTACTTCATCGCCTGGGTGAACGGACAACCGGCAGGTCGGATTGGAACTGGCATCGACGAGAAACTAAACCGGGAGAAAAACAAAAAAGAAGGTTACATCACTCTCTTTGAATCGATCAATGATTATCGCGTCGCTAAGGAGTTGTTTGACCACGCCACGGCTTGGTTAAAAGAACGGGGGATCACAGCCGTAACCGGCCCCCAGTCTCCGTCCAACGGCGACGACTACCGAGGGTTACTGATTAAAGGGTTCGACTCGGAACCGGTCTTATTGAACTCTTATAATCCCCCTTACTACGTAGACTTCTTTGAACGCTACGGTTTTACCAAATTCTTCGACCGGTACGCCTTTTATTATGATCTCTCCAAACCGGTCACTAAACGGTTCGAAGAATCCGTGGCGGCGCTCAAGAAACGATACCGCTTTACCACCCGTAACCTTGATCTGAAAAACCTGGATCAGGAGTTGGTCGGCATCCAAAAACTACTGGTGCGCTCCTGGCCGGAAGACTGGCCCGATATGGTTCCGCCCAGCTTGCCCGAGATCCAGGACGAGGTGGACAAATTGCTCCCGGTCGCCGACAAAGACTTACTGGTGGTCGCCGTTGACGAACAGGGCGAGATTGTTGGTCTGGCGATTGCCCTTCCCGACTACAACCAGGTGTTCAAGCGGCTCAACGGGCGGCTTTTTCCGCTCGGCTTTATCAAATTCCTTTGGTACCGAAAGAAGATCGATGGTGGACGCAGTCTGATTTTGATGGTTGATCCGGCTTACCATAAAAAAGGCGTCTCCGCCGCCATGTATCTGCACATGTTCGAGAGCGCTCTGCAAAAAGGTTACCGGTATGGAGAAGGCTCAACCATCCACGAGTTCAATACGAAAATGGTCAACGATGCCATCCGCGCGGGCGGCGTTCTCTACAAAATCTACCGAATTTACAAAAAGGACTTATAATTAAATTTATTGATTTGTTCGGTCTTTAGTAACCTGTTTTTCATTTAATTCCTGTACAATAAAGACCGGGAGCATTAAATTGTTACCCCTCCTTTTTCCTCCTTTTTAGCCTCTGCGTGCCGCAGAGGCTTTTTATTTTAAATGCTCCCACGCCTCCGTCACCACCGCTTCCGGATCGACGTCGGACTGGTCCGGCGCGCCTTTTTTCCAGTAGACCAGAAACTCGATATTTCCCTCCGGACCCAAAACCGGCGAATAAGTCAGCCCCAGGCAGCCTAAGTCGGCTGCTTGTCCCAGGGCTAATACCCGCTGGAGAACTTCAACATGGACGGCGGACGAGCGCACAACCCCCTTCTTTCCCACCTGGGCCCGGCCTGCTTCAAACTGGGGTTTGATCAAAGCAATAATCTCTCCGTCCGCCGTGAGGAGAGTCGTAAAAACAGACAGCACTTTGGCGATGGAGATAAAAGAAAGATCAGCCGTCAACAGACTCGGCAGGGCCGGCAACTGCTCAGGGGTCAAATAACGGACGTTGGTCTTTTCCATCACCACTACCCGCGGATCCTGCCGTAGTTTCCAGGCCAGTTGCCCATACCCCACATCAACGGCGATGACTTGTTTGGCCCCCTCCTGTAAGAGACAGTCGGTAAAACCACCGGTTGAAGCCCCCGCATCTAAACAGATCCGGCCTGCCACCTTCACCGGAAAAAGGTCCAAGGCCCGTCGTAGCTTAAAACCGCCACGGCTTACGTATGGTATCCCCGCGTCGACAATGATCTCCACATTGGTGGGCAGGCGGGTACCCGGTTTATCCACCACTTTTCCGTCGACACGAACCTGACCCGCCATGATCAACGCCTGGGCTTTGCTGCGGCTTTCCGCCAGTCCCTGTCCGACCAGCATAACATCGATCCGTTCCCGTTCCATCTTCCGGCCCCATCCTTTCTTTACGCACCTCGTTTACATCACCCACCAGCTTACGTTGTTCCGCAGCTGTCCGCCATGGTTATTGTTCCTGATTCCTTTATTGTTTCTAAAGTTATACGGCAAACTTATCCTTCGTCAAGAAACAAGCCCCGAAGGGCTTCTTCATATCTTTCACAATATGCCAATTCTACGCTAAGGTAGCCAGATAATCGACGGCACTTAAAGCCGCCACCAGACCTTCACCCACGGCCTTCGCAATCTGCCACGGCTTCCCGGTGCAGTCACCGGCGGCAAAGACCCCTTGGACGTTGGTCCGCATCTCCCGGTCCACTTTAATGAAGCCGTTTTCCAATGCTAAATCCGGCATCAAACTGTCCAAAGGGAGACTTGCCCGTTCGATAAAGGCCCCTTCCACCTCGTATTCCCCGGCGGAAGTCTCGACCTTCGTTAGCCGCTCTTCACCATGGAGGCGGAGAACCCGCCCGGAGACCACTTCAATCCGCGGATCCAGACTCCGGTAGTCCCCTTTGTAGCGGGGAAGATAGTAAACCTGCGCGCAAATATCGGCCAGGAAGTTTGCATCCTTCTCGGCCTCTTCCAGTTCGGAAAGGAAAAACACCCTTTTCCCACGGAAAAACATCCCATCACAGGTGGCACAGTAACTGACCCCTTTACCGACCAAGTTTTCCTCCCCGGGAATCGACGCCTTCTGGGGTGTTCCCGAGGCGATGATCACCGTTTTCGCCGCATACAAATGCTCCTTGCCCATGGCTTGAAAGCCGCCTTCTTCCAGCCAAAAGTTACGAATTTCATCTTCTTTCAGTTCTACCCCTTCCGCCAGCGCATGCTCCCGGTAGCTGGCGGCCAGGTCCGCCCCGCTAATCGCGGTAAAGCCTAGATAATTATCGACGCGGTGGGCTTGGCGCAATTTGCTACTAACCTTCTCTTTACCTACCAGCAAAACCCGCTTGTTTCTCCTTCTTCCGTTCACCGCCGCTGACAAACCGGCCGGGCCACCACCGATCACCAGAAGATCGTATTGTTCCATTCCACTCCCTCCTCCTTCTCTTTTTCCCACTCTTCTACGAAAATACTAGTTTGTCACCCACCCGGTGCTAGAGGCACCGCAGATTTGACCTAATGCCTTGGGGGCTTGTCGCCCCCACAGCTTTGGTTTTCGTTTCTTCTACTTATTTTGTTCTCTTTCCAAAGATATCCTCCCCCACGGCAGGGTTTTTGCGTTAAAAAGCATAAATTTAATCGGGAGGAAACAATCTTTGTAGCAAAGCCTTTGCGTCGCCGCAAATCAGCACAGAAAAACCCGGGGATCCTGGTCCCCTTTGGCATTACCAATCGAAAGAGGCGTGTTAAATTGAAGAAGACAGTCATCATCACCGGTGCCGCCCGTGGTATCGGCCGGGCCTGCACCGAACTCTTTGCCGCCCATGGCTACCGAGTATTGATCAATTACCACCGTTCGGGCGCGGCCGCAGCCGAACTGGCCAATTCTTTACAAGAACGAGGCTACCGTGTTGCCCTTTTCCAGGCCGATGTCTGCTCCCGACCGCAGGTTGACCAGATGGTCGAATACTGCCAAGCCGAACTGGGTCCAGTCGATCTTTTAATCAACAACGCTGGAATCGCCCAGTCCCGTTTGTTCATCGATCTCTCCGTCGAAGATTGGGAGACCATGATCCAGACCAACCTCACTGGGGTCTTTCACTGTACCCAGAGCGTCCTCCGGACGATGCTCCCCCGCCAGCAAGGAAAGATCATCAACATCGCCTCCATGTGGGGACAAGTCGGTGCCTCCTGCGAAGTCCATTATTCGGCGGCAAAAGCGGGCGTCATCGGCCTGACCAAAGCCCTCGCCAAAGAGATAGGCCCCGCCAATATTCAAGTCAATTGCATCGCTCCGGGGATCATCGATACCGATATGATGGTGCCTTTCACCATTGATGAAAAAGCCGCCTTAAAAGAACAGACCCCGTTGGAACGGTTCGGCACCGCGGAAGAAGTGGCCGCATGCGCCCTCTTTCTCGCCTCCGAGGCAGCCAATTTCATCACCGGACAGGTCATCGGGGTTAACGGCGGGTTCGTCGTCTAAAATAAATCCTTAACCCACAGCTGTCTGCCGGATAACAAAGCAAGGCGGCCCCACAGCCGCCTTGCGTCCTTCTTCTGCCTTGCTTTCCTCTTGTTTCTGCCCCTCGCTCAACCAATCAAAACTGGACTCCGTGCTTTAGGCTAAAAAACAATCTGTCCATTCTGGTCCAAACGGGCGTTGATATTTCGCATCTCCTTGTTCAACTTAAGCAGACGCCCACCGATATTGATAAAGACATTATCATAAACTTTTTCGGCTGAGATTCTCCCGTCCGCATCCACTTGCACATCAACACGGCTTCCGCCGATACTACCCAACTCCCGAACGACCACGCCTTTACTGGCCTTGATCCGCCCCCCCCGGAAGACGCCGGGCAGACCAACAATTTTTACGCTGCCACCGGCTTCGAGAATGGAATTGTACGCACCCTTGCCTTTGACAATAATGTCCCCGGTCGCTTCGACAAAACTGTTTTGGATATAGTTGGCGTAGATCGAGGCTTCCGGATTATCAATTTTGCTGTAAAAACTACTGAGCCGACCCACTTTCCGCGTCAGCACCCCAAGCTGTTTCAGATCGATACTATGTTTTTTCCCGTCTACAAAGATCTTCAACTCGTTCAAGACTGAAGTCAAATCAGATAACTGGTCATCAGTCTCCAATTTCTGTTGGTACGCAAACAGTTCGTTGATGATCACAGGCGTATCTTTATACTTTGTCTCCAAAAGGCCATAAATGACTTCCCGTTCACTTAAGTTACGAAAGAGCTCTTCTTTTTTCAGTGCAGCAGCCGAATCCTCAACCTCAATGAAGATATTATATAAAGTTCTTAGCCCTTTTTCCAAGGCTTGCTGGGAGGCGCTGGCCCCACCGGCAATGATTTTGCTACTGATGATATTCCCGTCGACCAGAATGCTGCCGGCTGCTTCCATATAAGCATTGGAGACGTTACGGCCGACCCGGATGTCGCCAGTTGCTTTAACACTATAGTTATCGCAGACATCCCCATTCACCACCACATCACCGTTGTAATCAATACTACCCACGCTGATATCAACGTCGTTTTCAACCTCGTAGATATTATAAACGAATAACGTATCCTGTATACTTATTGTACTAACTTCCAATAGGTTATGTAAATTAATAAAAGGCCAAAAAAATGTCGCCTTTTTGTTGATTTGCGATTATGAACCTGTTAATTTCTGCCTCAGCTTCCTTGAAAACAACAAAAACCCCAGAACAACTGGGGTTTAAATCTTCATGCTATGGCGCGCCCGGAGGGATTCGAACCCCCGACCTACAGATTCGAAGTCTGCCACTCTATCCAGCTGAGCTACGGGCGCATGCTCTCTTCGACTCAGTTTATTGTACCATACTCCTTCCTCTTCGACCAGTCCCAAAACTACAATCCTCTACCATTCCCCCGACAAAGATAAAGCCCTGACTAGAACAGTCAGGGCTGGCAGAACGAATTAACCATTACCACCGCTGGTTTTACTTGCGCATTACGGGTTTATCGCCTACATTTGCCTAGTACATTACACCTAACAATAACAGAATTAAAATCAAGAAAAGGATAAATGCTAAGGAATCATCTACATTCTTTAAGAAATCGAACATTAATTGCACCTCCCACCTAATTCTCACTATAAACTATGCATGTCGCTTCCGACTTGATTTAGGCAAAAAGTGCTTTCTTGCGCAACGGAACAGAATTAATTTTCGTTCAATTCCAGCAGGTGGTTACGGAGCTGGTTTTTCGCCCTCTCTACCGCTTTTATGACATAAGGGTCTTTACTCTTTGCCGTCAATGTTTTAACCGTGTTGATAATGCGCACGGTTTGGGCGAAAGAGCTATCCCCTTCTTTTTTTTCCTCCATCCGTTTCACCCCCCTATTATTTTATACCAACGCCAGCGGCAGGGTTATCAATCAGCTCAAAATAGGCAGCTAGCTCACTTGGGCCAATCTTCATCTGTTGGACCCCTCGCCCGAAAATTTCACAGAGAGCCAGGATGAACTGTTCGTCGATGGGCGAAAAGCCAGCTGGATCCGTAACATAGAGATAAAGATAAAGAGCATAATCGGACCCGAAACTAAGTTTTACCCCAAAAGTCTCCATAATGGTCGGGTCGGGAGGAACCAGCTTTGGGAGCAGGCGATGCTGGAGCGCGTAAACCTTTTTCTTATGTTCAAGTAAGATGCTCAACCGTTCCGTGGGGAAGGCTTCGCTGATGGTCGCAACCAGCTCCCGGAGGCCAACCGCCGACGCGGCTTCTTTGGTTCCGCAAAACCGTAGCCAACGGAGGATGATGGACCAACGGAAAGTTTCCTGTTGGATCAGTTCTTCCACTTCTGCCCCGGTAATCTCCCCGGTCACCCGGGCAATCTCTTCTTCTTGTTCTCTGCTCCACTGCACCCCTTCCTTGCTAACCCGGAACAAAGGGAAAAACAGGCAGATCATAATGATCACCAAACCCACCGCCACCAGGACAATCCGGGCCAGGACGATCAAGGGAAAAGAATAGAAAAGATTGGGCCAGAAGCTCGGAGGGCCGGGCTCGACTTCCAGTGGCAGGGTCAAATGTTCCCAAGAAGTATGGAGGATCACCAGCAGCAAAGGGAGAAAGATCAACCACCATAAAATCAAGGGATTTTTCCGGACCCACCGGTGGAAATAGGCAAGCGGTCGCTTCATCCCCCTCCCTCCTTTAATTTTTAACATATGAAACCGAGGCTCCGCTTTATGCCACTTCGCCCAGAAAAACGCAGAAAAAAAAGCCCTCGTAAAGGGCTTTATGGGGGAGAAGCGCAGGCTCGTCATTGTTCATTTCCACGCTGCCGATAGCGAATGAGCAAAAATTCCCGGATTAGAGAGAGGTTATTAAAGAGCCGGATACTGAAGGCAACCACGGCCCCCAAATAAATATCGATGCCGATGCTATAACCGAAATAGGCCAGCCCCACCGCCAGAAGGGCATTGGCGAAGAAACTGACGATGAACTTGGAAAAGATAAAATTCCCCTCCAGCTCAGCCCGCATCCCGCCGAAGATCGCGTCCACGGTGGCCAGGATGGCCAAAGCAGTATAGTTTTTATAACTAAGCGGGATCTCCCAGGGTAAAAAGAGGCCAATCCCGACCCCAAGGGCAATCCCGATCAGGGGGATCAGTAACATTTAAAGGACCTCCCCTTCGCCCACTATTTCCCAGCCTTCCCCGGCCTCATCCGTCTCCACTTCCGCTTCCCCGTCCACCGGGGTGGGTTCTTCCGTCTCCTCCGGCACAACCGCGGCATAATTAAAGACCGAACTGCCTCTATAGGGCGGAAGATAGAGGCTGTCTTTGATTTCAATCTTGATCCCCAATTCAAAGGGGAGGATCTGCGAATCGATAAAGCCCCCGGGGATTGTCAACGCCGCTTTCAAGGTAACCGCATCGCCGATCGCCCGGATTATATAAGGCGGGGCCAGTTTTCTGGTGCCCACCAGGATTGTCGTCCCGGCACAACTAAAACCGGTCTGGGCAACCAACCGTTCCCCGTTCACGGCGACCGCTTCGGCCCCGGCGGCCCACAACTCATTAACCAACAACTCCAACTGGTCATAGTGGACAATAAACAAGTTCGGATCTTCGTAACTCTTAAGGGGACGCTGAACATCGGTGAGGGTGATCTCCACCCCCGGACCGCGCAGCGGCGTCACTCCGGCCGCCATACGCAGGCTTTTCAGCTCCTCTTCCTGGTTGTACTCTTGAATTAGTTGGCGGAGTCGCTTTAACTCTTCTTCTTTTTTGTTCAGGTCGGTCTGCATACGGTTCCATTTAATCCCAAGTTCACTTGCGGTTGTAAATTGCGGAAGATAGGTTTTGACATTGGTCTCCGTCCGGAACTGAAAAACAAGCAACATCCCCAACAACATTGAAGCGAGGCCGACACCGATTTTCCAGCTATGCTTAGACATTGGCATTCGCCTTCTAACACATTTACTTTACCGTAATTATTCACCATAAAACCGAAAATTCCTCTTATCAACCGGTCAACCGGGGAAGAAAAAAGAACCCCGGGGGGATTCTTTTCAAGGATTTGCTCGCCAAATACTAGCGGCCGGGTCTAAGATCCGGGGTGCCCTTCAACGGCACAAGGATTATTGCTAACGGGTCGCTTTCTTACGACCAACTAAAACCCGTTTTAAGGTGTCCAAATGCTCCAGGGTTTTTCCGGCCCCCTTCACCACACAGGCCATGGGGTCCTCGGCCAACCGGACCTTCATCCCCAGTTCCTCCGCGACCAACCGGTCAAAGCCGGAGAGGAGAGCACCCCCGCCGGTCATCACGATCTCCTGGTTCATAATGTCGGCGACCAGTTCAGCCGGGGTCTTCTCCACCACTTGCCGGATGGCGTTGATGATCAGCGTGATCGGTTCTTTAAGCGCCCCGCGGATCTCTTCCGCGGTCACCACCACATTCTTGGGGAGCCCGGTAACTTGGTCCCGACCACGGGCTTCCCCACTCCGTTCTTCTTCATCGGGGAAGGGATAGGCCGAACCCAACGCAATCTTCAGCTGTTCCGCGCTGCGCTTACCGATGGACAGATGGTACTGCCGCCGCACAAAACGGATGATCCCGTCATCCATCGCATCGCCCCCGACCCGGATCGAGGTCCCGGCCACTACCCCGCCGAGGGCGATCACCGCCACATCGGTGGTCCCCCCGCCGATGTTGATCACCATGTTCCCCACGGCCTCCTGCACCGGTAGTCCGGCACCGATCGCCGCCGCCACCGGCTCCTCAATAAGATAGGCTTCTTTTGCCCCGGCACCCAGGGTCGCCTCGAGGACCGCCCGCCGCTCCACACTGGTAATTCCGGTCGGAATACTGACGACCACCCGTGGTTTCCGTCCAAACCGCCTTCTGACCGCTTTTTGCAGCAAGTAGCGGATGAGCTCCTTCGTCAACTCATAATTGGCGATCACGCCTTCCCGTAACGGCCGAATAGCAACCAGATGCCCGGGGGTACGCCCGATCATCTGCTCCGCCTCTTGGCCAAAGGCCAGAATCTCATTACTGCGGTCTTTCTTGATCGCCACGACCGACGGTTCCCGGAAAATAATCCCCTTTTCCTTCTCGTAAACCAGACTGTTGGCCGTCCCCAGATCCAGGCCGAGTTCTTTTGTAAAAAAGCGCTTAAAAATCGGACTCATCGGGCACATCCTTTTTGATGGAACAGTATCGATGTAATCATGGTCGCTTGCGCATCCGCCGCAGTACGGTGTTAACGGGCTTGGCCAATCTGCTTTTGCAACGCTTTCAGCTCCGCACCGGTTAACCGCCGGTACTGGCCTAAAGCTAAATCTCCCAACGACAAAGGACCGATGGCGATCCGTTCTAACTTTAAAACGGGGTGGCCCACAGCCGCGCACATACGGCGGACTTGCCGGTTCCGTCCTTCCCTTAAACCGAGTTTAAGGATAGCATTCCCCGCTTTAACCTTGATTATATCCACCGTCGCCGGAAGCGTCGGCCCGTCTTCCAGAACCACCCCTTGGCGAAGCAAGTTTAAAGCGTCATCAGCGGGCACACCACGGACCAAAGCCTGGTAGACCTTTTCAATCTGATATTTCGGATGGGTCAGCGCATAAGCCAGGTCGCCATCGTTGGTCAAAAGTAAAAGGCCGGTGGTATTATAATCCAACCGGCCCACTGGAAACACCCGGGGAAACCCCTTCGGCAAGAGCGAAAGGACCGTCTTCCGGCCCCGCGGATCCCGGTTGCCGGTGATATACCCCGGTGGTTTGTTCAGCATTAGATAAATCCCTTCCGAAACCAGGCTGATTGGCCGTCCGGCCACCGTAACCCGGTCCCGTTCCGGGTCCACCTTGACCCCCAGTTCCCTGACCACCTCGCCATTGACCGCCACCAGACCAGCGACGATCAGCTCCTCGGCTTTTCGCCGGGAAGCCACCCCACAGCGGGCCAGATACTTTTGGAGTCGTTCCATCGGTTCACCCCTTACTCCTT
>ERZ773359.6085-NODE-6085-length-10951-cov-4.556718_pt1 | contig 10951 bp, 11 predicted proteins | sample MGYA00374955_ERZ773359 | MGnify/ENA primary metagenome ERZ773359 (study PRJEB29098, sample SAMN04486028) | biogas fermenter metagenome | study: EMG produced TPA metagenomics assembly of the Biogas fermentation microbial communities from Germany - Plant 4 DNA1...
GAAGCAGCCAGGGCCGGTGACTGCCCACCAGGTCAGTAAGCCGATGGGCATCGGAACTGCACAGGATAGGATAACAGCGCAGTTCCTCATGTTCTTCTATGAATCTTTCATAAGAACAAGACCGGTCGATCTCCACCGCATCCAGTTTGAGTCCTTCAGGCACCATGGCCAGCTGGCTGATGAGGCTGTAGGAGCGCCGGTTCACATGGGCGGCGATGGTCAGGCCTCCATGGGCAGCAATGGCAGCACCCGCTTCCTCTATTCCCAAGGGCACCGACTGCAAGAGCAGCCTCTCAATTGTACCAATTGGCGTGTCATTGCTGTCGTACAAGATCTGTTCACCAAAGATCTTTGGATGATTGGGCTGGTCAGGAAGGCGGGACCAGATCAGGCCTTGAAAAGCTGCAGCCTGCTCCAGGCTCGGGAAAACACCCAAGAGGTGAACCTCCTCCCGGGTTTGGACCTCCACACCTGGCAGTACCGCAAGTCCCAACCGCTCTCCTACTTCCATGACAGCCCCAGCGTTGGCAATTGTGTTGTGGTCGGTTACAGCAATGAGTGCCAGGCCCTCCAGCTGCGCCATGCGCACAATGTTCCAAGGAGTCATTTCTGCTTCAGCGCAGGGTGATGCCGCAGTATGGATGTGCAAATCAACCTGCACCCAATCAGCCATCCCGAAGAGTCCCCCGCAGGCCCAGTTCATATAACCTCCCCACCACATCAAAAGCTGAGAGGCTGGTGCTGAGCAGAGGTATCCCCACATCCTGGGCCTTCTTGACAGTCTCCTCCTCCGGCTGCATGCCGCCGGCGATAATCACCGCGGCGGCATCGATCAGAGAGGCCACCGCCACCACATTGGCATGCACCTGGTTGGTCACCCATATGGACCCTCCAGCAGCTTTAGCCATTACATCACTTAGGAGGTCTGAACAGTAGCCCCCCTCCACCTCTCTATCTAATATCTGGGGATCTTCCACCTCTAAGGATAATGCTGCAACTGCCTCTGCTAGTTTCAATGGGCCTAACCTCCTAGTTAAGTGGCTCCCGGTAATGGGACAAATCAGCTCGGGCTTGACCTGCGGCGTTATTTCTCTGTTTCCTCCTCGGACAGGCCCTTGTCAGCCGCTCCTTGGTTAGATATGGAGCTGGGGACCTGCCGGGCCAGTTCCAAGAGCTCCTCGGCGAGGGACTGCACACCATCCCTCAATACGAATACGCAGTCACCCTCGGAAGCTAACCCTCGGACAATATCTTCAGCCAGCGCCTGACAGCTGGGCGAGCCGCAGGAGCCGCAATCCAGCCCGGGCAGGGATTCGAGGGTCTTCTCCAATAATTCCATTTTCTCAATTGCCCTGGAAAGATCATCATCCAGCTTGAGAATGGAGCGGGGCTCAATCTTTGCCTCTAGGCTGTAAAATCCATCTTCCCAGCGCTTCTCAACTTCCTGCTCTATCTCAGGAACGATCTCAGCGGGAAGGTTCTTAGTCAGTTCCTCTATATTAACCCACGCCTGAAAGGCGTTTTGAACAGTGAGCGGACCGCCGACACACCCCCCGCGGCAGGCCTGGCATTCGATAAAATCGATGTCGTTGAATTTGCCAACCTCGATCTCTTCTAGGACTTCAATCACAGACTGGATACCGTCAACGGCCAGGTGCCTGGGAACTCCAACTGCGTTTTCTTCTCCCGTTGCCCGCCCCCAGCGGACCCCTACCGAGCTGGCTTGCTGCAGACCTTCTGTCTCGTTAATATATGGCAAGACATTGAGCATCCGGGCATAAACAGAAGTGATGGGTATGGCACCGTCTACCCATGAATCTTCAAAACCGATGGGCTGCTTAACGGAGGTAACCTTAGCTGGACAGGGAGTAATAAAGAACGCCCCGATCTCCTCCCGCCGCAGCCCCAATTTGCGCATGACCATCTCTTTGGCCAGCCGGGCTGCGATATCCACCGGAGCGTGGACCGGTACCAGGTGCTCGATCAAATCGGGGAAACGCACCTGAATCAGGCGGACGATGGCGGGGCAGGCAGATGAGATTAGAGGCCGGATAGAACTGCTTTCAATGTAGCGGCGGATGGCAAGGCTCACATATTCAGCTGCCTCGGCTACTTCGAAGACAGCGTTAAAACCCAGCTGCAGCAGGCCTTGGAGAATCTTGGAAATACTCATATCCGGCCCGGAGAACTGGGCGTAGAAGGACGGTGCCGGCAAGGCCACCGTATATTTGAATTTACTCAGTAGGGAAAAGTCGTCGGCGATTGCCCGCTTGGCGTGGTTGGGGCAGATCCTAATGCACTCTCCGCAGTCTATGCAGCGGAGCTCCAAGATCCTGGCTTTCCCACTGCGCACCCGAATGGCTTCAGTGGGGCAGCGTTTGATACAGATCGTACAACCTTTACAATTCTCTGTTTCCAAGGTAACCGAATGGAAATACGGCTGCACCATTACTCACCAGCTTCATGGAGAATTGTCACCTGCAGACACGTGCCTTCGCCTACCGTAGATTCGATGCGGAACTGATCAGCACTTCTTTGGATATTGGGCAGTCCCATTCCTGCACCGAAGCCCATCTCTCTGATTTCCTCGGTAGCAGTGGAGTATCCTTCCTGAAGTGCCTTTTCGATATCCGGAATCCCCGGTCCAGAGTCTTCACAGATCATCTCAATACTCTCAGGTGTTATATCAACCTTGATCTGGCCTCCATAGGAATGAATTACAATGTTCATTTCAGCTTCATAGGCGGCGATGGCTGCCCGGCGGATAACCGCAGGATCAAGTCCCAGCTGCTGCAGCAGCCGTTTCAGCTTGCTGGCTGCCTCTCCTGCCCGCACAAAATCCCGGGCAGCAACATCATAGGTAACTGACATCAGTGCTCCTACGTCCTTGACGTCAGGCACTCTCCGGTCCTCCCTCCGGGATCCAGTTCCGAACACCCCTTCAGACCGAGACAGTACAGCTTCCCACAGGCCTCATAAAGAGGAAAATCAGTGACAAGCAAAGGCAAGTCCTCTTCCTTGGCCAATTCAATGACTTCTGCAGCGGGCCGTTTCCCCCGAACGAAGACGATTCCGGCTAGATCCACAACCCCAGCAGTGCGGACTACTTGAATGGAGGTTAACCCCGTCAATAAAAGAGTCTTAGCCTTGGTAAAGGCTAAGACATCACTCATCAGGTCCGCGCCGCATACAGACATTACCAGGCGGTCCATATGGGTTGATGGGGTCAGGAGCTTGGCCTCGATTGCATCAATAATATCTCTAATGCGAAGGCCGCTGTCATTAATAATGCGTTGAGTTCTACATGAGGACACAGCTCGCTCCCCTTTCAACAGTTGGAGTATTGATCAGGCTACGATTACTCAAATTTTATCATTGCATACTGTTGCTGTCAATTTTATCTCAAATTGGGTCCATAGCCGTAAAGATCAAAAAAGCCATCTCCCACAGACGGAAATGGCTTCTTGGATGGCGGAGGGGGTGGGATTCGAACCCACGGAGGCTTGCACCTCAGCGGTTTTCAAGACCGCCACGATCGTCCACTCCGACACCCCTCCAGTTGTGTCAGCTCATTTATTCTAACACGGCAGCCCAGCCACCGTCAAGACAGCCCAAAAGCTGGGCTAGAACTGAACCTGTGGCACTTCTTGGGCACCTGCCGATGCCTCGAAGAATGGGCGGACATCCTTGCCAAACAGCCTAGCCACCAGCACAGTGGGAAAGCGCCGGATGGTCCGGTTCCACTCTTGGACAGCTTCGTTGTACCGCATCCGCTCAACCGCAATGCGGTTTTCAGTGCCGGCCAGCTCATCCTGCAGCCGCACAAAACTGGTGTCTGCCTTCAGCTGCGGGTAATTCTCAGCGATGGCCAGCAGCCTGCCCAAGGCCATATCCAGACTGTTGCTGGCTTCCATCTGAGCGCTGGGGCTGGCAGCTGAAAGGAGCCTGCTGCGGGCTGCAGCTATCTCTGTGAAGATCTGTTCCTCGTGGCTGGCATAACCCTTGACAGTGTTGACCAAGTTAGGGATCAAGTCAGCCCGCCTCTGCAGCTGATTCTCTACCTGGGCCCACCTGGCATCGACATTGGTTTCCAAGGACACCAAGCTGTTGTATTGACTGATTAGGCCGAACGCTAAGACCAGGATAGCCGCGACAACAATAATCCAACTTCTCTTCATAGTCCTCCCCCTCCCTTAGACTCACACTAGAACTTACGGCCTGCTCCTCCGCCGCCGCTTCTACCGCCGCCAAAACCGCCAAAGCCTCCGCCGCCGCCCTTAGGGCCCCGGAACACCGGCGGCATAGGACGGGGATATGGTGGACGGCGCACTGTCCCTCCTGGGCCCAATGGCCCTCCAGGCCCCGGCCCTGAAGGAGACCTTCTCGCAGACAAGCTCGCGATGATGGCAATAATCAAAAAGATGATAAAGCCGGTTACGTCTGGATTCCTGCTCTCCCTACGGCTGTAGCTTTCGCCGGAAAGCGCCTTTGCGAAGGCCTTAGTTCCCTCCAGCAAGCCTTTGGCGAAATCCCCCTCGGCAAAATAGGGAATGACAGCATCATCCAATATGCCGCCGACTTTGCCGTCGGGCAGCACACCTTCCAGGCCGTACCCCACTTCGACCTGGATTTCCCGATCCTCCACAGCCAGCAGGATCAGCAAGCCGCTGTCTTCAGGGCCGCCGATTCCCCATTCATTAAACAGCTGGGTTGCATACTGCTTAGGAGTATCCGGCTGAGCCGAATTGATGGTAACAACCGCAACTTCTATCCCCTGATTATCCCGGAGCCCTTCGGCAATGCTGTTTAGTTCTGCCCGTGTCCTTTGGTCAATCACCTGGGCAAAATCGTTGACAAAGCCTATCGGCTTCGGCAGCGCTGCAAAGCAGCTGGAAGCCGCCAGGATCATCAGGGCCAACAGCCAGATGAAGCTCTTAAGAGCTCTTCCCATGAATACTACCTCCCAACCATCCAGGGAGAGTATATCAAACATCCTCACTTTCCAAAAGGGGTTGGAGAGATTTCTTTGCAGTGGGGTTATTTGCCAGCTGCAACTCCCCCCAGGCCGAAACCCTCCCTGACCTAGAAAAAGCCGAGGGAGGGCATTGGTACATGGATATTGTATGTGAGAACTGCTAGTCTATTCATACCGCAAGGCAACTACCGGGTCCAGGGAGGCTGCCTGCAAGGCGGGGTAGATACCGAAAAACAGCCCGACACCGGCAGAGAAACCGATGGCAACCATTACTGCCGGTATGGAAACAGAGAAGGGCCAGCCCAGCACCTTGCTGATCCAATAGCCGCCGCCCCAGCCAACGGCCAGCCCCAGAAGGCCGCCGAAAACACTGAGAAGTACAGACTCCAAGAGAAACTGGGCCAGGATATGCTGCCGTTTGGCGCCTACTGCCTTGCGAATCCCTATCTCCCGGGTCCGCTCACTGACAGTCACCAGCATGATATTCATGATCCCGATGCCACCCACCAGCAAAGAGATGCTGGCAATAGCCCCCAGCATTAATGTCATTGTGCCTGTAGCCTGGGAGACTGCCTCCAAAATGGTGTCCTGGCTCATAACCCGGAACCGGTCGGAATCCCCTAACATCCGGGTCATGAAAGCCTCTACTTCTTCAACCACCGATTTGGCTGCATCCCGGGAAGCGGCCATAATGGAGTATCCATCCACATACCTGGAGTTGAGGCCCCGATTAAGCAGCATGGTGACCGGTACATAGATGCGGTTGTCGTAATTGGCCATCATCACTTGGCCCTTGGCCTCCATCACACCCACAACCGTCAAGCTGAGGCTGCGGCCGCCGATGACCACCCGCATGGCCTTGCCTACAGGATTCTCGGAACCAAACAGATCCTCTGCCACTTCCCAGCCCAGCACGGCAATCTTCTCATTGTTGGCCACATCTTGATCGCGGATATACCGCCCGATGACGGGATAGTGATTGATCACTTCCTGATACTCCGGCGTTACACCGCTGATCTGGACCCTGACGTTGTTGCCGCCGTAAACAGCCAGCCCTGAGGTAGTCGAGGTGGGCACCACATGCTGGATGTTAGGTGATAGATTCTGGATGGCTTTGGCCATTTCCAAGGTAAAGACATTGGCAATGTCCTGACTGACCCGGCCCCCTCCGCCCCGGATAAATCCTGGACTGACGGTAATCAGGTTCGAGCCCATGGCGCCAATCTGGCTGGTTACCTGCTCCTGGGCACCGGTGCCGATGGATACCAAGGTGATCACCGAGGCCACCCCAATGATAATCCCCAGAAGGGAAAGGGCGGTCCGCAACTTGTTGGTGGAAAGGCTGCCGAGGGCAATCTTGAAAAATTCAATTAGATTCATACATCCACCGCCTCCCCTGCCTGCACACCGCTGCCGTTCTCCTGTGTGCGTACTTCCACCCGATCTACTCGCCCATCTAAGATATGGATGATTCGCGATGCGTGTTCAGCAACGTCACGTTCGTGGGTGACGAGGATAATAGTATTGCCATTGGCGTTGAGCTCATCAAAGAGCTCCATGATCTCAGTCCCTGTAACCGAATCAAGATTCCCTGTAGGTTCATCAGCCAGCACAATAGCCGGCCGGTTCACTATTGCCCGGGCGATGGAAGCCCTCTGCCTTTGACCTCCCGAGACTTCACTGGGCTTATGGTGCAGGCGATCGCCCAGCCCTACCATCTCCAAAGCCCGCACTGCCCTTGCCCGCCTCTCCTTCGGCGGCACACCGGCGTAAATCATGGGCAGCTCCACATTTTCTAAAATACTGATGTTGGGCAGGAGATTGAAGTTCTGGAAAACAAACCCGATCTCAGCATTGCGAATCTCAGCCAGATCGCCATCGGAGAGGGAGCTGACATCCTTGCCCCGCAGATACATGGAGCCGCTGGTGGGCCTGTCCAGACACCCCATGATGTGCATCAATGTGGATTTGCCTGAACCAGATGGGCCCATGATGGCCACATATTCGCCGTTCTCGATGGCAAAGGAAATACTCCGCAGGGCATGAACCTCGATATCTCCTATGGTGTAGACCTTGCTGATCCCGTCAGCAGCGAAAACCTTGACTCTGTCGCTCACCGCCGCACTCCTCCCGGCTGGACAACCCGCACTCCGCCAACACCCCGAGGGCCGCCTGCCGGGCCCCCCTGGAGAGTACGGTAGAGTTCATAGTTGCTGGCGAGAATCCGATCTCCCTCCTTGAGGCCATCTTTGATCTCGATGAGGAAGCCGTCACTGAGGCCGGTGACAACTTCTGTCGGTTCTACACCTTCCTGGGTAACCCGGGCTACTATACTCTTGCCGTCCCTTGAAGTCACAGCCTCGAAGGGTACGATTAAGACATTCTCGGCTTTCTCCACTACAATCTCGGCCTCAGCACTCATCCCCACCCGCACCCGGGGATCGGGATCATTGATTTCAATCTTCACTGGAAAGATGACCACCTGTCCCGATGCCTCGGGGACTATGCCCACCTCCACTACTGTGCCTGAGAGGTTCAGCTCGGGGTAGGCATCGAGGGTGATCGTTGCCTCTTGACCTGGCTCTACATAGCGGATGTCCACTTCATCTACTCCCACGTTCAAGAACATGCGGCTGGTATCCAACAGGCGCATCACAGTAGTGCCTGATGTCACCCATTCCTCCGGCTGAATGTCCACCCTGGCCACGATCCCAGCAAACGGCGCCTTGAGGGTGGTGTTCTTGAGGTTATTCTCGGCGATCTGCAGCTGCAGCTCCTTTTCTTTGATGACATTGGGAGCTGCATCGAATCTCGCCAGTTCCAGATCCCGCTTAGCAGAAAGATATGCCATCTGCTGTTCAGTATCAGCCAGCTGGGCCAAGACAGCCCCCATCTCCACCTTTTCAGTAGCTTGGACGAAAACATCCTTAACCTTGCCGCCGACATCAAAGGCCAGTTCCAAATCCTGGGCAGCTGCGATAGTACCGGTGCTGGATACGCCCCTGGACAGATCGCCCCGGGTGACCACAACCTCCCGGCCAGCCGGCAGGACAGCTGCTGCCTGCTCTAGCCTTTGGGTCCTCAGCCTATACCCGTAACTGACTGCAATGATCACGATAAGGATGATCAAGCCAGTCTTGACAAATTTCCTGCGTTTCTTGCTCAATTGGGGTGCCCCCCTTCCACATCCACTGCCTGCCCTGTCATGGACCTCAGCTCCAGCCTAGCCTTCTCCAAGGCTGCTGCAGCTTCTAGCCAGCTGAGTCTGGCTCCTGCCAACAGGCGCTGGCTTTCCTTTGCCTCCGACTCAGGTATCAAGCCGTTGGCCGCTTGGAGAACCTTGGCATTATGTTCAAGGGCGGCCTTCTCATACTTAAGATCGGCGATCCTCACCATATCTGCCAGGTACTGAATCTCCGAAAGCTTGCTTTCCACTTCCCGGCCCACTTCCAGGCGGCGCTGATCCACAGCCTCTTGGGCACTCTGGAGATTCAGTTCCGCCTCCTTCACATCCAATTGACGGATCCCCCCGTCGAAAACGGGATACGAGAAGGAAAGATAGGCTTCATATCTGCCGTCCCATGACTGCTCTTCCGAAAAGCTGGCATTGGCACCGAGGCTCAGCTCTATACCGTTGGCTGCCCTAACCGCCTCAAGCTGACGCTGGGCAGCGGCCAGGGCCTGGCTTTGCTCCATCAAAGCTAGATCAGCCCCATAGGCCATGGCAACCGCTTCTTCCAAGGTGATATCTACATCCGGCAAGCTTAAGGCATCAGGCAAAGGCTCCAGCTCCCATGCCTCCCCTTCCAATGAGAGGTCGGCTAAAAAGGCCTTGAGCTTTATCCGGTAATCCCTGGCTGCCCGCCGATACTCAGCCAAGCTTTCATCCTTGGCCTGCTGAGCAGCCAGCACTTCCACAGCTGAAGCCAGCCCCTGCTCCGCCTTGCCCACCGCCCGCTCATAGGCTGCCTGGTTTGCCTCATAGGCGTCTTGCTGGAGCTTCAGCCTGGCTTCTTCAATCTGCAGCATGCGGTAGCGGCTGTAGATATCGATGACTGCTTCTTGCCGCGCCTGACTGTACTTGTAAGCCGACAGTTCCACAGCTTCCTCTGCCGACAGCAACCTGAGATAATCTCCATTGCAGCGGGCAGGAGGCCACAGCTGCAGCTGAGCTTGCACCCTCAGGCCCTTGCCTTCCCTGCCGCCGGCATCCCACCGGTTGGAAGCCGACAGGTCCAATCCTTGGAGAGTAGATAGGCCTCCGTTAACAGCTGCAGAATCCGCAAGCTGCACTTCCACTTTCTCTTCAGCGCTAAGTGTGACCGGCTTTAACGATAAGGACAGCCTAGGCGCATAGACAGCCTGGCTGCGGGCCAAGGCCAGTGCCTTAGACTCCTCAGCCCCTTGGGCCCCGCTGACAAGAGGATGCTTTTCTGCGGCACGGTTTAGTGCCTCTGCCAAAGTCAATAACTCAACACCTGGATGGGGTTCGGCCCAGGACACAGCCGATACAGTGATGAGCAAAGTCAGGACCGCGGCTGCCGCCATCAGCCTCAGCCGGATCCCCTTTTCCCTTGACCACACCAAGTTCAAACCCCTCCTTAGCCCTCTGCTCCCGCATGGGCCGGCTGTAAGATCACACTATCTCTAACATCCCTGCCGATGAGATCCTCCCACTCCAGATAAGCTGTAATATAGTTGCTGAGGGCTTCATATACTGACCGCTCTGCCTGCCAGAGGCTGACTTGAGCATTGGAAAGATCATCTTCAGTCTTTAGGCCTGCCTCCACCTGTCCCTTGGTGATGTCATAGACCCTCTGCTCCAGCTGGAGGCTTATCTGACGGGCCCGGTAGGCCTGTTCAGCCTGCTTTACCCCGTTGAAGGCTGCCTGGGCCTGCTGGGTGAGGTTTGTCCTGGCTTGCTCAAGCCGCAGTTCGGCTAAGCGCACTGCATTCTCAGCCTCCCGCATCATGAGATCTGCGGTGCCCTCCAAACGGAGCCTTTCCCAGTTTAGCTTGGACAAGGCCAGGCTGTCTTCAGCTTCTTTGACGGCCACACTGGCTTCCAACAGGCCCGGCAAGACCCCTGCCAGCTCCCATTCAAAGGGGACGAAGTTCAGCCCGCCATCCGGCATTACTGCTTCAGAGCTGGTCAGCAGCCAGAAATTCTGCTTCTTCTCTTCGAGACTGTTGACAGCTGCCTGATAATCCATCTGGCTGGAGGCCAAAGCTGCCTCTGCCTGCAGGAGGTCGTACTCACTGGCATTTTGCATCTGCAGCTTCTTCTCAGTCAAATCCCTGGCCTTCTGCTTCAGCCGCAGCTGCTCTTCACTGATCTTGAGGTTCATCTGGGCCAAGCTCACATCATTAAACGCCCGCACAGCGGAAATTACCACATTGGCGATGCTGTTCTTGTAGGCTTTTTCTGACTTCAAGAGGTCAAGTTCAGCCGCCCGCTGGTTGTATGCAGACTGGGCCAGCAGGTTATCAGCTGAGGCCTTCTGGTAAGCAAGCTGGGCGTTCTCCCATTCCAGCTGTGCTATTTTGAACTCAAGGCTTTCCTGTAAAGCCCGATGGACTGCATCACCTAAAGGAATTTCTGCAGCATTTGCATTGACCATACCGGAAAGCATGAGCATAAGGCTGAGACACATGAAGACTGTTTTGTGCTTCTTCCACATTTGAATACCTCCATCATGACAGTAAGTTATCGCGGTAGACAGAGCCTTCTCCTTCTAGGATATATTTATCTAGCTGGGCCCATTTCCCTACCTAGCTGAGGAGAGTACCAGAATTATCATCTGTTTGTCACAGTTGGGTCACAGACTATCTTCCTTGAAGCTTTCTCAAAAAGCCCCATTGCAGATAAAAAAGGAATTGGGCCCCGGCAAACCCCGCCGCTGCCCAACCCCCCTTTTCCCAGACTATCTTATCTGCCCCAACAGGCACATAACTGGCGTCTATGGCCGCATATGA
>ERZ773359.6086-NODE-6086-length-10950-cov-622.696558_pt1 | contig 10950 bp, 9 predicted proteins | sample MGYA00374955_ERZ773359 | MGnify/ENA primary metagenome ERZ773359 (study PRJEB29098, sample SAMN04486028) | biogas fermenter metagenome | study: EMG produced TPA metagenomics assembly of the Biogas fermentation microbial communities from Germany - Plant 4 DNA1...
GTTAAATTTAATATCAAACTATTAGGTTAAAAGTATATAGTTCATTTTTTCGGATATTATAATAGTTTTATGGGATTTTCGATGTAAAGGTTTTAATATATCATTAAGTTACAGAAAACGATAACAACGCTTTATGTGATGAACAAAAGCATTGTTAATGATGTTAAGGAGGATTTATATGAAAAAAGCTTTATCAGTTTTAGTAGCAGCCGCTATGGCGGTTTCATTAGGAGCTTGTAGTAATAAAACAGACAACGGTGGAGATAAGAAGGACGCTGGTTCCTTAGTAATTTATTCACCACACCCACTAGAGTTTATAGATCCAATAGTAAATGAGTTCGAAAATAAGACGGGTGTTAAGGTAGAAGTTGTGGCAGCTGGTAGCGGAGAACTATTAAAGAGAGTTGAAGCTGAAGGGGATAACCCAATGGGCGATATTCTCTGGGGTGGTTCCTTATCAACTCTAGAGCCTAAGAAGGAATACTTCGAAAAATATAAGTCAGTAAATGAAGAATTTGTTTACGATGAATACAAGAACGAAGATGGTACTATTACAAGATTCTCAGTAATACCAAGCGTTATAATGGTTAATAAGAATCTTATTGGTGACATTAAAATTGAAGGATATGAAGATTTGCTAAATCCAGCACTTAAGGGAAAGATAGCAAATGCGGACCCTACAAAGTCATCTTCTTCCTTTGAGCAAATCGTAAATCAGCTTTATGCTATGGGTAATGGCGATCCTGAAAAAGGATGGGACTACGTTGCTAAGCTAACAAAGAACTTAGATGGTAAGCTATTAAGTGGTTCTTCAGCAGTTTATAAAGGTGTTGGCGATGGAGAGTACACTGTAGGATTAACCTTTGAAGAAGTAGCTGTTAAGTACGTTAAGGACGGAGCACCTGTGGAAATTGTTTATCCTAAGGAAGGTACAATTGCAAAGCCAGACGGAGTTGTAATTATAAAGAATGCAAAGAACATGGAAAATGCTAAGAAGTTCATTGATTATGTTACAAGCAAAGAGGCTCAGGATTTAATCGTAAATGAACTTAACAGAAGATCTGTAAGAAAAGATGTTGGACCAGCTGCTGGCTTAAAGACATTAGAAGAAATTAAGCTTATACAAGATGATGAAAAATGGGTAAATGATAATAAGCAAGCAATAATGGACAAATATAAAGAAATATTTACATCAAATTAAGAACGAGTCCCTACGAAATTATTGAGGTTACCCCTACTTTTTTCGTAGGGACTTACTAAATCTTAGACTTTGGAGGAGAATATAATGAGTACAACTATTAAGTTTAAAAATATAGTAAAAAAGTATGATGATAATGTAGTAATACCAAAGCTATCCTTAGAAATTGATAAGGGTGAATTTTTCACACTGCTAGGGCCATCTGGTTGTGGAAAGACTACTCTACTTAGAATGGTAGCAGGCTTCAATAGTATAGAAGATGGAGAAATAAGCTTTAATGATACTGTTATAAATGATATTCCAGCCCACAAGAGAAATATAGGTATGGTGTTTCAAAACTATGCTATTTTCCCACATATGACAGTATACCAGAACGTTGAATATGGTCTTAAGCTAAGAAAGCTTGGGAAGGAAGAAATGAAAAAGCGTTTGGATGACATATTAAAGGTAGTAAAGATTGATACTTATAAAGATAGACTACCAGATAAGCTTTCTGGCGGACAACAGCAGAGAGTAGCCTTGGCTAGAGCTATAGTTATTCATCCAACAGTACTTCTAATGGACGAACCTCTATCAAATCTTGATGCTAAATTGAGAGTAGAAATGAGAACAGCTATAAGAGATATTCAAAAGAAGGTTGGTATTACTACCATATATGTTACTCACGATCAGGAAGAAGCCTTAGCTGTATCAGACAGAATAGCAATTATGAATCAGGGAGTAATTCAACAGATAGGTACACCAAAGGAAATATATACAAGACCAGTAAACACTTTTGTAGCAACTTTTATAGGCCATTCCAACCTATTTGAAGGAAAAATTAGCGTAGATAAGGATGGCACTTCTGTGGTGTTCCCAGGTGGATATAAGGTTCCTATGACAAACTTAAGCAAAAAGGTTAAGGATAAGGAAAATGTAGTAATATCCGTTAGACCAGAGGAATTCTCTATATCAAGGAGCGGTAAGGGTATTAAGGGTACAATACACTTCAGTACTTTCTTGGGTAGATATGTAAACTATGAAGTAAAATTAGAGAATGGTCAAGTAATAGAAGTATCACAGGATTGTAGTAATCATGATGATATTTATAACACTGGAGACAGTATTTTGCTCGAGGTTGATAGCAATAGAATCAATGTATTTAACGAGCTAGGAGTAGAAAGTCTGATAGATGGAGTGAATAAATATGAAAGCTAAAAGTAGGAAAAAATTTAAATTAGACTTCTGGACATCTATAAGCATATTATCCTTTTTAGTATTTGTAGTGTTTTTGATTTATCCAATGTTTTCCCTTTTTATCCAGAGCTTTAAGGATGTAAATTCCGGGAAGTTTACTCTTGATAACTTTGCTATGTTTTTTTCAAAAAAGTATTACTATGAAACCTTGAAAAACAGTTTTGTTGTAACTATCTTGGTAACAATACTTGCAATAGTTATTGGTGCCCCACTGGCTTATATTATGACCACAACTAAAATAAGATTTAAATCTCTAATTGAAGTGTTAATAATTTTATCAGTATTATCACCTCCATTCATAGGTGCATATTCATGGATTCTGCTTCTTGGAAGAAATGGTGTAGTTACTAAGTTCCTTACAAATACCTTAGGAATAAAGGTACCAAGCATCTATGGCTTTACTGGAATATTACTAGTATTTACCTTGAAACTATTCCCTTACATTTATATGTATGTATCTGGAGCTCTCAAAAAGATGGATGCTTCCTTAGGTGAGGCTGCAGAGAGCCTTGGATGTAGTGGAATTAGAAAGGTAGCCACAATAATATTACCACTTATACGTCCTACTATATTAGCTGGTTCATTGCTAGTGTTCATGAACTGCTTGGCAGACTTTGGTACTCCAATGCTTATAGGTGAAGGTTACAGAACAATGCCGGTATTAATATATTCTGAGTTTATTAGTGAAGTTGGAGGACAGGCTAACTTTGCTGCAGCTCTAAGTGTATTAATGATATTAATAACATCTGTAATATTCATAGGTCAAAAATATTTAGTAAACAAAAAATCCTATGTTATGAGTTCCTTAAGACCAATGGAAGCTAAGAAGATAAAAGGATATAAAAATGTGTTAGCTCATCTTTATGTTTATATTGTAGTAGGCCTAGCAATAATTCCTCAAGCCACTGTTATCTATACATCTTTCTTAAAGACAAGAGGATCCATGTTTGTAAAGGGCTTCTCCCTAAACAGCTACAAGACAGTGCTTAACAAACTAGGAAGCTCAATAGCAAATACTTATACCTATGGTATTATAGCTATCTTAATTATAGTTTTATTAGGTATGTTTATATCATATGTTTCCGTAAGAAAAAAGAATACTTTTACATCTTTACTGGATACAATAACAATGTTTCCATATATTATTCCGGGATCAGTACTTGGTATAACACTACTTTTAGCATTTAACAAAAAACCTTTAGTATTAGGTGGTACTTTCATCATTATTGTAGTAGTATATGTAATAAGAAGATTACCTTACACAATAAGATCCAGCGCAGCTATACTATATCAGTTAAGCCCAAGTGTTGAAGAGGCTTCCATAAGCTTAGGCTATTCACCAATGAAAACCTTCTTCAAGGTTACAGCAGTAATGATGCTACCAGGTGTTTTGTCAGGAGCAATTTTAAGCTGGATTACAGTTATTAATGAGTTAAGTGCTTCAGTAATTCTTTATACTGGAAAGACAAGAACTATGTCTGTAGCTATATACACAGAAGTAATTAGAGCTAGCTATGGTACAGCAGCGGCCTTGTCAACAATACTAACAGTTACCACAATTATTTCCTTACTGATATTCTTTAAACTAAGTGGAAAGAAGGAAATCAGTCTATAACATACAAACCTTATAATATTAGATTAAAGGGGGACTATGATATGAATGTAAGAAAAAGAAAGTTCTTTAGAAAGGAACTTAGGATGGCTTTTCTTCGTTATACCATAGTCCCTGTTATATTTTTATCCTTTGCTTTTTATAATCTTATCTTTTTAGCCAGCAATATTTTGGTACAGCAAAGCAATAAAAAATATAATGCCCAAATATCCCAAACTATTAGTAAAGAATTTAATAAGTATATTGAAGAAGTGGAACTTTTAGTTCAGTGGCAGGAAGTAAAAGATATCCTATATGGCCACCATAATGAGCAAATAATTTATGAGCGGTTTTACAATATAGTAAATAGCCAAAGTATAAGGAGTAAGTTTTATATATTTAACGACAAAGGCCAGATTCTTGTAACCAACTCTACGGTAACCCCACAATATGCTGAGAAGGATGACATTTTTATGTGGGGGGTATTTAAAAGGATGAAGGAAAATCCTTATGAAACCACCTTATGGATAAACAAGTCTCAGCTGGATGTAAATACAAGAACCATATACTCTATTGGTAGGGCTGTTTTGGATTCCTCTGGGGAAATTATTGGATTTGTGGTTTTTGATATTCTAGAGAATGAATTAAACAAGGTAATAAGCACAAACACTAGACACCATGCAGTTATTACTGATAGATATGATAATTATATTGTAGCTAGCAACACTGCTTTTTTGGATAGTATAGGAAAGTTTAAAAATCTTTCTAAAGATAAAGATTTGTATCTATATAAATCATCTTCACTAAATGGCAATATATACGTGTATACCATAACCGCTATAGGATTTATCAAAAATATATACATTATTGGAGAACTATTCTTACTAGGTCTTTTTATAATTTTATTTATAGCTATGTTTAAAATAACAGATAGTATTGCCACAAGCAAAACAAAGGCTATTGATGAGCTCCTTCAGGCTATAAAATGTGTACAGGAAGGGAATCTGGACACAACAGTAGATATTCGTACTGCTGACGAATTTGAGCTTATAGGCCATCATTATAATGAAATGCTTATAAAGATAAAGGAATTGATGGAGAAAAACAAGGAAGAGGCAGCAAGAAGAGTTGTTTCAGAGCTTAAGCAGCTAGAAGCTCAGTTTAATCCACATTTTCTATTTAACATCCTTGAAATGCTAAAATATTTGGTTAAAACCGATAGGGAGGCATCCTTAAAGGTAATTGTAGCTATGTCTAACCTCCTTAGATACAGCATAAATAATCAGGTACGTAGGTTTAAGCTAGCAGAAGATATTGAGTATATAAAGGATTATTTACTAATACAAAAATACAGATTCGAGGAAAATTTTGACTATAATATTACTCTACAGGATGAATCAAAAGGCTGCATAATACCAAAGCTAATTATACAACCAATCATTGAAAACAGCATTAAATACGGTTTTATGACTAAGAAGTATTTAAGAGTGGATATAAAATGTTTTTTAAAGGAGGATATGCTATTTATTGAAATTGAGGATAATGGTGAGGGTATTAATGAGGAAAGATTAGCGGAAATAAAAAAATGCCTAGATGCAAATGATAATGAAACCCAGCATATAGGCTTACACAATGTTCATAGGAGAATAAAGCTTATGTATGGTGATTCCTATGGATTAGAAATTTACAGCAGTAAATTAAAGGGAGCAAAAATTGTAATTACATTACCAGTAGTATTAACGGAAGAATTTTAACAAAAGATGGGTACTATTGATCAATAACTAGGGGGATTTCAAAATGAAACTATCAATTAAGTCAAAACTAATTATAGCATTTACTACCATAACCGCCTTGTTAGTGGCTTTGGGAATTTACTCCCTAAACACTATTCACACTATAAGTCAATCCTCCAGAGTAATTTCTGATAAATGGATGGAGAGACTAAACCTAGCCCATTCAATTAATAAGTCTGCTGCGGATTTTAGAATTGCTGAGTATTTACATGTAAGCTCCAAGCTAGAATCAGAAAAGAAAATAATAGATAACCAAATAGCTAGTATAAATGAAAAAATAAACAGCGATCTTCAAGCCTATGAAAACCTAATGAATGAAGGAGAAAGCAAGGAGCTACTAGAAGCAATTAAAGTAAATATAAAACAGGCAAATGATATTTACTCAAGGATTAAGACTCATAGTTTAGAAGGTAATGTTACTGAAGCTGAATATATTTTCTCAATGGATGCTAAAATTAATTATCAGATACTGGATGATAGGCTAATTGAACTTGTTGAATACAATCAAAATGAGGCAAGGGCTTCCAGAGACGAAGCTAATAAATTATTTAAGTATTCAGCCATAATACTCATACTTGTTATTCTTCTATCTCTTATAATAACAATAATAGCTTCAATTATTATTATATTATCCATAACTAGACCAATTGGAAAGCTAAAGAAAAAACTAGTTATGCTAGCGGAAAGTGGCGGTGACTTAACAGCAAAAATAGAGTTGAATTCTAAGGATGAAATTGGTGAACTGGCAGCGGCAGTGAATAAATTTATTGCCAATATCAGAGATATCATGGTTGAGGTTCAAAAAGACTCAGAAAAGGTTGCAGAAGCTTCTAACAAGGTTTCTGAGCTTCTTTCAAGCCTAAGAGCCTCAGTGGAAGAGACCAATGTTAATATAGAAAAACTATCTGTAGGTATGGAAGAAACTGCTGCCACCGCAGAGGAAGTAGGAAGTTCCACAAACTCCATTCAACAGAGCGCAGAATTCTTAGCCCACAAGGCTCAAAACGGCGCCGATGAGGCGAAAACCATAAGCATTAGAGCTAGACAATTAAAGAACAATGCCATAGCTTCAAGTCAAAATGCCCAAGATATATACTTAAAAACCAAGGAATCCCTTGATGCTGCCATCATAAGAGCTAAGAATGTTAATAAAATTAATGTCCTATCAAATAGCATACTAGAGATATCAGAACAAACCAATCTCTTAGCCCTAAATGCAGCTATAGAAGCAGCTAGAGCTGGCGAATCCGGTAAAGGCTTTGCTGTAGTAGCAGAGGAAGTAAGAAAGCTAGCTGAGCTCTCTAAAGGCACCGTTGATGATATTAAAAAAGCGGTTGCTGAGGTAATTTACTCAGTAGAAGAGCTTACCCAAGGCTATACACAAATAATGTCCTTTATCGATACAAGCATTAACAAGGACTACTCGGAAATGATAGAAACCGGTGAGAAGTACAGTAAAGATGCAAGCTTTGTAGATAATTTAGTATCTGATATCAGTGGAACAGCACAACAGCTAGCAGCTACCGTAGAAGATATTTTCAAAGCGGTAGAAGAGGTAGCCATCACCATTAACGATGGAGCAGAAGGCACCATGCATATGTCAGAAAAAGTAGCAGATATATTCCAGAAGGTCAATGAGGTTCAAGGATACACTGATATTAGTAGCAATACAGCTAATGAATTGAAAGCAACCATAGAAAAGTTTAAAATATAATAGGAAAAAGACAGTAAGGTAAATTTCACCGCAGAGGTTGCGATAGCAAAAGGAATAAAAAATAAGGAGCGAAGCGATGTGATTAAGATAGTAATAGTTGAGGATGAGAATTTAATCAGAAAGGGATTAGTTCACTCAATTTATTGGCTTAGCATGGATTGCGTAATAGCTGCAGAGGCATCGGACGGTGTGGAAGGCCTAAAAGCTATCGAAGAAGTTAAACCAGACTTAGTCATTACAGATATAAAAATGCCACTAATGGATGGCATAGAAATGCTTCAAAAAGCCACCGACCTCTGGGATTTTGAAAAGGTTATTTTAACAAGCTACGGAGAATTTGAATACGCCAAGAAAGCCATAGATTTAGATGTTTTTGATTACCTGCTTAAGCCTTATGATGAGGAGCAACTAAAGAACCTCATTGAAAGAGTAAAGGTAAAAATAAAGGAAAAACATATTTTTAAGCAGCTTTTAACCTCTGTAAAGGATAGCTCAGACTTCAACATAATCCAGCCAGAAGGCTACATTAAAGCCGAGAAGGATACCAGCAAGCCAGTAAAAGCTGCAATTCAATATATAATAGATAACTATGCTGACAAAATTAAAATTGAAGATGTAGCAAACCAACTAGCAGTAAGTCCAAGCTATCTTTCTAGAAAATTCAAGGAAGAAACAAATCATACCTTCCATGACTTTCTGAACAAATACAGAGTTCAAAAGTCAGTAGAGCTATTGAAGCAAGGAGACTATAAAGTTTATGAAATCTCTTATATGGTTGGTTTTAACGACTACAAACATTATTCTACAGTATTCAAAAAGTATACAAAACTATCACCGATGGAGTTTGCAGGGAAGAGGTAAGAGGCCTCTTCCTTTTTACATTTCACAAATTATCCTTAATCTCTTTAATCTGACCTTAAATCTTTAACTTCTGATATCTAGCCTCTGACAACAAGTAGTGGATAGCAATTTTACCAACATATAGTAGAATTAACATATGGAAATTCAATAGAAGGAAATTCAGCAGAAATTATAGACTATGAAAAGTTTAATAATTATTTAATTTTTAACTTCTAAAAGTGGGATAGCTTTTTTTTTGCACATATTGCTTTGTTTCAAAATAGTGTTGATGAATATGGGGGTGAAAGGGACAAGCTATAGTGAGGATTTCTTAACGTAAAAAATAGAGCAAGACTAGGTAATCAATTATTGTGCAACAGTCCATATTATGCTCTATCCATTATGACCAATAACTTATGAACGAAAATCAGCAGAGTGCCTGATACCAGTAAGTACTAGCCAATAGTAAGGTTATTAAAAGTAACTGTAATTGAAGATCAATGTTAAATGTAGTATGATAATGGAAATACTAAGATTACTTAATACTATTTCACCATTTGTAACCATGACTTTACTTGTAAGGAGGATTATTAATGAACAATATAAAAAGAGAACTATCCCAAGAAGACCGTAGCCAATTATTAAAGGTTTTGAAGGAACGGTTTGAGAAAAATATAGATCGCCATAAGGACCTTGACTGGTCAAAAATAGAAGCTAAGCTCATAGCAAATGAAGAAAAGCTATGGTCCTTAAACGAAATGGAGAAAACCGGTGGCGAGCCCGATGTAGTTGCTTATGATAAAGATACGGATGAATATATTTTTTATGATTGTTCTCCAGAAACCCCAAAAGGCCGCAGAAGCCTCTGCTACGACAATGAAGCCCTAGAGTCCAGAAAGCAGAACAAACCTGTAGGCAGTGCGGTAGGAATGGCTGCAGAGATGGGAATTGATCTATTAACAGAGGAGCAATATGGGCAGTTGCAGAAGCTAGGTAAATTTGATATGAAAACCTCTAGCTGGCTAAAGACACCTGCTGACATTAGAAAGCTAGGTGGTGCTATTTTTGGCGATTTAAGATATGGTAGGGTCTTTGTATATCATAATGGGGCGGAGTCTTATTATAGCGTTAGAGGATTTAGGGGATGTATTAGGGTGTGAATATTAAGCTCATATAAGTAGGTTTTTAAAGTATAAGGGAAGGTTATGGGGTGGTTAGTATGGCAATATGGCAGGTTGATTTAAAGTTGGCTCCAAAGGATAAGCTGAACACTAAGGATAGTATTGAGAACTTGGAGTTTTCCAGTTTGTGGAGTAGATATAATATTAGTAAGGATTCCATTGAGGAAGTTGGTAAAGTTCTTAAAAGAACTGATAGCTGGAGCAATGATATAGTTCAGTTAGGAGATATAAGTAGTAATGTAATTGAACTATTTTTTGAAGAAGGTAACATTAGCGAAGTTACATGTAGGTTAGATTTAAGAAATTTAAATATTGAGATAATGGATACTATTTTAAGATTTATATGGGCAAATGATTTAGCTGTTATTGTAGATAATAGAGCATATATGGAAATTAATAGGTAAGTTTTTGTGGATATTATACAAAAGTCTGAAGCATATATATTTATAAGTGATCCAGAAGTTTTTTTGGAAGTCATAGGGAAGTGCACAGGATGTGGCACTGAATAAAAGCTTAAGCGATAGGGTAGCATACAAGGATTGCTTTGCAAAAATTGTGGATAGAGGACTGTAACAACTTATATAGAGGAAATAGTTTTGGATAGGGAAACATATAATGTGTACTTATTAGAGGCTGATTTTAAGGATATTAAGGTAATACATGCAGTGTCAAAGGCTCAAAACATTGGATACATAAAAGACAAGGCATAGTTGCAAGAAAAAGGCTCATTATTATATTCGGGCTATGCTGTAAGGGTAAAGGAAATATGCCAGGAATTTCATAAGGTTGGTATAAAGTATTGCATAGAGCCTGAATTTTCATATAGTTTAGGATAAAAGCATATATAGTACACAGCAGACTATGACATAAACTAAGGCTTGCAAGGTAGATTATAGACTGAATATAGTAAATGAAAATAGGGAGCGTACATGGATTTCATCACTAATCCTGTATACTCCCTTTAATTTATGTAATTACTTATTTATACATGATAGCTCGGAGGTGAATTAGTTATCACATATAAATAAGGAGGATATTAGCGGTGATAGTATTGAAAATATCTAGCAAAGTTTATGATAGTGAGTTGATTATGAACTAGATTTTTTCTGTGCCACTGAGGAATGGGCATAGCGATTGTTGATATAGTCAGAAATTGCCCAATTAAATATACAGCAATCAAGTATATAGTCATTAACATCCATACCTAATAGGGATGCCTTATTCTTAATAACAGCTTCCTCTTCTTCGTTGACTATTAGCTTTATTACTTTACCCTTTGGTTTTCTATTGTATTTTTTCATTAAATATCACCCTTTTATCTCTGGAAATATTATCTAATATATATTATAAATGGAATAATATGTAATTGCAAGAGTTAATTTGTTAAAAATTAACTA
>ERZ773359.6087-NODE-6087-length-10949-cov-4.609326_pt1 | contig 10949 bp, 10 predicted proteins | sample MGYA00374955_ERZ773359 | MGnify/ENA primary metagenome ERZ773359 (study PRJEB29098, sample SAMN04486028) | biogas fermenter metagenome | study: EMG produced TPA metagenomics assembly of the Biogas fermentation microbial communities from Germany - Plant 4 DNA1...
TTTATAGAACGGGTTTCTGGCTAGCCGTTGCATTTGCTATTGCACTTTAGATAGATCTTTTTCCGAGGTGGGTGTGGGAAAAAGGGGGACTATTTCGTATAGCGATCGGCCACTGTCGAAGCGCCATATGACTCAGGCTTAATGCGGCAGGTAAACCCGGAGCCCATCACCATACCCACTACTTCTTTGATCAGCTCTTTCGTGGCACCATTGTTTCCCACATCTAGATGGATCTCCACGTCGATATCCTGTCCCAGTTCTGCCAGTTTCGAAAAGACCTGGCTGGCTACGCTGAGACTCTGAGATGCTTCATAGAAAATCCTCTGCCGGAGGGCACGGGAGTACGGTTCATAGTGGCGAGTGTAGAAAAACCGCGCGCCTTTACCTTTGCGGTGAATGATCAAGGCCGTGACATAGCAAGTTTCGTCATGCCTGACCTGAGAATCAGTCCCGATAATCAGGCGAAAACTGTCCTCAGGATTCCGGTCAATGTAGGCGCGGATTTCGCTGAACACCTCATCAATGGTTAATCTGCCTTTGGTTGGACTAAGATACTCCATCTGGGCACCTCTGCACTAAGCTTTCTGTCAAGCGGCCAAAGTCTTGCAGCGTGAGATCTTCACCCCGCACATCTCCCCTTACCCCAGCACAGTTCAGCGCCTCGTCCAAAGCTTCCGGCGGCAGGTTCCAGGCTTTGGCCAGAGCTTTGAGGGAATTGCGGATGGTTTTGCGCCTCTGCTGAAAGGCAGCCCTGATCACTTGGAACAGCTCTGGACGAGATGCGGCCACCGGCGGCGGCTTGGGAACCAGCCGCACCACCGCGGAGTCAACCTCAGGGGCCGGGAGGAAAACGCTCCGGGGGACACGCGTGACAATCTCCGCCTGTGAGTAATACTGCACAGCTAAAGTGAGCACGCCGTAATCCTTGCTCCCGACAGGAGCCACCATCCGCTCCGCTACCTCCCGCTGCACCATCACAACGAGAGCCGCGAAGGGCACGTCGCTTTCCAAGGCCTTCATGACCAAGGGAGTCGTGATATAATACGGCAGATTGGCCACAAGCTTGACCGAACCTGCGGACCAGCCCTGTTCCTCCAGGATGTCCCGCCAGTCGGCAGTCAGAGCATCCGTCTCTACCACTGCCACATTAGGGAAGGCTAGGGTTTCTCGGAGAATTGCCACAAGTTCGCGATCGATTTCCAGCGCCACCACTTTGTGAGCACGCTCCGCCATGGCCGCGGTAAGTACACCCAGCCCAGGACCGATTTCCAGCACCCAGTCGGAGGGTACAATCTCAGCGGCTGCTGCGATCTTTTCGACGTAGTTCTGGTCCACGAGGAAATTCTGGCCGAGTTTTTTCTTAATGGTGTATTCCTTTTCCCGGAGGATGCTCCTCACATACGACGGTGCGCTGTACCTAGGCACATTTTACCTCCTTGCCTTAGACATAGCCTCCCAATCAATGAAATCTGTCATTCCCTTGCTGATTTCCCCCAGCTCGGCAAGGAACTGCCGGTCATCGTAATCATCCATCCTATCGAGCAGGTCAATGATCTGCTGAAACTCCGATTCAGACAACTGACCCTGAGCGACCATGTTCTCACAGGCGGAAATGAAGCGCAGCTTCACTCGTTCGAGATCCTCAAACAGCCCCACTACACACCACTCACCTTCCCGGTGAACTCGTCAATAAAGCGGGTGTATTCCTTAATGAAGCGCAGCTTAACAGTGCCGGTGGGACCTTTGCGCTGCTTAGCAAAGATAATTTCCACCAGGCCTTCTGTGCCGTTCTGCGCCGCCAGGTCAGGGTAATAATAGTCCTCCCGATAGAGGAACATGACCACATCGGCAAATTCCTCAATGTTCCCTGAATCCCGCAGATCCGACATCATGGGACGCTTGTTTTCTCGGCTTTCTACGCCGCGGTTCAGCTGGGAACACAAGATGATGGGTAGATCCAGCTCACCGGCTAAGTCCCGGAGTTCCCTAACAATCTCACCGATCACCAGTGCCCAGTTGCGGTGGGTGTCTGGGGGCGGTTTGATCAGCTGCAAGTAGTCGATCACGATCAGGCCCAGATCGGGCATCTCCGTCTTGACCTTGCGGGCTTTGGCCCTAATCTCAGCGCAGGTAAGACCGCGCTTGTCCACGATCCGAATTGGGAGATGGTAAAGGTCGTTGAAAACCTCCTGCGCTTTCATAAACTGCTCATCACTGAGCTTCGTCTGGTACTCATGGGAGGTGATCTCCATTTCGCCTGCCTCTTTGCGGGTGAAAAACTCACTCAGGACAATCCGATCCCCGATCTGCTCATCGTCCATTTCCAAGCTGAAAATCAGCACGGGGATATTCCGTTTGGCCACGTTCACTGCCATATTCATGACCAGCGCCGTCTTGCCCATACTAGGCCGCGCCGCCAGGATGATGAGGTCTTTTCTCTTAAACCCGGTGGTCATGGCATCGATGGCAGGGAACCTCACCGAAAGCCCGTAGGCATCTTCTGTGCCCTCGCGCCGTTTAAGCAGGTTGAGATAGCACTTGTTCAGCACTTCCAGCAGGCTGCGAGCATCATCGCCATCGCCGTCGTGGGCTTGAGTGGCATCAAAAATCAGCTGCTGAGCCCGGGACTGCAGCTCCGCGACATCGTCGAATTTGCTTCCCAGGGCGGCAGCCCGAATCTGGTCCGCTGCTTCCACTAACCGCCGCACATCATATTTAGTCTGCAGAATGGCGACAGCGGGTTCTAACTCACTCAACGATACGAAGGACTCCGTTAGGGCGATGAGAAATTCAGCGGGAGAGTCCGTTATCCTCTCGGTTCGCAGTTCGTTATACACTTGTGTATAAGAGATCCGCCCCCGCTTGTGGTATAAATCGAGGATGATTTCATACACTCTCCGATGAGCTAGATCGTAGAAGTGATACGGCCGCAGCCGATCGACTACACTATCCACTTCATGGGGATACTTAATCAAGATACCCAAAACCTGCCGCTCCGCGTTGATATCCGCCACAGCAGCATCGGCTGCCTCAATCATTGAATTCATCTGGGAACACCTCCTTCCAGCGCAGTTCAGCAGCGGTAAGCTCTTCTTCTGCTGGTTTGTGCTGCAGCACTCGGGCTAACGTCGGCCGCTCTACAAGGTCTGCATAGGTCCGGATACCTTGGGCATGCCAGTTGCGCAGAATGCCCTCTAAGTACGGAAAACTGGGTCTGGCCGCCCCGGCACACATTTCTTCGATGGCTACTGCGATCACCTCGTGGGACACCTGCCGGCGCTCCATCCAATATAAGAGTTTGCGCATTTCTTCGGGCGATGGATTGCCTACCCGGGCCGCATAGTAGTCCACCAGCCACTCAAACGAAGCCTGCTCTTCATCGAGTACAGCCACCGCCGTCTCCAGCGTTCCCTGCTGAACAGGTTCAGGGACCGTCAAGCGGATGACCAGGCCTTCGTCATTGATCCAGCCGGCGCTGGCTAAGATTACCATGGCTTGCTCCAGCTCGCCCACATCAACACCCATATCACGTGCCAAGTCTGCGATCCGCACCGGGCGGCTGGTCTGGGCACAAGCCAGGAGATTTATCCACAGCAGGGCGGCAGTGGGTCCAAGGTCCGCTTGATGTTGGAAAATGGTTTGCGGGACTTGTACCGGCAGCCCTTCTATGCCCTGCAAAAGCACGCCTGTACCCTTTGGGGTCGACATGTCATTCATCCTTCCTGAAGCCGTTCCACCAGTTCTTCCCAGCGCGCATAGCACTGGGACAGTTTGTCCTGCACTGCGTTATAGGTCTCCACAGTTGCTTTGCTGTGTTCTTCATTGAGGTAGAGCTCTGGCGATGCCAAAGCCAGCTCTAGCTCCTCCTTCTGCTCTTCCAAGCGCATAATTTCCGCTTCCACATCCTGCCGCTCCTTTTCTAGGGAGCGCTGCACCGCTTCGGCGCGGCGAGCGGTATTGGATCGCTTTTCCCGCTCGACCTGCACTTCTTCGCGCAGGGCGGCCGCGGCCTGCTTCTGGTACTCCCTGAATCTGGTGAAATTCCCCACAAACTCTGTCAGCTGGCCGTCGTCCATGACCCACAGCTTGTCTGCTAGTTTGTCAATGAAATAGCGGTCGTGGGAGACGAATACTAACGTGCCGCCAAATTCCTGGAGAGAAGCCTCTAAAGCCTCCCGGGCGTAAATGTCCAGATGGTTGGTGGGTTCGTCGAGCAGCAGAAAGTTGGGGCCGGCCAGGAGGAGTTTCGCCAGCGCCAGCCGGTTCCGCTCTCCGCCGCTGAGCACGGTGGTAGGTTTAAACACATCTTCGCCGCGGAAGAGGAACTGCGCCAGCACACTGCGGAGTGTCCCTAACTCCAGGCGGTGTTCATCATATAGTTCATCCAGCACGGTATTGTTGGGGTCAAAGACAATCTCCTGGGAGAAATAGCCCACGTCCACATTCGCTCCCCACCTTACCTCGCCCTGGAACTCCAGCTCGCCCGCGAGGACTTTTAGCAAGGTGGACTTGCCGCTCCCGTTCGGGCCCACAAGGCCGATACGCTCCCCGCGGCGCACTGTGGTGGAGATCTCCCTCAGCACCGGTTCCTCACCGTATCCTGCCTGAACTCCTGTAAGCTCCACGATTCTTGTGCCTGACTGGCGGCGCGGCCTAATGCTGAACCTCAGAGTCGGATCGCCGCTGAGGGTATGGATCTCCTCCATGCGCTGCAGTTTCTTTTCCAGGCTCTTGGCCTGCCGAGCCCTGTTTCCAGCACCATACTTGCGAATGAACTCTGCGATCCGCTCCTGCTCTTGGGCCTGTTTTTCCGCTGCTTCCTCCAGAGATTGGCGGAGCTGCTCCCGCTGGGGCAGGTAGGCGGTGTAATTCCCCCTGTACTGAAATACTCGCTCATCGTGAAGCTCCCATATCCGGGTGCACACCCGGTCAAGAAAATAGCGGTCATGGGAAACAACCACCAGCGCCTTAGGATAGGCTGCCAGGAAACTCTCCAGCCATTCCACTGCTTCGATGTCTAAGTGGTTGGTGGGCTCGTCCAGCAGAAGCAGGTCAGGTTGGGACAACAGCAGCCGGGCCAAGGAGGCCCGCATGCGCTCGCCGCCGCTGAAGGAGTGCAGCGGCCGGGGAAAGTCTGCCTCGGAAAAGCCCAACCCCAAGGCGGCAGAGCGGATCTGAACCCGATACTCATAGCCGCCGGCAGTGCTGAACTGGTGTTCTAGTTCCCCGTAAGCCTTCATGGCCCGCCGCAAACTCTCTTCGTTACCGTGTACCTTTGGATCCGCAAGCTGCTTTTCCAGCTCCCGAAGTTGTGCAGCTGTTTCCAAGAGGGCTTGAAATGGTCCGGTAAGGTACTCTTCCAACGTCAGGTCTGCCGCCTGCACATCTTGGCTGAGCAGGCCAACTTTATAGTTCTTTGCACAGCTGATGGTGCCTCGCTCGGCCGTCAGTTCACCGGCCAAGACCCGCAGCAGGGTGGTCTTGCCCACGCCATTGGCCCCCACTAGTCCAATGCGGTCTGCTGCGCCAATGGTGGCGGAAAACTCGGCAAAGATTGGTTTGTCGCCGTAGTATTTCCACAGATCATTGATTACCATCATCTCGCTCCTTACCAGTGCCCTTTACAGACTAGTTTTCAGCTTCTGGCGCTGCTCATGCCGGGCCAAGGCCAAAGCTATTAAGCGGTCCACTAACTGCCGATAAGACAGCCCCGAGGCTTCCCAGAGTTTGGGATACATGCTGATGCGGGTAAACCCAGGAATGGTGTTGATTTCATTCAAGATCACTTCTCCATCGGAAGTGAGGAAGAAATCTACCCGAGCCATACCGGCACAGTCCACTGCTTTGTAGGCTCGAACTGCACAGCTGCGCAGAATTTCGGCCTGCTCCGGTGTTACCTGCGCAGGAATGATCAGCTTGGATTGCTCGCTGTGGTACTTCGCTTCATAGTCGTAGAATTCATTGGCAGGGATAATCTCGCCAAACACTGGCGCAACTTCGGGCTCCTCGTTGCCCAAGACACTTGCTTCGATCTCCCGAGCATTCTCCACACCCTGCTCCACAACCACTTTGTGGTCGTAGGCAAAGGCTGCAAGCAGCGCATCGCCCAGATCGCCTGCCACCTTAACTTTGCTCACGCCGACGCTGGAACCAAGATTAGCCGGCTTGACAAATACAGGCAGCTTCAGTCTACTCTTAATCCGATCATACACAGCTTCAGGGTGCTGGTCAAATTCGTGGCGCGTCACTACTTCCCAGGGTGCCAGGGAAATTCCAGCCTGAGCAAACAACACCCGCATGATGGTCTTGTCCATGCTCACTGCCGCAGCAGTAACTCCGGCACCCACGTAGGGAATCCCGGCCAGCTCTAGGAGCCCCTGGATGGTGCCATCCTCGCCGTAGGTGCCGTGCAGAACGGGGAAAATGACATCAAAGCCCTGCCAGAGAGTAGGATCTGGCTTAACGGTCACTGTAGCTGTAGGCTCCACTTTAAAATCTAGTGCATCAGCCGGCTCAGGAATAGGCCGGCGGACCCACTGGCCATACTTGGTAATCCCGATTGCTGTGACATCGTACTTCTCCGGATCAAGAGCTCCTATAATAGATCGGGCGGACATCAGTGAGACCTCATGCTCTCCTGAACGGCCGCCGTACACTACACCAATGCGTAATCTGGGCATGGATGTGCCTCCCTTGGATAATCTAGCCATATCTTATGCTGTGAAAATGCCCAAAGTGTTTATGCACCGCATCCGGGCCTCAAAACTACTTCTTCTCACCGCACTGCTGATTCCCTTGGCAGGGAACGGTTATTTTTTTATAGAAAGGAATATGGCAGAGTCAAAGATATAGTTCGTGTTTGAGCAAGCAAATCAGGAGGTTGGGCTGATGGTGAAGACTGTCCAAAAGAAGGCTGATGGCCGCTACATCATCTTTTACTCATTTCCGAAAAAGAAATAAGGAGAGATTCGGTTGTCTGAGCTGCGTTGGAACCCACAGCTGAAGCAGTGGGTGATTGTGGCTTCCCACCGTCAAGAGCGTACATACAAGCCTCCAGCTGAGTTCTGCCCCTTGTGCCCCACCAAGCCGGGAGAGTTTCCTACGGAGGTGCCCGCGAGCGATTACGAAATTGTGGTGTTTCAAAACAAGTTTTCCTCGCTTACTCTGCCACCCCCTCCCATGGAGGTCGAAGGGACGGCGCTGTATCAAACGGCTCCCGCGGAGGGATTGTGCGAGGTTGTGCTCTATTCTCCCCGGCATAACAGCACCTTGGCGGAAGAATCTGTGGAACACATCACCAACTTAATCAAGGTTTGGACAGATCGCTATGTGGAGTTGGGCAATAACCCGGCCGTGCAGTATGTTTTCATCTTCGAAAACAAAGGCGACGCAGTGGGAGTCACCCTCCATCACCCCCACGGCCAAATCTATGCTTTTCCCTTCATACCACCGGTGATCGAGCGGGAGCTGCAAGCTGCCGCGGAACACATGGAGCACACCGGCAGCTGCCTGTACTGTGACATCCTCGCTGAAGAAGCGAAAGAGGGCGAGCGAGTCATTGTAGATAATGCTCACTTTACTGCCTTTGTCCCGTTTTTTGCCCGTTATCCCTACGAGGTACATCTCTACGCAAAGCGCCATATCCAGTCATTTGCCGACTTTACGCCTGAAGAGCAGACAGGTCTGGCGGAAACGCTCAAGGGGCTGCTGGTCACCTATGATCGCCTCTACGGTTTCTCCCTGCCTTACATCATGGTCATTCACCAAGCACCTCCCAAGGGCGAGTATGGGGAATACCACTTCCACTTTGAGTTTTATCCTCTCCACCGCACCAGAGATAAGCTCAAATACCTCGCAGGTGTGGAATCAGGAGCAGGCGTGTTTATTACAGACATGACCCCAGAAGAACAAGCGAAAAGGCTGCGAGGTGACATTTAGTTGCAGATTCAAGATCTGAAAGCGAAGTACAGCCAGCTGTTTCCCCAATCGGATGCACCGATTTGTGTGGCTGCCCCAGGGCGCGTGAATCTCCTGGGTGAACACACAGACTACAACGATGGTTTTGTGTTCCCCATGGCCATCGACCCTCACATTTTATATGTGGGCGGCCGGAACGGCTCCTCCCGGGTGCGGGTTTTCTCTCTGGACTTTAGCGAACTTGATGAGTTTGACCTCCGCGAGATAGAGTTCTCCCACCAGCACCGCTGGGCCAATTACATTCGCGGCGTGTGTGCCCAGCTGCTGGCTAGAGGCTGCGACCTCCAGGGGATGGATATTGTACTCCAAGGGAATATCCCCCAGGGTGGGGGACTGTCATCATCGGCCGCCTTGGAGGTTGGCGCGGCGCTGCTTATGAACGAACTCAACGGCCTCGGTATCGACCGGGTGGAGATGGTTAAGCTCAGCCAAAAAGCAGAGAACAAGTTTGTGGGCGTGAACTGCGGCATCATGGACCAGTTCGCCTCCATGATGGGCCAGCGTGACCATGCCCTCTTCTTGGACTGCCGATCTCTAGAGTATGAGCTGGTTCGAACCGGTTTTGAAGAGTTGGGGTACAGCGTTGTGGTGATCCACAGCGGGGTTCAGCGGGGATTGGTGGATAGTGAGTATAACAAGCGGCGGTCTCAGTGCGAGGAAGCAGTAGAGCTGCTGCGCCGCGACCTGCCGGAGATCCGCGCTCTCCGGGATGTTTCCCCTCAACACCTAGATCTAGTGAACGATCTGCCGGGAGACCTCGCCAAGCGTGCTCGCCATGTGGTGACCGAGAACCAGAGGGTCTTGGACGGTATTGCTGCCTTAAGGCGCGGCGATCTGGACCTGTTTGGCCAGCTGCTTAACGCCTCCCATGAAAGCTTGCGCACAGACTATGAAGTAAGCTGCCCTGAGCTGGATCTGTTGGTGGAGCTCTGCCGGGGAATACCCGGCACGCTCGGATCCCGGATGACCGGTGCGGGCTTTGGCGGCTGCACCGTAACGATCACCGCCGAAGCTCAAGTGAAAGAGCTGAAAGCCTGGGTAGCAGAGGAATACCCGGCCAAGACCGGGATTACTCCCAAAGTCTACGTCTTTACAGCTTCAGATGGAGCTAGAGTCCTGGAATGCTAGGAAATCCCCTGCCGGTTTGGCAGGGGATTTGCTTACAGAAGGATGACCTCCACTATTTTGAAGTAAATCAGAAGGCCCGCGGCATCCACAATGGTGGTAATCACCGGCGACGCCATGATGGCCGGATCCGCATTTACCGCCTTGGCCAGAATGGGCAGGATCCCGCCGATTGTTTTGGCTACAACTACCACCGCCATCAAACTGACGGAAACAGTGGCCGCTAGTACTGGGTCACCGGGATACATGATCATGACCCTCGCGAAGTTTAAGGCCGCCAAAAGCCCGCCAACCACTAAGCTGATGCGGAACTCCTTCCAGAGGACTTTGAGGAAATCGCTCGGCCGGATTTCATCCACCGCCATGCCCCGGATTATGAGGGTGGCACTTTGGGAACCAGCATTTCCCCCTGTGTCAGTGAGCATGGGAATAAAACTTACCAGCAGCGGAACAGCCAAAAAGGCGTTCTCATAGCGCTGCAGAACAATTCCGGTGATTGTCGCGGAAAGCATCAACACTGCCAACCATACGGCCCGATTTCTCGCCAAAGTCCAGACGTCTGTCTTTAGATACGGCCGCTCAGATGGACTGGTCGCCGCCATCAACTGGAAGTCTTCCGTAGCCTCTTGGGTAATGACTTCCACAACGTCATCGACGGTAACGATGCCCACTAACCGGTTTTCCTGGTCCACCACGGGCAGAGACAATAAGTCATACTTGGCAAACAAGCGGGCGACTCGCTCTTGGTCATCGGTGGTAGTAGCCGAGATAATCTTGGTGTCCATGATATCCGCAATTAAGGTGTCATCGGATGCCAAGAACAGCTCTCGGACGGTGATCACGCCCTCTAAGTGGCGGTTTTCGTCCATGACGTAGCATGTATAGACGGTCTCGCGATCCACCGCGTCCCGGCGAATGCGGGCAAAAGCCTCTTTCACCGTCATGGTTTTCTTGAGGCCCACAAACTCCGCAGTCATAATACTGCCTGCCGAGTCTGGAGGATATTGGAGGAACTGATTAATCAAAGCTCGCACGTCAGGGGAGGCATTCTTGAGGACTCGCTTGACGACACTTGCGGGCATTTCTTCCAAGAAGTCAGCCGCATCGTCCACAAACAAGTCGTTGATGATGTTCGCGATCTCCTGATCAGTGATGGAGCGGATAATCTTTTCCTGCATGTCGTAGGAGAGGTAGGAAAAGACCTCTGCGGCCGTGTCCTTATGCAGCGCGCGAAAAGCGATCACAATGTCCTCTCCCGCTAACCCTTCAATAAAACCAGCCACGTCGACCACGTTCAACTCTTCCAACTGCTCTTTCAGTGCCTTAAGCTGCCGACCCTTCAGCAGCTCGAGCAGCGCAGGGTATTCTCTTGCTGGCATGTTTTTATCCTCCTCCTTGGTAGGTTAAAACCAATCGGAGCGACAAAAACGGACAGCAAAGCCTGGACAGCGCGCTATGCCAGACGAAGGGCGCGAGTGAGCGGCCCGCTAGTTTGGCATGAACATCGCTGGTCTACATCGCTGTCCGTTTGAGCGCTTCGACAATCAGGAACCACTCATCTCACCCCTTTGCGTAGGAATTAGCCCTGCTTAGTTTGCCACGGGAAGCTGCAGCCGATCAAAACTGCTGCCTAAAATGGCCTCCAAAAACTGGGCAGCTGTTTTGATGGGCACAATCTCCACCACAGTGGACTGTTCTGATATTTCATCCCAGTTATCCTGGGGGACGAACACTTTTTTCACTCCCGCCTGCCTGGCACCGTAGATCTTGGGATGCAGGCCGCCCACAGGCTTGACGTTCCCTCGAATGGAGAGCTCCCCAGTAACGGCAATATCCTGGGGAAGGGG
>ERZ773359.6089-NODE-6089-length-10944-cov-313.960694_pt1 | contig 10944 bp, 12 predicted proteins | sample MGYA00374955_ERZ773359 | MGnify/ENA primary metagenome ERZ773359 (study PRJEB29098, sample SAMN04486028) | biogas fermenter metagenome | study: EMG produced TPA metagenomics assembly of the Biogas fermentation microbial communities from Germany - Plant 4 DNA1...
GAAGACGTGTTAAGGAGCAGTTGAAGAAAATCGGCGGTATGGAATTTTATGATGTTCATTTCTCCTACATAGATAATGAAACAATGAGCGAGGAATTTGTCTCAGTTCCTGAGCAGGGCGGAGGGAAAATAATACCTGAAGGCATGGGTAAACCAGGTCATCTTTATACCATTGCAAGAGGGAAATCAGGTATGATAGGGGCTTATAAGATTGAAACCCAGGTTATATCAGGTACCGGTAAATTTGAAAAGACAGGTCTTGGTTCGGATAGGGAAGCAAAAGAAAGTATAGAGACAGCCTTCAGGTACTTTAGAGCAAACAGTAAAAATATAAGTGGAAGTATAAGTATTACAACAAAGGACTATTTGATGCATGTACAGGATATACATGGAGTAGGGATGACTTCCGAACTTGCACTGGCAGCCTTTGTAGCATTATGTTCAGGGGCATTGGGTAAGCCGCCACAGAGCCAGTTGGTTGTTCTGGGCTCACTCAGCATAGGTGGTACAATAATAAAGGTTGAGGAATTGGCAAATGTGCTGCAGGTATGTTTTGATTCCGGTGCCAAGAGAGTACTTCTTCCAATGGCATCTGCGGTGGATATTCCTACGGTTCCGCCCGAACTATTTGCAAAGTTTCAGATTTCATTTTACCAGAGTCCGGAGGATGCTGTATTTAAGGCTCTTGGAGTGGAGTAGTGAAGCATGTAATGTTTGGTTATTAGGGGGTAGTAAAATGGCAGTTGTAAGCCCTGATTACTTTGTAAGCAGAATTATTGGAACTGTGGGAGACGATGGGTATATAAAAAGCCGTGAAAGTTCATTGCTTGAGTTTAAAGAAAGTTTTAATCTTGGAAGTATGGACGAATATGCAAAAACTATGGCGGCTTTTGCTAATAACAGAGGTGGTATAATAATTTTTGGAGTTAAGGATAATCCTCGTATTCCTATAGGTATTCGTAAAGAGAAATTTGATAATATAAAGCAGGAAAAAGTTACTGGATACTTAATTGAACACTTTTCTCCTGAGATTGAATGGGATATAGGTATTACTGAGGTTGATGGTAGGCACTTTGGCTATATTTCTGTTCTTGAATCGCATAACAAACCAATTATATGTAAAAAAAATAATGGAGATTTAAAATCTGGTGAAATATATTACCGCTATAGAGGACAATCAAGGAAAATTGAGTTCTCTGAATTACGAAAAATTATTGATGAAATAAGAGAAAATGAAAAGAAGTTATGGATGAAACATATTGAGAAAATTGCACAAATTGGTCCAAAGAATATTGCATTTATAGATTTATTGAGAGGGAATATTGAAACCCAGAAATTGGACGGAAATAAATTCATTATTGATAAAAATTTACTTAATGATTTAAAGGAAAAGGTTAAGTTTGTTGAAGAAGGGAAGTTTTCTGAAAAAGAAGGGCTTCCTACACTAAAACTTATCGGTGAAGTTCAGGCTTCTGATAGTGTTATAATACCAAATTTAGATTTAAATAAGGACTATCCATACATTCAAAAACAACTGGCAGAGGAATTAGGTATCAGACCATATGATGTTCAATTATTAATATGGAAATATGGCTTAAAAAATGATAAAAAATATAGTATTTCAGTAGAGACCAGCCAATCGGCCAAAGTTTATAAATATACTAAGTATGCTTATGAGTTTCTAAAAGAAGTACTTGAAAATAATATTGATAATAAAAGTTTTCTTAAGCAATTATCAAAGGAGTATCAAGATTCAAAAAAATATAGGAATAATATTTGAATGGAACAAAGTAAGCGAGTATCTGTTCCATGTGTTCAATGATATGAGGGGGGAAAAGATATCGATAAAAGAGCAGTTCACTTCTATTGCAAAGAGGATAGTAATAGGAAATAGGAATGAATAGGATTCAAGGGTAATTCAAATCGGTTTTAAGGAGAGAATTTACATGAATAGATGTCAAAGGTGTGGAAGAGTGCCAAGCGGTTTTGGAATGGTAGTTTTAACTATAAAAGAAGACGAGCCATCCCAATCTCTATGTAGAGACTGCTACAATGAGTTTGCTGCTAATATGCTTGGAATTGAAGATTATAAAGATTTTGAAAAAGAGGCTACCTTTATAGATTGCGATGGAATAGAACATCGCTTTCAAATAGGAAAAATGATTAACCCAACAGGTATTTGTTGGGAAGCGGTAGAGTTTATAGGCGAAAATAAAATAGGCTATTCTTTTGAAGTACATCAGGATTTTGAAGAAGATTCAAATGATGCCCTGGAAAGACTTTATAAAAAGATAAAGAAAGGGTTATCGAAAAAGTTTATAAGGAAAGAAATAATTCAAGGACAAGAACTTGTCTCTATTAAGGGGAATGTAGTAGAGGGACGTATTGAAGGGGATGATAGATATGACAGAACGCCTAAATTTATCATAGATGGACTGGAATACAGCCTGGAGGAATTCGGAAGGATATTAATGTCCTGCGAAGGTTGGAACTTTAGATTAGAAATAATTGAACCGACAGAGTAAGTCTATACACACAGTATCAAATTTAAGATAAAAACATTGCACGTATCTATAATATAACGTAAAATATAACTATACAGAATGAGGGCATATTCTCTTACACAGCCAGTAGATACTGGAATAAGTTAAGAGAGTATGCTTTTTGTGTTTTAATAGAGTTATTAAGGAGGTAGATAATGCTTACTATTGCTGATTTTTCAAGGAAAATAATTTTTGACTTAAATAAAACATTTCCTATAGCAAGGGCCAAGGGAAAGTATGTTATTGTGGAGTCTAACCCAAACAGTGTGTCTATACCTGTTAATAGTATTTATAAGGAATACCAAGAAAACAAGGATTATGGGAAAACTTTAGCATCATATATTAAAATTATTAATGATATTTTGAGTCAATATAAATTTAAGATTGACTACAACAATGTTTTTCCGTTGCTTAAGAGCAGGGAGTTTGGGAAAGGGGAAAAGGATTTAGGGTTTTATAGAGAGCAAGCCTTTGCTGATATAGACACATTTTATGTATCAGATGAAGGGGAAATTTTTAGATTTATTCTGAAAAGTGATGATGTAGAGTTTCACAGGGTGAAAAGGGCAGCATGGGAAAACTTGAATAAGATGGCCAATCCACTGGTAAAGTTGGATAAGACACTTGATGTATTCTGCCTGAAGTATTCTACAGACTATAACTCGACATTGTTGTTAAGTACCGCACTACAGAATCAAATACACAAAAAAATAGGGAAGGATTATCTTTTTGCAATTCCTTCTTCAACTACATTAATTGTGGCCAGATATCGTCCTGAATATATTTCGATAATAAAGTCATTAATGGCAATAGACACAGACACGAACAGAATTTCGGATAAAGTGTATCAGTATAAAAATGGGATATTTGATATTGTAGATGAAGGATATTGAAGGGTAAAAGGAATAAGGAACAAGTATAGTTTCAAAAGGATTGCAAGGATTTATTCCAATTTGATTTAGTGATAGTAAATTCATATAATATAATAAAAGATAGTAATATATGGCAAAGGAGATATGGCAGTATGAATAAGGTTTTAATTGAATGTGGTACTCTTATTGATGAATATAAATTAAATAAAGAAGACATTATAAAACAACTAGAAACGATAGAAATAGAAAAAGACCAGGATTTTGTAATTGCTTATGATAAAGATTTTGGATTTACTTTAGTCGGTGAAATGAGTAAAAATAACAACTCGATAATTCTAACAAATATTATAAAAGCCGATGATTTTAGGGAAATGGATAATTCAGACTTGTATGAATTTATAAAGAGGCAAGGTTAATAGGATTAAGAAATAAGGCTTTGGGGATAGGGGGTTCTATCCTGCAAGGCCTTATTTTATTAGCATTTGGGTATCTCAAATTTTACTTTTTCAATGAAAATCCTTATGGTTGGGATATTGTTCATCAGGAGTTGATATTTATCTGGTTCTATTTCATGCTGAATCTGATTTAAGTACTGTTCAATCGTTTGGAGGTTGGATAGGCAATAAGTATCATAGTTTTTAGGATTAAGGAAGCATAGTACTAATAATTCAATTGCTTCACCTAATTCCCCTGAAGCCTTATCTCCTATGATATCCTTTATAACCTGCTTCAGGTAATTCAGTTCCAGCCTGAAAACTTCTAAGTTTATCATTTGAACCACTCCTTCACAAAATTTGAAGCATTATAGCCACAGATAGATGGAAAGTCAAATTAAAAGAGGTAAAAGTTTTAGGCAGGGGGAAATGATAATTGGGCTAAGGTAAATTTGGTAATTTATCAATAATAATTAGAATAGATTGTTTTCTTTATCTATATGCGCTACAATAATTTTGGAAAAACAGACGGAGAGCACATTCTCTTTTCACAGCCAGGTTTATACTGGCAATAATTAAGGAGAATGTGCTTTTATTTTTGAGAAAGTTTGATGTAGTAAAATGTAAGGATAAGAGGTGACGGATATGAGAATAACTTTTCAGGAAGAGAGTATTAATGAAAAAAGTTTTAACAGGATATTTCAAGGGGTATCGTTCAAGGAGATTGGTTTAGATTTAAAAAAGGTTAAAGAAATAGTGGAAGTAGAAAGGATAGAAAATTATAAACTACCATTGTTGATGTTTTTGCTTGAGGATGATACATTACTTCACATAGAAATCATGAATGATGAAATAAAAACCGACCTCCAGAGCATGTTTACTTATGACATGAGTATAGTTTTAAGGTATAAGATACAGGTAAGGACAGTAATCCTAAATTTTGGAAGCAGGCAAGATGGCAAAATAATGAGAAATTTCGGCTCAATGCATTATGAGGTTCAAATAGTAGATTTATCAAGTATTGACGGAGATAAAGTATATGAGGAACTAAGTCAAAAAATTACTTCAGGCTACCTACTTAATAAGAGAGATAAATTAAATCTGGCATTTCTTCCATTTATGAAGCATTCGGTATCCTTCAGTGAAGCACTTAGAAAAGTTATACTTTTAATAGAGAGTATAAAGGATGAAGAAGAACGGATGGCTTATGTAGCAGTGATATCAGAAATCATATCAAGGTCTACAGGTGAACAAGGGGTTAAGGTTTTAAAGGAATATCTTATGGATACAGAGGTAGGAATAAGGATTAGGGACGAAGGGAAGAAGGAAGGTATGCGGGAATCAATAATTATAATACTTTTGGAGAAATTTAACGTCCTACCTGATGACATCTACTATGCAATTGCGAAACAAAACAACGAGGACACATTAATGAAATGGCTTCAGAATGTAACCAGCATTTGCAGTGTTGATGAACTGAAGGAAATGGTATTTAACATCGAATAAAAAATCCTATAAGATTACTATTGTTCCTATAAGTCATATTTCTCCTATTTCCTTAACACCTTATGCCCTGAATCCTATTAATTATATGTATATTAGTTAAGATGGGGAAAGGCATATGTTTCAAGGAATTGAAAGTGTTTTAAGACGACAAAATTTAAGCAGGATTTATTACAGATTTTTAACATTTTATAAAATTGGACCTGACAAATTTCTTTGTGCGCGCTACTATATAGATGAAGAAGGGAGTTGATTATTGATGAAAGAAAGATTAAATATAATTTTTAACATAGTTATACCTACAATAGTAGCATACACAACATTCTTTTTGATTTACTACTTTTACCAGAGATTATTCTTCGAATACAGATGGCTTGCTATAATTCCGCTTATTATAGTTACAGGATATGTTATTAAAGATAATATGAGGGAGTGGAAGATGATAAAGCAGCAGGGTTAGAGAATTAGGAGTAAGGGGAAAAGTGGATAAGTGGATAAGTGGATAAGGTCAAACTTACCCCTTATCCCTAAGTCCTGTAAAGGATAAAGAAGGTAGGGTAGGAGTTATGAAATATGTAATAATAAGCCTTATAGTATGTATTACAATTGTAGCCATTGCTGCAATAATAGGCATTATGAAAAGAAAATAGTAAGTATTATATATAGCAAAAAACAGGCAATATGAGCCTGTTTTTTAGTCTGAAACTAAAGATAAATTTGTTTCTAATAATCTGATATAGCATTAATACTTTCTTCCAAATCCTCCTGTCTCACTTTAAGATAAATAGCGCTGCTTTCTATACTTTCATGTCCTAACAACAACTGTACAGTATTAATATCAGCATTAGGTGTATTTAGAATTTGAATTGCAAAGTGATGTCTGAACATATGAGGATGAATTTTAATATTGGTATCATTTGCCCAGCGTTTTAGTATTTTAAAGATTCCAGAGCGGGTAAAAGGGCGTTTCCTTTCGCTTATTAAAAGATAATCAGAGGATATGGACATTCTATCTCTATCTTCCATGTATGAAATTATAGCCTTTCTGACATCTAAATGAAGAGGAATATTCCTTTCTTTTTGATTTTTACCTATAACTCTTAGATTTCCAGAACGTTCATTTATGGTTATATCAGCAAGGCGGATATTTATAAGTTCACTTACCCTGACTCCAGTTTTAGATAACAACTCAAAAACTACTATCCATAAATTTTTCTGACTTCTATACACATATCTTTTGATTTTTCTAAAATCTGAGTCAGAAAAACCCTTTGGAGCGGTAGGTTTATTTGTACGTATCTTCTTTAAATTTTCAGCAGGGTTGTTTTTAATAATGCCATTGCTTTGAAGAAAGTAAAAATATTCTTTTAGTGCTGCAATTTTATTATTTATGGTAGATGCTTTTTGGCGCTTGATATTTAAGAGATAATTCCGGTAGTCTTGTAAGTCCATCATGATTACATTTCCTGGGATAAATTTTTCACCATATGACTCGGTGTAGTATTTTATAAAGTCATTGATATTGGTAGTATAAGTTGATATTGTGCCACTTGATTTATCGTTTTTATTTAAATAATCTACAAAATCATCCAAATAATATTCCTTAGTATCCATGACTAAACTCCCTTCCATAAATTTTACTATGATTTTAAAGACATATAAGGTGTAATTCAAGTTTATATACCAGGTAGATTTCAAGTTTAAAAGTAAGGCTAAAAAGTTTTGTGGACAATTTTTAAGGGCTTATTACCTCAAATTAAGATAAAATGGCACTTGATTTTAATTGTATTCTCCACAAAATCCTGGTTTTGTTGACAGGTTTTATTTCCAATCGAGTTTAATTTGAGTAGGCTTTATATAATTTTGACTATTAAAGGCTACAGACTTCTTCATTAAATTAGGTTTTTATCAAAAGGAGAAACAATAAGACCCCACATCCATAGTTAGGTTCTTATTGTTTCTCCTTTTGGCAATTATTCATCTAATAGGCTTCTTTGAATGAGTACATATTTCTTAGTGTCTATACCTAATTTTTGATTAATATTTTTATTAGCCTTCACATATATCAGGTCATATTTTTGAATGATGTCAGGTAAAACCTTCCTGAACTCATATTCCTTTACTCCATGTCTTATATAATGATTGTCCAATTTTAGTTTATAGTACATAATCATATCTTTGGTGAAATAACCATAGGTTTTGATTTGTTGCAGTATGAATGATTCTATGGCATCTCTTATATTCTTGCTTTTCTCACTATCTTTTACATTTACGAGATAAATTTGATTAGCAAACTCTTCTCCAAAACAGTTTTCCAAATATTTTTTACTCATGCCTTTGATACTAAACTTATATTGAAGCATTATGGATGCCCTTTCATCTGCTGTTTTAAAAGCCTCATTATAATCAGGAACGGTGTAGAATGAAATCCCGTTTTGGGCATTGTCTTTAGAAATCTGAACTGCCATTGCTCTTAATCTCTGATTAACTTGTTTATATGGGATTTTGTTGAGTAATCCTAAGGTGCAGAATAAATTGATGTATTTATTTATATTCACAACACTTTTATTTCTTTTCCCTGCAAGGTACCGATTGGAAAAGAAAAATATGCTTTCTCCATTTGTGCTGAAGAAGCGGTTGATAATATTTTCTTTACCAATTTCAAGAATATCCATAAGAATAGGATATCCAAACCTAATAATACGGTTTAGATTTGGGAATTCATCTTTTCTTTCTCCAAGTTGGCTTAAAAGCATCATGTTGATTTCAAATTTTTTGCTTTGCTCATTTATCCAAGTTGAATCTTCTAATTTAATGTGGAAATATTCAATTAATTTCCTTATAGCAGTTGAAGTGTCGCAGTTTTCTTTAATTTTAACTATATCAATAATATCCATGCCTTTCCCATCATTATGGCAAATGCAAGCGGGAGAATTACAAAAATACTTGTAATATCCGCCGTTATTTTTTATGACAGCACTAGGGTTATTGTCATTGTGGAATATGCATTTAAAGTTTACATTAGGCTTTGTATTAATACCAAGGTAACTTATTAAATCCTGCTGCTTTAAAAATGGAATTAAGTTCTCATACTGTATTTCTGAAGGGTAATGAACTTTGTGGCTTTCTTTTTGCAAATTGCTGGCCTCAGCCCTCACAGCAGAAGGTTTTATTTCAGTACTTTTTGTGTTATTAACTAGTTCAATTATATTGTATCCTACGGCAGAGGCAATATCTTCCTGAGTATATTTTTTATCCGTATTTAGATATATACACTTAATAGTAAATGGGTCTTTGGGGTCCTTTAAATGCTTATAATTTATTAGTCTTAAAACTCTATTTATATCCTTCACACTGCTATCAGCATGCTCTTTTCTTTCTTCAAAAGAAGCGAAATAGTCAATAAGTTTTTCTTGGATTGGGGTAAATGCATCTAAACTTTGTGGCTTCTCAAAGTCAAGCAGCCAGTAAACATGAAAACCGTTTTTGGTTTCTACAATAACGTTTGGAATTAGTTTAAAATTTTCTAATTTCTTCAGAAAAGCAATCTTATATTCTTCTATTTCTTCTTTATTCCTATACTCATATATAATTTTTCCTTTAGAGTCTTTTATTAATTCTCCGCTGTCTATTAGTGGAACTTTCCCAAAGTCCATATCAATAAAGTGTGCATTTATTCTTTTAATAGAATTTTTTTCCTGTCCGCCGCTATTTACAACAAAATAAACACCGTAGCCCTGTTTTTGGTATTTTATAAAAATCTTTTGCATAAGAGGGTATTCTAAATCGTCATCTAAAGTTAGTATACAGTCAAATTTTTTTGCTATGTGCTTTTCCTCCTGAATGAGCCTAAAACATACTTTTTCTTTTGGCTTTTTAAATAGTGATAAAAATTCATAATCTGTAATAGTTAATGCTTCACGGTTTTTGAAATCAATGTTTAAACTCATTATAACTCCTCCTTTTCAGAAGGAGCCACTAGATATTAATATTTTCCGTTTACATTGAGGCATTTTCCCGTAGTATTTTTATAAATCTCCGCTTGAAAATTAGGTGATTTCCGTTTTGATTAGCGACTCCATGCTTGATTTTTAAGCATTATATTTGCTGTGTTATGAAAATCAAATTTCTGCATAGATTTTTTTGTAAAAAGGAGAAACAATAAGAACCTAACTATTGCGGTGGGTTCTTATTGTTTCTCCTTTTAGAAATTATGAAGAATAAAAACAAATTGTATAAAATTATGAGTCTTATTAGTATATACCTTTCCTCTAGGTTGCCATTGAAGTTTAAAAACATAGGCTTCTACTGCAAATATCAAAAAATTTATGTTATCGACCTAAAAAAACATATAAAAATTTGATTTTTTCAATTCCATATGTAGAATATCAATAAGATTATTTTAAAACATGAGATTATTCTGGAGAACATTAAACTTAATGAGATTATTAACTTTATCCAGGATTGGATTGTAGACGTAAAATATTACATTTTTATTACAATTTCAAAAAAATAGCCTATAATACGAAGCCTTCAAAAAACACCTGTTATACTAAAAATAGAAAGTAAAAATTCAGCAAACAGTCGGCCGCTGTTAGCAAATAAAAGAAAAGGAGTTGGTTCTTATGGTAAAAGTAGTCAATGAATTTGGTGATTTGGTGGCAGTAGTTAAATACAACAATAACCTTGATTTTTGGGATGGCAGGAACTTTAGTTGTGGCAGCCCTGGACGCCATCTTGGAATCACCAAACTAAAAGATGGTAGTTATGTATTGATACATGGTACAGACTGGCAAGGCGAAAGGGATTATGCAGAGGTTGTAACAGACGAAGAAGCATTGAATGCAATTATTTCAACAGGTCATGCAGAATTATTGGAGAAGAAGAAATTTGAGCCACTTAAGAAATTATATGAAGAGAAGTATTTAAATCAGGAAGTTGAAGAAGACGATTAATAAGCCGAGAACTTTCTCGGCTTATTAAACTTAACACTAAATTCGTGGATAATACTATTTGAAAAACAGGCATAAAAATCAATCTTGTTTTGCTAACTCTATAAGAGCCTGCATATTTTCATTGATTACAGCGTCCATGAGATTTTCAATTTCTTTTTGATTGTTGTCAATCGATTGTCTAATTTCATTTTTTATTTCTTTCATTAAAAGATACTTCCTCTTTACATATGATTTAATTAAATTATATCACAAAAGTAGTATAAATTTAACTGTAAAGAGATTTATAAATATCGCTCTTTGTAGTATTGTGTCAGCAATAGCATTAAAAAGGATATATAAGAAAGTTTTGTTGTTAAATTTTGTGGAAAAATTATGCAAATTGTCTTATAATCTTTATGTGTGAATGATACAAAAAACGATGGTAATAAAATGAGTCTAAGCAAAGTAAAATTATTTCCAGTGTTTTTACAGAGATAGAAATTGAAAAAGTTTTGATTATTTTAAAGGAGAACAAGAGTTTATGGATAATGTTACTCTAAAGCAACTTTATGATAAAGTATGCAAGAAGAAATACGGTTGTGAATATTTTAAGATGGATTTACATATACATACTCCTGCATCTAAATGCTATAAAAAGA
>ERZ773359.6093-NODE-6093-length-10939-cov-20.797868_pt1 | contig 10939 bp, 5 predicted proteins | sample MGYA00374955_ERZ773359 | MGnify/ENA primary metagenome ERZ773359 (study PRJEB29098, sample SAMN04486028) | biogas fermenter metagenome | study: EMG produced TPA metagenomics assembly of the Biogas fermentation microbial communities from Germany - Plant 4 DNA1...
GCAGATTATGATATAATTGTTTTAAGTGGTTAAGGGAGTGGGTGACAAAGATGGAATATGCTAGAGATAGGCATGGCAAACTAGTCCATCACAGCGTTGCAGTAAGGTCAGAGTATTACGAGTGTCCCCACTGTTTTGAACGAGTTTTTGTGCGTAGGGGTTCAAAAGCGTGTTTTTTCCATGAAAGAATACCAGATAGGACTCCATTGCAAAGGACATGTCCTGAGTATCACGAAAATGACTCTTATAGAAAAATTGAAGATGAATTAAACATAATTTTCATAAATAATGGAGGTATTCCATTATATTTATGCAATTTTGGTTCACATTTTGAGCTTAGGGCGTACTTTCCTAAACTTTCAGGAAAAAGTTATGAAAATCTAAAGAAGATAGGAGCAAAAATCCATGTAACTCCTAGGCATGGTCTAGAAGTGGACAAAAAAACTTACTCTATTGAGTATTTAGACTATTATCCAGTTAATACAATAGATAAATGGATCGATGTGACCTGTACACCGCCTATATCTGATAGAGAAGTTCAGCGAAAGTGGTTGTGGGGTATTAGGGGAGTAGACCTAGAAAAAGATATATATTACTCTAACAGAGAAGGGGGTTATAGGGTTGCGTTAAAAGCAAATATAAGAATCGGCAGGTCTTATAGAATTATGTTTGAAAAAACCCCACCTAAGATAGATGGTATAAAGTTTCATAAAGCAGGGCAAATCTGTCTTAGAAAAGGTTATATAAATAAAGAAATAAATGTATACGAGATGCTCATAGAAAAATATACAGAACAAGCAAGGGAGTTTATCGAAAGTAAAGGATATAGATTAGTAGACAGATCAAGCTATCTATTACCATTATGGCCACCAGCTGCTTTTAAAGGAAATGAGATAACTTTTGACCAGAAGGAAGCGTTATTTTTACATATTGATAATTCAGGAAAAGAAGAAATATATTACACTTTACACGAACATTTAATTAGAGCTTATCATAGTGCAACCAAGAATAATGCTATTATTCCATTAAAAATAAAAAATGGCAGTTCTATTATAATATCCCACAGAGAAGAAATAACTGATTATGAGATAAAATACACAACTTTTTATAGCTCTTCACTTGTTCAAAAGCAGGAGCTAAAACCAGAAATTATAATTGAAGATTCAAATAGAGTGAAAGTTAATTTAGATGAAGCACATACAAAGTTGCCTAAGAATAGAACACTTTATATAAACTCCAATGTGCCATTTTGCGCTACTGTCAATAGCGGAAATTATGTTATATCTTCAAGTAGTACGTGTTTTGAAAATGTAGGATATCAAAGGAAGTTAATATTAGATTGTAAGGCTTTTGGAGTAAAAAAATACATATATAAAAATAAAGATTCTAAGGAAAAAGTATTAAATAAAATAAATTGGGAAGCGGAGTATTTAAAACTATATAGGTGCAGTTCTCCTACCATAAGAGCTGATAACAGATATAAGAAGCTACTCTATTTGCTGTCTCAAAATATTAATAGGAATAATATACAATTGTACAGATTGTTGGAAACTTGGATAAAAACCAATTCAATTCCAGTGGCTGCGATTAGGTATATGGATGAGTTATTAGAGGGGTTAGGGGGAGTAGCAAATGAATAGAGACTTTACATTACCCATTAATTTTTTTGAAAAATTAAATGATGATGAATTACTTTTACTTATAGATATGATTCCGAAGGATATATTACTTGATCATATCAAAAGAAGGCATAAGAAGTTTAAAAATGAAACTCGAGGCTTAAGGCTAGATTTAAAATCTAGCATGCTACATAAAAGAATGCCTAGAATTTATTTTAATTATATAAAAAAACAGGATGAAAGTGTAATAATTTTTATAAAAGGCTGTATTGAATTTTGTATAAAAGAAATATGGGCTCATATTATTAAAAGAACAGATGATAAGTTTTTAGATAAAGCAGTATCTGGCAGTGATATTAATGATTTTTCTAAGCTATTAGATATTCTTTCAGAAGTCATAGAATCAAAGTATATAAAATTATTTTTTAAAATTATAGACAAGCAATTGAACGAAGAGCAGATTAAACATATTGATATACACATGGAAGTTTTGTCTATTAGAAAGGAATTGGAAGAAGAAATATCAAGGAAATATAGGGAACAAAGCGAGCGAGAAATTACAAAATATATTCAAGAAATAAATGGTATTAAAGATCAGTTAAATATTACTAAAAAAGAACTTGTGAATGCGAAGCAGAATTCAGAGCTATTAAAAGATAAGATAAAAAATATGGAATCAAAAAAGAGCCGTCAAATAGATGCTTTGCACAAGGAAATAAGAAATTTAAAAAACTCACTTCAAAAGGTGGAAGAAGAGAAGGTCGCACTAAAATCAGACATACGTGAAAAGGAAGAAAGAATAGAAAAATTAAAGCAAGAGCTAAATATTAGGTATGAAGAGTATAGTACAAAAGCGCAGGAAAAATGGAATTTAGAGAATAAGAGGTTGCTGGAAATTCAAGAGAGGTTAAAAGCTGAGTGCAAGGAATTAGACAAAACAAAAAGACAATTATCGGAAAATATTCAAATACTGAAATCAAAACATCAACAAATGGAAGATAAATTATCAGAATATAGAAAAGTAGTTAGTTCATTTATAGAAAATATTGATAGAAATTTAATAGAAAAGGCATTAAATGATTCATTATTAAAATATAGTTCTAGCAATTATAAAGTATCTTCAAATCTATATGTAAAAAGTAATAAGTTAGCATCAGATATAGAAGAGTGCAGCAGTATCCATGATTTTGCAGAAAACATTGCAGTCAATCTAGAAAATATAGGAGTCAGAAAAGTAGCTGATGATTTAGCTAATTATATTATTGGAATTTTAGCAACGGGGTTATCACCTTTAATTTGTGGCTTTAGAGCACGAGAAATAGCTACTGCAATAAGTTCTTCATATAGTGGAGAAACTCCTTATATAATCTCTTTACCTAACGGCTTTACAGATTCAAAAAGGTTAATAGAAATATATCAAAGCGTGGAATCCAATGTGATTTTAATTGAAGATGCCGTAGGTACTATGAATGAGAATGCTTTGATGCCACTGCTTCGAGACAAGGCACAAAGAGGCTTTTCTCCTAAATTGCTGTTACTGGCTACAGAGAATATAGATTCAGTAAAATACATGCCATTTAATCTTTATAATCAAGTAGCCTTAGTTATGGTAGACGAATATACACTAAGGCGGGATGATTACCAGTTTAGTGATGCACGTAAAGTATTTAAAGATTTTATATCATATGATAGCTTTGATGAAGATTACAAGGAAACAAGCAGTTTAATCAGAAAGCTTTTAAATAAACTGGAATTGGGCAGTCCCTATGAAATGCTAAGGAGTGCTATAACTGCCTATTCAAAACACCTATCAAATACTAAGTCAGCTCTTGAAGAATATTTAAGGTCTGAACTTATGTTTATATGCCAGTCTAATAATACAATTTCCTATTTAGAACAAAACATACAAAGGTATCAATTGGGAGATAGCCTGGATGAAATAGTTCGAGGAGGCATGTATGGATAATATTTTGATAAAGCGTATATCTGCTGATTTAGGTATTCATAGATATAATGGTGAAACTGAAGAGGAATATGGGCATAGACTTATTTATTCTGCTTTGGCAGCATGGGCTAGGACTTTAGTGTTGGGCGAGTCATATACTGATTTGGGTAATGAAATGGAAGAAGCCTATTACCATAACGTAGATAGAATGCATATTCAAGCCAGATTGTCTCAAATTGCCTATGGGCTGTTGAGTGCCATACCCTATTGTGATACATGGATTGAGGGAAGTACTGTTGAAGATCAAAGTAGCCAGCTTGCTAGTCAGATTATAGAAAATTTAATTTTTTGCTATGAATTATCTCCTCTCAACAATCCAAGAAGATTAACCATTGCCCCAAGCAGAATAATTAACTTTAAGAATGTACAACTCATATTAGGATACAAGAAACTGCAGGATACCGATAATAAAGTGAAATGTGCAGGAGTTGGCAGATGGATATTAGTTAAAAAAGAAGCAGAAAATTTCAAAGATGTATTCAGCATACCTAATTATATACACGATGATTATTATTTCAAGTTATTAGATTCTGCTCACTGGCAAGAAATTGATCTTAAAGGCAATTACAAAATATTTAAGACAGGGACAGGGAGGTTTTATAGCAAAGCATGGAGGGATTGTAATATAGAAAAACTTCCTCATGGCATATCTTTATTGAGAAGTGATGATGTTGATGGAGGATATTTATTGGCAAAACGGGAAGGTAACAGAACATATATTGCACCACTTGATAAATGGTATTATGAAGAAAAAGAACTGTATAGGTTAATGTATATATTGGACAAACATAATGGGACACCAGCGGTATTTAAAGCACAAATATATACTGATCATGTTTTATTACATTGCCATAGTTTACTACCTAATCCTGAAATGAGAGTACTAATTTTATCATCCTGGCCAAAACGTTCTTATAAAGACATTTTTTATAGAATTGTACCCATATTTATTTGGGATGAGTTAAAAACGATTCTGACTGATTTAGGGATTAAAATTGAATGTGAATATAATTAGTGGGGATGAGGTCATGAGTGAATTGGGAATTAGAGAGGTCCATGATAGGTTAAAAGAAAGATTATCAAATTATATCAAGGCCCAGTATTTCGCTGAGAATGAATTATTGCTTGAAGCAACAGAGGACCTGTTATCCAAAGAAGATGTGCTTTTTAAAGAGCTTTATATTGAGGCAACAGAAAGTTACAAGATTGTACAGGACGGATTTGAAAATGCAAAGCTACCGGAATATATAAAAAAATATTTAAAACTACTTATTGATAATAAATTAGGAGTGTTCAATACTCCATATTATCATCAGGTAAAAGCATTAGAAGATTTTTACCAGGGCAAAGATTTATTTGTAACTACGGGAACAGGCTCTGGTAAAACTGAATGTTTTATTTGGCCAATATTGACTGAAATACTAAGAGAAGCACAGCATTCACCTGAGACATGGGATATGCAGGGCATTAGAACATTAATATTATACCCTATGAATGCTTTAGTATCAGATCAGCTTGGTAGAATAAGAAATATAATAGGTAAACCTGATGATGCCTTTATGAAGGTAATGGATAGGGTATCTCAAGGCACAGCAAGAAGACCTCGCTTTGGGATGTATACTGGAAGAACTCCTTATCCAGGAAATGACGATCCAGATAAGAATAAAGATTTGGGTAAGTTAATATCGAATAATTATATCAACTGCAGTCAAGAAGTGTTGAATGAACTATATGAAATTGGAAGAGTACCTTCAAAAGATTTAACCTCCTTTGCAAAAAATTTATTAGCAGGTGAGCAAATTACTGGAGAGGAAGACTTCGAACTGTTTACTCGGAGAGAAATGCAAAATATATGCCCAGATATTTTAATAACTAACTATAGTATGCTGGAATATATGCTCATGAGGCCTATAGAGCAATGCTTTTGGCACAAAACAAAAGCCTGGTTAAACGGTTCTCCAGATAATAAATTATTATTAGTAATTGATGAAGCACATATGTATAGGGGAGCTGCTGGTGGCGAAGTGTCTTTATTGATTAGACGGCTTATGGATAAATTAGAGATAAACAGAGATAGGATCAGATGTATAATAACCAGTGCAAGTGTTCCTGCAGGGAAGGATGATGAGATAAGAGAATTTGCTTGTGGATTGACTGGACAAGATTTAAATAACTATAATTTCTCTATTATTAGAGGAAAGACGGAAGAAATCAAGGACAACAGAAAAGGAAATCGTAAAGATGTAGAAATTTTAACTAAGCTAGACTATGGTAGACTACAGGGTAGTGAAAGTGAACTTAAATCCCAAGTTGAAATGCTGGCCAAAGAGTTAAATTGGGGCAAGGTTGATAGTAATATTCGCCAATATCTTTATACTAATTTGTCCCAATATCCTCCCATGCTTGAATTAATTAAATTATGTAGAGGACGTGGAATGGAGTTTAGCAAGATAGCTAGAAATGTTTTTACCGATGTAAGTCAAGATGAGGCAGAAAGAGCAACGGAAATCTTGCTTATGCTAGGCACACAGGCAAAATCTAAAGGAAATAAAGTTTTATTACCTTCCAGAGTACATATGTTATTTAAAGGTTTAAACGGCATATTTGCCTGTCTAAATCCAAATTGTGAAAAGAGCCATGAAGTGATGGGAATTAAGTTAGGAAATATAGATGAGCAGTTAAACTTAACTTGTCCAAAATGTGGTGCTAGAGTTTTTGAATTGATTTGTGATAGAAGATGTGGAACTTTGTTTATTCGTGCTTTTTTAGATAGCAATGATCCTTATAAATTCTTATGGCAAGAGCAGAGCGATTTATTAAAGACGCCGGAGGAAAGACATTTATGGATAGTACCAAAAGGATTCGAAGAAGATCACAAAGATAGAACTAGAAAAAACAAAAGAAAAAGATATATGGATTTAGGTTTTATTGACTCCAGAACAGGAATGTTGTTTAATTATGATGAAAAATATGAAAATGATGACTATTTTATAAAAGTGGGGATATCAACACAATTTGATAAGGATCAAAAAGCTTATACTTTTTCAGCTTGTCCACATTGTAACAGGAGTAGGACCAAGATAACACCTTTTAGAACAAGAGGTAATGAACCCTTTGCTAATATAGTAGCGGAGCAGCTGTGGGCTCAACCATCAAAGGATAAAAATTTGAAGAATCATGGAAAGAAAGTATTGCTTTTTTCAGATAGTCGACAGAGGGCAGCTACGCTAGCCAGAGATTTAACCATAGCCTCAGATGGAGATGCCGGCAGACAAGCTTTGTTTGTTGCAGCTAAGATGTTAGAAGAACAATACGGAAAAGGAAATGCACCTATCGATTTGTTATATTATGCTTTCCTAAAAGTCGTGCAGGATAATGAATTGAGTTTTTTCTATGGCAACGAAAAAGAGGCATTTAAATCTCAATTTCGCAGTTATTTAGAAATGTATGGACATAGAAGCAGACTTAGATATCACCGTATGAAGGGCAACCTTGGAAATCCACCAGAAATGTTCTATCAGTTATTACTAAAAAATATAAGTGATAGCTATAGAGCTTTCAGCAACCTTTGCTTAGGCCAAGTACTTCTCATTGAAGGAGGAGATGCAGGGGAAGAGATTGATGAAATTCTAGAGGATATAGAATATGAAACACAAGTTGATAGCAGTGTAATAAGAACTATTTATAATGCATGGATACAAAATATAATAGTAAAGGATATTGCAGTATTTCCAGAAGTAAAAGACAGTGTTAGGGCAAGCATTCTTCCTTATGACAGATCAGGATTTGGTATAGATGAAAATGCTCCATTCCCATCATTTTTTATCAAGATATTAAAAAGAAATGGTATACCAAAAGAAACGTCAGATATTCTTAGATTAAGATTTAATATATTCACCAAACAGGGGGATGATCCTGATAGAAACCATAATAGGAGATATATTTTACCAGCTAGATTAACTTTAAAAACAAATGAAAATGGTATTTGGTACAGATGCAACAAATGCTCTGGAACATCAATGTTTACATTGTTTGATAGCTGTATTTATTGTGGGGACCACAAGTATATAAATAAGTTGTCTCAAGAACAGCTAAAAAGATATGATTTTTGGAGAAAACCTGTTATCCAAGCCATTAATGGAGCTAGAATAAAGAATATTACAACAGAAGAGCATACTGCACAATTATCCCACAAAGAACAGAGACAAGAAATATGGTCCACAACTGAACAATACGAGATGAGGTTTAGGGATATAGTTTTAGATAAGAATAGTGAGTCTATTGATATTTTAAGCTGCACTACTACAATGGAAGTAGGTATAGATATTGGCTCTTTGACAGCTGTAGGTCTTAGAAATGTGCCTCCAATGAGGGAAAATTATCAACAACGGGCAGGACGTGCAGGCAGAAAAGGTGCTGGTATATCAACTATAGTAACCTATACTGAAGATGGTCCTCATGATTCATGGTATTATAAAAAACCAGATGAAATGATTTCGGGAAATCCCAGGACTCCATGGATTGATTATGATAATGATAAGCTCATAAGAAGACATTTAAATATGATTCTTTTACAAGAATACTTTATACAATTGGATGTAAGTATTGATGAGATTGATACTATAAGTTTTTTTAATGGCGAACATAAAGGTAATTTTGAAAATTTTGTCCAGTGGATGGATACGAAAATACCCTTGAGCGAAGAGAGGGCAAAAATTTTAATACCCAATTGGGCTGATTTTAATTGGGATAAATACAAAGAAAAGTTTATAAGTGATATGAAATCACTAGCTCAAAATGTTAAAAATAATCCTATAAAATATAAGAGAAAGAATGTGCCAAATACCGATATTCCTGAAGAAGAAGCAGATAGCAATATATTACTACTAGATACACTATTTGCTGAAGGTTTTTTACCTACTTATTCATTTCCTAGAAATGTAGTTAGATTTTGGATAGAAGATCATAAAGGCAGAGTTGAACAAAGCCCTGAGCGAAGTATTGACATAGCTTTAAGTGAGTATGCTCCTGGAAGATTAATTGTAGTCAATAAAAAATCATATATTTCTGGAGGGTTATACAACCACTATACAAAATATGATAAAGAATATAGATATAAGGCTGCCCAACCATGGCTGGAAATGAAAGAATACAAAAAAACTATATACTGTTGTAACAATAGCAATTGTGGCTGGTTCGGGCTAGAAAATACTGATTTTGTATGTCCTTTGTGTGGTTCATCATTGGATGCACATACTATGATAAAACCTTGGGGATTTGCTGCCAGAGAGGGCCAAAGCATACCTGAAACCCGAGACAGTCAAGAATATTCTGCTGTAAGTGTACCTTCCTATTCGTCAATGCCGGAGGACATTGAAGATATGAGGACAATATCAGAAACTGGTTTGTTAAAAATGGTCAATAGGGAGAATCAGCAGATAATAATGGTTAATAAGGGACCTAGTGAAGAAGGTTTTGACCTATGTAATAAGTGTGGTGCTATTGATCCAGCAGATTGTTTAGAAGAAGATAAAAGGAATAGGAAACGGCCATATAGACTTATTTTTCCTAAAGAGGATACTCAAACTTGCAATCATTATAGGGAAAATGTATTTCTTGGTTATGACTTTCTAACTGATATGTTGGTCTTAGAACTAAAGCTCGAAAAAGAAAAAGTAAATGTGGATGAAGAAAATTTAAGTATATGGGCAATTCCTGCACTCACTACTTTTGCTGAAGCTTTGGCTTTGGCTGCCAGTGATGAACTGGATATAGAATTTAGCGATTTAAGATCGGGATACAGAATTCGTTATGACAGAGATTGTATATATGCAGATGTATATCTATATGACAGTCTATCTAGCGGTGCTGGCTATTCAAGTAGAGTTGGGGATTTAATAGATAATGTATTGGATAAGGTTGAGGAAAGATTAGAGTCTTGTAGCTGCGATTCCTCATGTCCGAATTGTATAAGGCATTTTTGGAATCAAACTCTTCATAAAAATTTAGATAGGAAAGCTGCTTTAGAGTTATTAAGGTGGGTAAGATATGGTGAAATAAAGCAAGAATTACCCAGAGAAATTCAAAAGAAGAAACTTGATAAGATAGACACAATTATAAACTTATATTACGGAGATGGAAACGGAATTGTAGAATGGAAAGGAGATTCATATTATGGTGTTAAAATCAATGGTAATGTTAGACCAATAAAAGTATATCCAGCCATGTGTGCAGTTTCATCAATAAAAAATCCAGACAATGCTATATTAGTGCCTGACAGATTATTTGATGTAGCCTTATCCAAAGCTTGGAATATGATTAGAGAATAACAAAGTTTATAGATAATAAAGATTAGGGACAAGAAAGCAAATGTCTTGTCCCATTCTCTTAGTTTCTAAAGTTATAATCTTCCTCGAAAGGGGACGGCAATCTCTTATAAGTGATAGAAATAGAGATAGATGTATTTGTTACTAAACATAAAAGCAATTAATCTTTTGCTTTTTTGCTGAATGTTTATGAAAAGAAGCTTTAAGTTTTAAGAGAAAATTAACTATTCGGGAGGGTAATGCTATGTTGTTGATTATTTTTACACTAATCCCCATAGTAGCGGTTGCTCTCAAATTATTGTCACTATACTTAAAATACAGAAATTCAACTTATAAGCTTGCTAGTGGTAATAGCTTTTTTAAGACCATATTTGACAAAGGCAATTATGGAGAATTTTTAACTTTTACAAAGTTAGAGAATCTGGGTAAGGGAAATATGCTTATGACAAATCTATACATACCAAGAGAGGACGGAACTACTACTGAGATTGACCTTCTTATGATATCTCCCACAGGCATATATGTCTTTGAATCCAAGAACTATAGTGGCTGGATATTTGGAGATGAGAGAAACAAGAATTGGACTCAGACACTAGAAAACAGACAGAAGAATCGATTCTATAACCCCATCTGGCAAAATAAGGCTCATATCAATGCACTTAAAAACGTGCTAAATTTAGATGATGATGCATTCAAATCTTATATAATCTTTAGTGAACGGTGTACTTTAAAGAAAATAAATGTTACCTCTTCCAATGTAAAAGTTATCAAAAGAGACCAATTGATTAGAAGTATCAAAAAGGATATAAAAGATTCACCGGAGATTTTTAAATCTGAAGAAGTTAATCAGATATATTCTTCATTACAGAAGTACGCCAATGTTGATGAAGATATAAAGCAGGCACATATTGCAGCTATTAAATCGAAAGGTACTTACAGTGAAACTCCTTGAGAAAATAAATATATTAAATAAAAATCATATTACGTCT
>ERZ773359.6096-NODE-6096-length-10937-cov-5.525271_pt1 | contig 10937 bp, 6 predicted proteins | sample MGYA00374955_ERZ773359 | MGnify/ENA primary metagenome ERZ773359 (study PRJEB29098, sample SAMN04486028) | biogas fermenter metagenome | study: EMG produced TPA metagenomics assembly of the Biogas fermentation microbial communities from Germany - Plant 4 DNA1...
TGATAAAGCCCGCAATATTTCTCAAAAATTTTTTGGCAACAAAATCTATGTCAGGGGACTTATAGAGTTTACTAATTTTTGTATCAATGACTGTTTTTATTGCGGTATCCGAAAAAGTAATAAAAATTGTGACCGCTACCGCCTGACCAAAGAACAGATTCTGGATTGTTGCAAAAAAGGATATGAGCTGGGTTTCCGCACATTTGTACTGCAGGGTGGGGAAGATTTAAAGTACAGGCACGATGATATGATTGATATTATTAGCACTATTAGACAAGAATTTCCCGACTGTGCCATAACATTGTCCATAGGTGAAAGAACATATGATGAATACCTTAAATATTTTGAAGCCGGGGCTGACCGCTATCTTTTAAGACATGAGAGTGCAAATTTTGATCATTTTAATAAGTTACATACCAAGAATCAGTCATTGGATAAAAGAAAAGAATGCCTGTTTAATCTCAAGAAAATTGGCTATCAGGTAGGCACCGGGTTTATGGTAGGTTCACCTTTTCAGACTTTTGAAACTCTGGCTGAAGATTTGCTTTTTATTCATGAATTAAAACCTGAAATGATTGGAATAGGTCCTTTTATTCCTCATAAAGATACTCCGTTTAAAAATTTCTCACCGGGAAGACTGGATCTTACTTTGTTTCTGATAGGAGTTTTAAGACTTATGATACCAAATGCCTTAATTCCTGCCACGACAGCATTGGGAACAATTGATCCTAAAGGACGTGAACTGGGTATTCTGGCAGGTGCCAATGTGGTTATGCCAAATCTCTCACCGGTTGAAGTACGTAATAAATATCTGTTGTACAACGGCAAGATCTGTACCGGTGAAGAGGCTGCAGAATGCAGAATGTGTCTGCAAAACAGGATGAAAAGCATTGGATATGAGCTGGTTGTAGACAGAGGTGATTTTAAACCTCTTGAAGCATTGGCTTAAGCTTTATTTATGTTTTGAAAGATATCTATTCTCTGAAAAACACGCGCGGCTTCACTGTCTGGAAGCCTGTAAAGAATTAAAAATCTATAAAAGACAGCTATAGCATTTGAAATTGGTCTATAATTTGAAAGGGGTACTTACTATGTACGATGTAAAATCAAAACTTTCTTCTGAATTTATTAATCACGACGAAATCCTGGCAACACTTGAATATGCCGAAAAAAATAAAAATAACCGCGAACTTATAGACAGTATTCTTGAAAAAGCCGCCGAATTAAAAGGTCTTACCCATAGAGAAGCAGCAGTTTTATTGGAATGCGAGCTTGAAGATGTAAAAGATAAAATGTACCAATTGGCAAGAGATATAAAACAGAAAATATACGGCAACCGTATTGTTATGTTTGCCCCTCTGTATCTGTCTAACTACTGCGTAAACGGTTGCGTATACTGTCCTTACCATTATAATAACAAGAACATGAAGCGTATAAAGCTCACCCAGGAACAAATCAGGAGGGAAGTAACAGCTCTTCAGGATATGGGGCACAAGCGCATTGCACTGGAAACAGGGGAAGACCCTGTGAACAATCCCATCGAGTATATCCTTGAAAGTATCCAAACAATCTACAGTATAAAACACAAAAATGGTGCAATACGCAGAGTAAATGTAAATATTGCTGCCACCACCGTTGAGAACTACCGTAAGCTTAAGGATGCAGGGATAGGTACATATATCTTGTTCCAGGAAACCTATCACAGAGAAACATATGAAAAACTGCACCCTACAGGACCAAAACATGACTATGATTTCCATACAGAAGCAATGGACAGGGCAATGGAAGGCGGAATAGATGATGTGGGTCTTGGTGTACTCTTTGGTCTTAATTTGTACCGTTATGATCTGGTCGGGCTTCTGATGCATGCTGAACACCTTGAAGCGGTATATGGTGTGGGACCGCACACTATCAGCGTGCCGCGTCTGCGTCCTGCCAGCGACGGAATCAGTCCGGACGATTTTTCCAATGCAGTTCCCGACGATGTTTTCGAAAAAATAATTGCCATAATCAGAATTGCAGTACCATATACAGGAATGATCATCTCAACAAGGGAATCAAAAAGAATGCGACAGCGTGCCCTTGAACTTGGTGTTTCCCAGATAAGCGGTGCTTCCAGTACAAGCGTGGGCGGCTATGTGGAACCTGAAGAGGATGACGAGACTGCCCAATTTGACATAAGTGACAGAAGAACCCTTGATGAGGTCGTCAGATGGCTGTTGGAACTTGGACATGTACCCAGTTTCTGTACTGCATGCTACCGTGAAGGGCGTACAGGTGACAGATTTATGAGGCTTGCAAAAACAGGTCAGATACAGAATTGCTGCCACCCCAACGCACTTTTGACTTTAAAAGAATACCTTGAAGACTATGCCTCACCGGAGACAAAACGCATAGGTGAAGAAGTTATAGCAAAAGAGATAAATAATGTTCCCAATGAAAAAGTCCGCAATCTTTTAGTAGAACGCCTGAAAGAAATAAAAGGGGGAAAAAGGGATTTTCGCTTCTGATACAATATTTTAAAAGTACAAATTAATCCATATTCTCAACAGAAAAATGCATTTTATATTTTTAAATAATATGATAGTGTATTATTCGGTCGATAATTAATAAACAACTAAACTGCTTAGGATGACTTGAATGGGGAAAAATTCATTTTATGCAGAACTGAATAATGACAGCAAGTATGTCATAAACGTATGCTACTTTGCCTACATAATCAATGGGCTGTTTGTGATTGGACTTGATACCATAATGCCGTTTTTAAGTATCGAATACAATCTCAGTCACACAGTCAGCGGACTTTTAATATCTTCTGCAAGGGCGGGAAATTTCATAGCAGGGCTGTTTGCCGGTTTACTGCAGCTGTATTTTGGAAGGAAGAAAACAGTAACTTTATTCTATGGATTTTTGATTATGGGGCTTTCATTAATAATTCTGACCGGAAATCCGCTGCTTTTACTCTTGGGATTCGCTTTTTCGGGGCTGACCCGGGGCGGGATTGCGAATTTTAACAATGCAGTGGTAAATGAGGTATCCAACTCCAGCCCAAAAGCATTGGGATTTCTACATGGCTTTTTTGCTGTGGGTGCTATAGTTTCTCCACTGTTTATAGTTTTCTCCAATAATTTATTGGACAATCACGGGTGGAGACTGGCCCTTATAATAATACTTATATTTGCGGCTATAACTATACTTCTTTTTTCGAAAACAAATCTGCCGAAAATTGAGGTGGATAAAAGCAAAAAACAGCACTTATCCTACGATTTTTTGAAAAATAAAAGCTTCATTATATTTACAATAGTTTTCTTTTTTTACTATTCTTTTGAATCGGGTGTAAGCGGCTGGCTGGTCAAGTACTTTGTTGATACAAAAATAATAAACAGTGATTATGTTCAGATTACTGCATCGATACTCTGGGGTGCAATTTTAATAAGCAGGTTTACCTGCGCTGTTATTGGAAACAGGATATCAGCAAAGACACTGCTCATTATTCTAAGTTCAGGTTCCTTTGCCTTCTTTGTGCTGATGATTTCAGCCAAAAACCTGACAATTATTACTTTGGCAATAGCAGGACTGGGCTTGTTTATGGGTGGTATTTACCAGACAGTAATTGCTGCAGCGGGTAACACCTTGAAACAATATCCTCTTGCATTAAGTACCATATTGACAGTCGGAAATATCGGCGGAATCTTCATGCCATTTGCAGCAGGAGTTTTATCCGATCTGTTCAGTATTTATGCAGGAATGGCATCAATTGCAATTACAGCTTCATTACTTATTTTATTCTCAGCTTTATCTGAAAGCCGCTGATGTTATTCGCCATGATTTGATTTTCACTGTATCTGGTAATTATGACTTGCCCGGAAGTTTCTATTTGGTTATACTTATAAATATGGTTATACTCAGGAAAGTCACGTAATGTGGCTTTCTGTTTTAGTACTGAAAAATATTAATTGATGATTTACTTATAAAAAAGAGAGGTTGAATATACCAATATGCGTAAGTATGGATTAAATGAACTGAGAGAGATGTATCTGTCCTTTTTTGAAAGCAAGGACCATCTTCGCCTGCCCAGTTTTTCACTGGTACCAAAAAACGATCCAAGTGTTCTTTTGATTAATGCAGGAATGACACCGCTGAAACCATATTTTACCGGACTTGAAACTCCTCCGAGTAAAAGAATTACCACTTGTCAGAAATGCATACGTACTCCTGATATAGAGAACGTTGGAAAAACAAGCCGTCATGCAACATTTTTTGAAATGCTCGGTAATTTTTCTTTCGGAGATTATTTCAAAAAGGAAGCTATTGCCTGGGCATGGGAGTTCATGACAAAAGTACTTGAAATACCTGAAGAGAGACTCTTTGTATCCATTTATGAAGAAGATGATGAAGCATATGATATATGGCATAAAGACATAGGGCTTGCTGATAATAAGATATTCCGCATGGGCAAGGAGGACAATTTCTGGGAGCACGGGGTTGGTCCATGTGGGCCATGTTCTGAAATTTATTTTGACCGGGGATCCGATAAAGGGTGCGGAAAGCCTGACTGTCAGCCAGGGTGTGAATGTGACAGATTTGTCGAAGTATGGAATAACGTGTTCACCCAGTTTGACCGACAGGAAGACGGAACATATAAGGAACTTAAGAATAAAAACATAGATACCGGTATGGGACTTGAAAGGCTTGCCTGTATAATGCAGGACGTAGACAATATCTTTGAAGTCGATGCAATCCGCGCTATTTTGGACCATGTGTGCCGTATTGCCGGAAAAGAATACGGCAAGGAAGATAAAGCTGATGTATCCATCCGTGTAATAACCGATCACTCAAGAAGTGTTACCATGATGGTATCAGATGGAATACTCCCATCCAACGAAGGCAGGGGCTATGTGTTAAGAAGACTTTTAAGAAGAGCTGCAAGGCATGGCAGACTTCTTGGAATAGACAGGCCTTTTCTTGCTGAAATAGCCGATACTGTTATCTCATGCTTTAAAGGTGCTTATCCCAACCTTGAGGAGAAACAGGACTATATTAAAAAAGTAATCAATATGGAAGAAGAGCGTTTTTATTCAACTATTGATCAGGGAATGAGCATACTTGAAGAGTATATGAAACAGGTTCGTGAAGACCGGACAAACTGCCTGACAGGTGAAATGGTATTCAAACTTCATGATACCTATGGTTTCCCGCTTGACCTTACAAGGGAAATAGCTCTTGAAAACAATCTTTCCATTGATGAAGAGGGTTTTCATAAAGAGATGGAAGCCCAAAAAGAAAAGGCCCGTGAGGCTCATAAAAGCAAAGAAGGTTCTGCCTGGGAAAAGGACCTTTTTGCAGATGTCGACAAATCTGTTAAAACAAAATTTGCCGGTTATACTGAACATACCACTGAAAGTAAGGTTCTTTATATTATAAAGAATAATGAACTGACAGACGGAGCCCGGCAGGACGATGAAATTTCCCTGGTACTGGATGTTACTCCTTTCTATGCAGAAAGCGGAGGACAGATCGGTGATACAGGTGTAATTTATAATGATGACTTCAAAATGGAGGTTATTGACTGTCAGAAAACACATGATGAGAAATATCTGCATATAGGCAGGGTGTTAAGCGGAAGTGTAAAGACTGGTGACAAAGTAACCGCAAAAATAGATCTGTATAAACGAAAAGCTACCGCCAGGAATCATACAGTGACTCACCTTCTCCACAGGGCTCTTAAAAATGTTCTCGGCGACCACGTAAATCAGGCAGGTTCTCTGGTTACTCCTGAACGCCTGCGCTTTGACTTTACTCATTTTTCTGCTTTAACTCCGGAGCAGCTTGAGGCTATAGAATCAGAAGTTAATTCAAAAATTCTTGAAAATCTTCCGGTTAGCGTTAAAGTGATGTCGCTTGAAGAAGCCCAGAAAGATGGTGCTACTGCGTTATTCGATGAAAAATACGGCGATGTTGTAAGAGTAGTCAGTGCCGGAGAATACAGTAAAGAGCTGTGCGGCGGAACTCACCTGAATTCAACTGGTGAGGCAGGGCTTATTAAAATTTTAGGTGAAAGCGGAATCTCAGCAGGGGTAAGACGAATTGAGGCTTTGACCGGCTTTAATGCGCTTGAATATTATAATAGCAGGGAGAAACTGCTGCAAAAAGCTTCTGAGACCGCCAAGACTTCAACTGATGATATTGTCAGAAAAATAGAAAGCCTGTACGATGAAATCAAAAATCTCAAGAAAGAGCTTGACAGTGTAAACAACAAGCTTATAAGCAGTTCTGTCGGAAATATAATAGATCAGGCTGAGAGTTATAATGGAATTAAGGTTGTTGCCGCCAGACTTGACGGACTTGATATGAATGCTTTGAGAAATACTTCAGATGACCTTAAAAACAGGGTTGGTTCCGGTGTGATAATTCTTGCTTCCAGTAAAGATGGAAAAGTTAATCTTATAGTGTCTGCAACAAAAGATGCTGTAGCTTCCGGAATTCATTGTGGTAAAATAATAAAAGAAGCAGCAGCTGCCTGCGGTGGAGGCGGTGGAGGCAGACCCGATATGGCACAGGCAGGAGGCAAAGATCCTTCAGGTATAGATAAAGCAATAAGCATTGCTAAAGAGAAAGCTGTTGAAGTATTGAAATAAGTTTAAAATAGCCGCATTATAAAAATCTGTTTAGGAGTGATAAAATGGAAAACTGTGTTTTCTGTAAGATAATAAAAGGGGAAATACCTTCTGCAAAAGTATATGAAGATGAACATGTTTATGCTTTTAAGGACATAAATCCTGCGGCGCCTGTGCATGTTCTGGTTGTACCCAAACTCCATATAGAGAGTCTTGAACAGCTTAATGATGAAAATATCAATTGTGTTACCCATATCCATAAGGGGATTAAAAAGGTTGCTGAAATAGAAGGAATTAATAAAGATGGGTACAGGGTAATAGTAAATTGTGGTAAAGATGCAGGGCAGACAGTTTTTCATCTTCATTACCATGTTCTTGGCGGCACAAAAATGGATGAAAAGATCCTGTAAACTATTTAAGGGTTATTATTGACAGAAAAATATATTGACGGTATTTCAAAGGGTAGATATAATATAATACGTGCTATAACATGGTTTACCATTCACATGACTGGATAAATCCCCTGGCACGGCTTTACGTACGTAACGGAGGGGAGGGAAAGATGTGTCTGAAGTAAGAGTTAAGGAGAACGAATCCCTTGACAGTGCGCTTAAGAGATTTAAGAGACAATGTGCTAAGGCTGGCGTTCTCGCTGAAGTCAGAAAGAGAGAACACTATGTTAAGCCCAGTGTAAGGCGCAAGAAGAAGTCCGAGGCTGCGAGGAAAAGAAAATCTAAATAGTAGAATAGAATAATAATGCTGAAAAAGATTGATTTATTGTTAATCAATGTCTTTGAAATGGTTATGTTCTAATATTGATTTAATCGGACAAGAGTCTGATAAGCATAATAGTAAGGACTTTATACCATAACCATGAAGCCCGGAGCAACACCGGGCTTTAATCATTTAATATGAATTTTTTTAATGGGGAAGGTTCATGGAAAATTATTATTTGGGCAATGGAAAACGCTGGATATTTACTGATTGTTCAGCAGAAAACAATTCAAAAGAATTACCTGAGTTTATTTACAAGTTATTGTTGCAAAGAGAAATCAAGGATGAAAAAGAAGCACATTTATTTCTGAATCCCGATTTAAATTCACTTCATGATCCTTTTTTAATGGAAGGAATGGATATAGCAGCCGAAAGAATTATCAGGGCTATTGATAATAAGGAAAAAATTCTTGTTTATGGGGATTATGATGTTGATGGCGTTGCTGCAACATCCATTTTGGTCCGTTTTTTCAGATCACAGAATATCGATATAGAATATTATATTCCTGATCGTATAGATGAAGGGTACGGTATTTCAGATTTGGCAGTCGAATATATAATAGAAAACAACTTTGATCTTCTGATAACTGTTGACTGCGGAATTACGGCATTAAATCAGGTTAACGCCATATATGAAGGTTATGAACAAAAAGGAAAAAATATTGATATTATTATAACAGACCATCACCAGTGTAATGAAAAACTTATGCCCAGTGCACTTGCAATAATAAATCCGCATATTCCAAACAGCAATTACCCGTTTAAATATTTATGTGGTGCCGGAATTGCCTTTAAGCTTGTTCAGGCTATTTGTTCAAAATTAAATTTGGATCAGCACTATATGGAATATCTGGGTATTACCGCTCTTGCAACTATTGCTGATATTGTTGATATGAGGGGCGAAAACAGAATAATTACGAAATATGGAATAGAAAGAATGTCGGTAAGTCCATGTACAGGTATAAATGCATTGATGAAGGTTTCCCAGATTGACTGTATTGACACATATCGTCTCTCTTTTGTACTGGCTCCCAGGGTAAATGCGGCAGGTCGTATGGGGCATGCACGGGATGCTGTTGAGCTTTTTATAACAGATGACCTGTCAGAAGCTGAGAAAATTGCTTTACATCTGAATGAGTTCAATAATAAAAGAAAAGAAATACAGGATGAAATTTTTAATCATGTACTGAAAACCATAGAGGAAGATTCACGATATAATGATGAAAAAGTCATAGTTGTCTGGGGTGAGGGTTTCCATCACGGGGTTATCGGGATAGTGGCTTCCAAATTGGTTGATTATTACTATAAACCTGCTGTTGTAATATCTGTGGACGGAGATCAGGCGGTCGGTTCTGCGAGAAGTATAGATGGATTTAATTTGTTTGAGGCATTAAATGCAGCATCTGATATTTTGGTAAAATTCGGAGGTCATGAGCAGGCGGGAGGTTTAAGCCTTAAAACAGAAAATCTTGAGTTTTTCAGAGAAAAAATCAACCAGTATGCAAACCAATATATCAGCGATCATATGCTCATACCTTCAATAAATATCAATCTGGAACTTAAAGGTCAAGATATAAATTTAAATAATGCAAGACTTATATCCAGGCTGGAGCCTTTTGGACCCGGAAATCAAATTCCTGTTTTTTGTGTCAGAAATGCAAGACTTGAAACGAAAAAAGCCATAGGTAATGGTAAGCATTTAAGACTAACCGTCGATATTGACGGGAATGTGGCAGATGCTGTTTATTTCGGAAAAGGTTACCTTGCAGAAGCTTTATTCGAAGGGGATATGGTCGACATTATTTTTACACTGGGAATAAATAATTGGCAGAATACAGAAACAGTTCAACTTAGGATTCTTGATTTACGGCTCAATGAAGCTCAGATTAAACGCAACAGATTTTTCCTTAAAGCTTCCCAGCAGGTTGAATGTCTTGATTCTGATGCAAATTGGCTCTATAATGGGGTTATTGATAATGTAATAAATTATGACGATATTGTAATTAACAGAGATCATTTGGCACTCATATATAAGTATATTAAAAGAATGGATATTAAAAAGTTTTCACCTGTTGAACTTTTCATCCATTCCAGAAATATAAGTAATGCGACAAAAAAGAATATAAACTGTTTTAAATTTTTTGTTGGACTGCTTGTTTTTGAAGAGTTGGGCCTATTGGACCTGAGGCTATACGAGGATGGTACATATGAAATAATTCATTCTGACAATATTCAAAAAGTTAATCTTGAAGATTCCGAATTGTTGGATTGGATTAAACAGACAGCTCAAGGCTTCAAACTTTAGAATGGTGGTATAGATGTTAGACCAGTTTGTCAGGCTTAAGGAGTTGGTAACAAAATATAAGCCAGATGCAAATTTTGAGCTGATTGAAAAGGCATATAACCTTTCAAATAAAGCTCATGCAGGGCAGGAACGTGTATCTGGAGACCCGTACATCACCCATCCTGTCGAGGTTGGGTGTATTCTGGCTGGGCTTGAAATGGATGAGAGCTCTATTGCTGCCGGAATCCTTCACGATACAATAGAGGATACAACTTTTACCTATGAAGAATTAAAAAAAGAGTTTGGTGAAGAAATTGCCGAGCTTGTAGATGGGGTTACCAAGTTGACCCAGCTTCCTTATACCACAAAACAGGAGATACAGGCAGAAAACTTCAGAAAAATGTTTCTTGCCATGGCGAAGGATATCCGGGTTATTATTATAAAATTATGCGACCGGCTCCATAATATGAGAACTCTAAAGTTCATGTCAAAAGAGAAACAGGTTCAAAAGGCCAGAGAAACAATGGACATCTACGCTCCTTTAGCTCATCGTCTTGGTATTTACAAAATAAAATGGGAACTTGAAGATTTAAGTTTCAGATACCTTGATGAGAAAAGCTATTATGATTTAGTTGAGAAAATTGCAAAAAAACGCCGTGAACGCGATGAGTATATAAACAGGATAATAGAAATCGTCCGGAAAAAAATAGATGAAGTAGGTATTGAAGGCGATATTCAGGGTCGCGCCAAGCATCTCTACAGCATTTACAAAAAGATGGTAACTCAGAATAAAACTATTGAACAGATTTATGATCTTTTTGCCATCCGCTTGATTGTTGACAGTGTCAAGGATTGCTATACTGTTTTGGGTCTGATGCATGAACTTTTCAAACCCATGCCGGGAAGATTCAAAGATTATATTTCAATGCCAAAGCCCAATATGTATCAATCTCTTCACTCTACTGTAATCGGTCCTGATGGGATTCCTTTTGAAGTTCAGATAAGGACCTGGGAGATGCATAAAGTTGCTGAGGTAGGTATTGCTGCTCATTGGAATTACAAAGAGGGCGGAGGATATAACCAGAAATCCTATGCTGAGAAATTGTCCTGGCTCAGACAAATGCTTGAATGGCAGAAGGATGCCCGTGACCCCGACGAATTTATGGAGAATTTAAAAATTGATCTGTTCACCGATGAAGTATTCGTTTTTACTCCAAAGGGAGATGTCAAAAGCCTCAGGGCCGGTTCAACGCCCATAGATT
>ERZ773359.6098-NODE-6098-length-10932-cov-10.333272_pt1 | contig 10932 bp, 8 predicted proteins | sample MGYA00374955_ERZ773359 | MGnify/ENA primary metagenome ERZ773359 (study PRJEB29098, sample SAMN04486028) | biogas fermenter metagenome | study: EMG produced TPA metagenomics assembly of the Biogas fermentation microbial communities from Germany - Plant 4 DNA1...
GTTGCCCATACGCCCCTCAAACGTACGCGTCTGCCAGTTCCGCCACCTGGGCACGTTCAGCAAAACTTATTATACAACCTTTAGTTGTGATTGTCAAGCCTGGATCGGCATTTGGGTCATCACCCAGGAATCATCAATAAAATCATATGTTCTGGGCGTTTCCCGTCTTTGTATACCGCCCCTTTGCGAAATAACAAAAAATTTTGAACGTCACAGGCGAATTTTCATGGTTATCCTTCCGCGAAGCAGCAGGGTTTTGGGAACCGTAAAATTTGCGCGTAACATTTCACCGTAAAAAGCAGGAATAAAGTATAAATTCGCGAATATAATAAATTACTTTTTAAAAGTTTTTTATTAACATTGGCGATACTTTTTCGTCTCGCAAGTACAATTGAATCGAGGTTGGGTAATGTTTAAAAAAGCAATTAACCAGGAACTGATGCGGAACAACAACAAAGCACAGATCCTCCGTTGTGTCAAAGCAAAGCAGGTAGTATCGAAGCGTGAACTCACTGAAGAGCTTGGTTTAAGTACCACGACCGTTTCGACTTTCATCCGCGAGCTGGAACAGGAGAATTTAATCCAAAATAGTGGGATCGCCCGCTCAACCGGCGGCAGAAGATCCCTCCTCTATCAGTTGAACCCGGATTATTGCTATACTTTAGGGCTGGACCTTAAGGTCGACCGTATCGTCGGTGTCCTTCTTGACTTTAAAGGCGACATTAAGGCCGAAAATGAGATTCCCGTTCGGGATCGGGATGAGTGGAAAGTTGTTCCGCTGCTTAAAACTTTTATCCACGATTTATTGGCCGAGTATGAAATCCCCTGGGCCCAACTGGGTGGGATCGGTATCGGGATTCCCGGTGTGCTCAACAATGAGGGCGAGATCATAGATTTTGCCCCGAACCTCGGGTGGAAAAACGTGGATTTACCAACCATGCTTGCTTTAGATAAACCGATCTACCTTGAAAACGAAGCTAACGCCGGAGCCTTAGGCGAAGTCGTTTTTGGCTTAGGACAAAACGTCGACCATCTGGCTTACATCTCCGTTGGCATGGGTATCGGTTGCGGGTTGATCATTGACCACAAATTATTCTCCGGTCATCTCCGCAATGCGGGTGAATTTGGGCATATGACGGTGGAGTCGGAGGGTTTCCCCTGTCAGTGTGGGAACAAAGGCTGCTGGGAGGTTTACGCCTCGAATTCGGCCGCCCTCCGCATGTACACGGAAAAAACCAATAATAAGCAGGTTACTTTTCCGGAGTTTCTCCGCCGTTGTCGTGAAAACAACGACCAGGCGACGGAAGTCCTGCAGACGGTAACCAAATATCTCGGGCTGGGGATCGCCAGCGTGATCAACATCTTGAATCCGGAGATGGTGATCATCGGGGGTGAGATTACCAACGTTAAGTCGTTAATTTTCAATTCATTACTTAAGGAGATAAAAGAACGGACCCTGGAAAAATCCTTTGCCGGTGTCCGCCTGGAATTTTCCCAACTCGGAAACAAGGCGGCCGCTCTGGGCATGGGTACAATCGTCCTAGAGAAGATCATCAATGCTTTGCCCTGAAAAAGCCGAAAGTGAGGTGATTACAGGGGGTAAAACCATTTGATTTAAACCAAAAAAAGGGTGGTGAAAATGGCAGATGGCGTATTTATTAGGTTATGACCTGGGAAGCTCCTCAATTAAAGCTTCTTTACTGGCAACCGAAGGTCGACTGGTGGCTTCGGCGGTTTCCCCCCAAACCGAACTCACCATCGACGCCCCGCAACCGGGTTGGGCGGAGCAACACCCGGAAACCTGGTGGCAACATGTGCAAGAAGCAACAGCCATGTTATTGGCGAAAGCCGCGGTCGATCCGGAAGACATTAAGGCAATCGGAATCTCCTACCAGATGCACGGGTTGGTCCTGGTGGACAAAACCGGCCAAGTCTTACGCCCAGCGATCATCTGGTGTGACAGCAGGGCAGCCGGCATCGGCGACCAGGCTTTCCGCGCTCTCGGGGAAGAGCTCTGCTTATCCCGCTTCTTGAATTCACCGGGGAACTTTACCGCTTCCAAATTAAAGTGGGTACAAGAAAACGAGCCGGAGATTTACCAAAGGATTTACAAGGCGATGCTCCCTGGGGATTATCTGGCCATGAAGTTAACCGGGGAGATTAAGACAACCCCTTCCGGCCTCTCCGAGGGGATCCTCTGGGATTACCAGGAACAAAGGCTTGCCGACCTGCTCCTCGAGCATTACGGGATCGACCCGGACCTCATTCCGGAAGTGGTTCCGACTTTTGCCCCACAAGGCGAGTTAACGAAGGCAGCCGCCGACGCTTTGGGCTTAAAACCGGGAACACCGGTGGCCTACCGCGCCGGGGACCAACCGAATAATGCTTTTTCCCTTAATGTGATGAACCCCGGTGAAGTGGCGGCGACCGCCGGAACAAGCGGGGTCGTTTATGGGGTCGGCGCGAAACCAGACTACGACCCAAAATCAAGGGTCAACACTTTCCTCCATGTCAACCACAAGCCGGAGGACCCGCGCTATGGGATTCTCCTCTGTCTGAACGGAACGGGCATCCTAAACCGTTGGCTGAAGAAGAATCTCATGGATGACCAAGTCTCATATGAAGCGATGAATAATTTGGCCGCCCAGGTTCCCGCGGGCGCGAAAGGCTTAATGATCTTTCCCTACGGCAATGGTGCGGAACGAACCCTGGAAAACAAAGCAATCAACGCCTCCATTCGCGGCTTGGATTTCAACCTGCATCACCGTAGTCACTTACTAAGAGCGGCCCAAGAAGGAATCGTTTTTGCCTTAAATTACGGGTTAAACATCATGAAAACCATGGGCGTCCAGACCAACCTGGTCCGCGCTGGCCAGGCCAATATGTTCTTAAGTCCGTTGTTCTGCGAAGTATTTGCAACGGTGACCGGGGCCCGGGTCGAACTCTACAATACCGATGGGGCGCAGGGTGCCGCCCGCGGTGCCGGGCTGGGCGCTGGGATCTATCCTGATCCAAATGCCGCTTTCGCCGGTCTCCAATCCCAAAAGATTACTGAACCCAATCCGAAGCTCGTTCCTATCTACCAGGAACTTTATGAGCAATGGGCAAGTGTTTTAGCCACGGATTTGGGACAATAAAGGAGCGTGCCAAAATGAGTAATAAAAGATCTTTTCATTCCATTTGTCGTTGGACGTTCAGTCCGGGAAAAGGCGGTTTCGTCCCCGCCAATATCCGTCCACAATGGGACGGACAGAATTTGAACACCGCTGCGGTAGTGGGCTTAATTAAAGAGCGGATTGTTCCGCGCCTGCCGGAATGGGTTACCCTTGGTTTTGAGGTCCATTACGATACAGAGATCAACGAAGAAAATGTGGCCGAAGTCGCTGACGCTTTGAGTGAAGCCGGAATTTACCTCGCCATGATCACCCCGGGTGCCCATAGCCATTTTGGTTACGGCGGAATTGCTTCCCTCGATCCCAACGAACGGAAGCAAGCCGAGGAGCTTGGCTTACGCACCGTAGATTTGGCCTATGGTCCCTTGCGGAAGAACTGGCATCCCGATCCGGAGATGGCCCCTTCCTTCGTGCTCTGGAACGGCTCCTACGGCTATGACCTGGCCACCATTGGCGTCAAACAGATGTACCAAAACCTGAAAGAAAGTGTGGCCGCCCTTTGTCAGTACGAAGCGAAAAAAGGTGGCGCCCTCTACATCGGCATTGAACCGAAACCCAATGAAGGCCATCCGGCGATGTTATTACCGACGGTCGCTTCCGCCTTGTTGTTCTTCCGGCGGCTGGAGGAGGAGTTCGGCGTCTCCCGGGCGAAAAAGGGCGTGAACAAAGAGTTCGGCCATTCCGAGATGATCGGCCTCGACCATGTTTACGATACCGTTGAAGAGCTGGATAACAACGCCATGGTCCATATGCACCTGAATAGCCAGGGGTATAACGACGGTATTACCCTGGGTGGTCCTGGACGCTATGATATTGATCATGGCACGAAAATTACCGGCTTCAATATTGCTATTGCCGGCCTCTTGCAAGAGGCGGGATATAACCGTTGGTGCGGCCATGATATGCTGGTCCGGCCCTACGACAACGAAGAACAAGGCCTCGACCGGATCGTCCGCAGTATTCTCAGCTGGGAAGCCTGTGCCCAAGCGGCTGCGAACCTTGATACAAAAGCCCTCATGAACGCCTTGGCGCAGCGGGCCACCGGCGAAGCGGAAGACATCATGCGTAACGCCCTGGTGGAAGCGCACACCAACTTTAACCAATTATACAAGGGATAATTTAAAATGCCGCGTCCGGACCGGACCGGACAACAACCCAATCCCAGATTACGGTGATCAAAAAGTCCTTGGGTTGCCATTTGGCAGCACCAAGGACTTTTTATCGCACTTTATATCAGCTGCATATTATGGATATGGCTTATTATTAGCAGATACATTAATAGTTTCTGATTGGCAAGTAGGTCTGGTAGGTATAGGTTAACTTGTGCTGACTACGGGGCCACAACGTAATCTCCCAATTCAGCTCCGAGGTGGGATTGGGCCCGGCTTGGAGGACTGCTTTTTTCACCACGGTACCACCTTCGCCGATGGAAACCACTTCCCCTGGGACTTCATGGGTAACCTTCAGGGTAACCTCGGTATCTTTGGTGTTGTCAAGCTCAATTTCGCCCCGGATCCGGACAAACGCATATTCCCGGTCTTGGAAATCGATTCCCCCTTGGACCCGTTCAAACTCGACTTCATTGGCTTTAACCCGGATCGCCGGTTCCATCATCACCCGGATCTCCCCGCTTTGGTTGCGGGCGATGTAGGGAAAATCACCCATCCCGAGAGGCCGTTCGGCCATCATGAGCATGACGCGCCCTTCAATCCAAGGAAAGGGCGAATTGTTATAGATACGGTATACTTTCCAGACCGGCTCCGCGCCGATCTGGCCGGAACTTCCCGCCGAACGGAAGAGCCGCACCTGGTAGAGGGGTTCGACCCGCACACCGCTGCGGTAGAGGGGTAATAAGACCCGTTCCCCCTTTTTCAAGGTGACTTCGTTCCGCCGGTACATATTGTACATCACCCGGGAAGCAGCCGTCTCCATTTCGGGACCAGCGGCAAAGGCCAGTTTGTCGCTGTGGACACCCCGCACCGTCAATTCCGCTCTGTTGGCCGCAAACCCTTGATCGGTCGCAAAAACCACCAACGGTGATAAACCGAAAGCAAATTGCGGTCCGCTTTCCGCCAAATAAACGGTGGTGTTGACCAGATCGTCCACATCGTTCTGGACCACACCCGAAAAGGAAAAGACCCCGCTCTGCTCGGAAGGATCGATGTTGATTATGTACTCCGGGCTCCAAGAAAGTCCCCCCTGGAGATAACTGATGCCCACCGGATACGTTGCGCTACGAACCCCCGATTCCCGAAAGCGGACCCGTAATTTGCCCTCATAACCGGTCTCTTGGCGGATCAAAGAAACGGGCTCAAGGAAACGGTAAGAAGCGATCGCTGCCAAGGGGTAAAGCCGATCGGTACCGCTGTCTTCGTCGTCGGCCGTAGCCACTACGACATAATTGGGATCAAGAAAACTCTTCACCACGCCACGCACGACTTCCCCGTCAACCAGCAGTTCAACCGGTATTCCTATATTCGCCCGGAAAAGCTCCGCCAAACTATGAACCGGTAGATCTTCCGCCTTTTCATCCTGGTAAGCAACGACTTCCTCTAAAATCAAGCCGGAATCGGCCGAGAACACTTCCAAGCTTCCGTTCAAAGCCGGAGGAAGGAGGTCAAGCACACATTCGCCATTTTCTAAAGTAACCTCTCCCTTCCGCACCAGAAAAGCAAAACCGTCCGGGAAGATTACCGCTTCGGTAATCGGTGGTCGGTATCCGGCACTGATGCCGCCCCCAAACGCCAGCAGCAGGACTGCCATAAGCGCTGATATGATTCGTATCCGTCCTTTTCTCATCACATCACCCCATTTTCCGTTAGTCGCCCCTGTTTCAGATCATACTTCCGCTTGAGAAGGGCAAAACCTTCCTAAAACGCGACCTTATCCCTTTTTCTGCCAATCGGCCGTGTCGAGCATAATCGTGACCGGTCCGTCATTGACTAATTCTACCGCCATCTCCGCACCGAAACGGCCGGTGGCTACCGTCATCCCCCTTGCCCGTAGCGCCGCAATAAACCGCTCGTACAGATCGGCCCCAAGCTCCGGCGGGGCCGCGTCGATAAAACTCGGCCGTCGTCCTTTCCGACAGTCGGCATAGAGGGTGAACTGGGAGACCACCAGGATGGACCCGCCCACATCTTGAACAGACAGATTCATCTTTCCTTGATCGTCCTCAAAGATCCGTAAGTTGATAATTTTTTCGACTAAGAGCTGTAGATCCGCCTCTTGGTCTGTCCGGCTGACCCCAAGAAGAACCAGTAAACCGGGGCCAATCTCCCCGGTGACCTCGTTCCCTACCGAAACCCGGGCGAAGCTAACCCGCTGTAGTAGCGCGCGCATTCCCTACTCCCTCCTAAAAAATTGCTTAAGTTGTCCACCCGACTTTTATTAAAACTTGTGTTCTAGGGGTATTCGGCGTGAACAACCAACTCAAGCGCCTTCCGGACTTGTCGCCCACCTGCCTTTGCTTGAATTTCCTTCCTAAAATTAATGTGGCTGACAAAAACGACTTCATCGCCAGCGCGGACGACTATCTTCTTTTGGATTTTGTGGTCCGGAACACCTTCTGTACACTTTTTACGGTACGCAACTTATTGACCAGTTCTTTCCCCTCGTCCAGGTGGCGGACTTCCACCGTAAAATCCAGATAGGCCAGGCCTTTGTTCGTTCGCACATTCACGGCGCTAACGTTCAGTTTCATTAACGACATGACATTCATGATGTCAACCAGGAGGTTGTTCCGGTCCTGCGCTTCAATCTGAATGGATAACGGATAAACACCGGTATCTTCCGCATCCCATTCCACCTGAATAAAGCGTTCACTCTCCTTGGGCAGGGTTGGGCAGTCCACGCGGTGAACCGCCACCCCCTTGCCCCTGGTGGTATAGCCGACGATCTGGTCGCCAGGGACCGGGTTGCAGCAGCGGGAATAACGCACCAAAAGGTCGGGAACGCCTTTGACTTTCACCCCGCCAGCCCGCCCCCGTGGCCTTTCCGGTTTTTCCCCGGGCATCAGCGGAAGCTGTTTTTTCTCCGGTTCTTTCACCGCCACCAACTTGGCCGCCACCGCACGGGGGGTAAGTTTACGGTCACCGACGGCAAACAGGAGATCATCCCCTTGGACAAAGCCGAACTTCCCGGCAACCTCCTGTAATATCTCGGGCTTCAGGTACACCGACGGTTCATAACCGCTCTTTTTCAGTTCCCGCTCCAACTGCTCCCGGGCGAGCAGGATGTACTCTTCCCGGCTTTGTTCGCGGAGCCAATTACGGATCCGGCTTTTTGCTTTGGATGTCACCACAAAGTTTAACCAGTCCCGGCTGGGACCCCCATCCTGTTTCGTGGTGAGAATCTGCACAATATCGCCGTTGTTCAACTTATAGTCCAGAGGGACCAGACGCCCGTTCACCTTCGCCCCCACGCACCGGTGGCCGATGTGGGTATGCACCGAATAGGCAAAGTCCACCGGTGTGGCCCCGGCGGGTAAACTTTTCACATCCCCTTTGGGGGTAAAGACAAAGACTTCATCCTCGAAAAGGTTAACCCGCAAGTTCTCAAGGAATTCGTCCGCATCATTGGCTTCACCCTGCCACTCCAGAAGATGGCGGAGCCAGGCAATTTTTTGCAGAAAGTCTTCATCCCGTACGGACTTCCCTTCTTTGTAGCGCCAATGGGCGGCGATCCCATATTCGGCCACCTGATGCATCTGCCAAGTCCGGATCTGAATCTCCACCGGCGCCCCCTGGCTCCCCATGACCGTGGTATGGAGGGATTGATACATATTGGACTTCGGGACCGCAATATAATCTTTAAACCGGCCTGGGATCGGTTTCCACAGGGTATGCACCACCCCGAGGACTTCGTAGCAATCCTGGATCGTGTCGACCAACACCCGTAATGCCATCAAGTCATAGATCTCCGAGAAGTCCTTGTTCTGGTTCACCATCTTCTGGTAAACACTGTATAGGTGTTTCGGCCGCCCTTGGATGTCGGCTTTGACGTTCATCGCGCGTAAGTGTTCGTCCAGGGCTTTAATGTTCTCTTCGATCTCCCGCTCCCGTTCGGATCGTTTCTGGGCAACCATGTCCACCAGTTCGTAGTATCTCTCCGGCTCCAGACAGTGGAAGGCAATATCCTCCAGCTCCCACTTCATCCGGTAGACCCCCAACCGGTGGGCTAAAGGAGCATAAATCTCCAGCGTTTCCCGGGCGATCCGCTTCTGCCGCTCCACCGGGAGATACTGCAGCGTCCGCATGTTGTGCATCCGGTCGGCCAGCTTAATCAGGATCACCCGGACGTCTTTGGCCATCGCCAAAAACATTTTCCGTAAGTTTTCCACCTGTTGCTCCTGTTTGTTCTGGAAAATGATCTTCCTTAGTTTTGTGAGGCCATCGACCAGGGCGGCAACTTCGCCCCCGAATTCTTTGGTGATCTCCTCCAGACCGATGGCCGTATCTTCAACCACATCATGGAGGAGCGCAGCAATGACCGAGGTGGGGTCGAGACCCATCTCCACTAAAATGTGGGCCACCGCTAAGGGATGATTAATATAGGCTTCCCCCGAATCACGCAACTGCCCTTTATGGGCTTCTTTGGCGAATTCGTAGGCCCGCCGGATCTCCCCCTTCGCTTCCGGGCTGAATTTATCTGCTTTTTGTAATAGAAGATCAATCGTCATTCAGCTTCACCTTTCAACTAACTTCCGGTAGTTTCAGATCTTTTAAAACCAATTGAAGCTGGTTATTCCAATCATTTTCCGCAAGGTTAAAAGCCAGGTCCAAACATTCAGCCCCTGCCAGCTCATCTGTTAACGCCCCAAAATTGAAACCAATAGCCTCACACGTTACCGCGCCGTTCCCCACTTTCAGCTTTAAATGTTTGGCATCTTTACCAACGCCCCAACAGGCGAAAAGGTTCACACCCCGGCAGGCAAAAACCGGTTCGGGATTACCTTCCCCAAAGGGGGCAAGCTGCGCCAGATCATTTAACAAGCTTTTGGTCACCGCCTCCACTGGGATGACCTCCTCCACCTCTAAAGCGGGGGTGAGCAACTCGGGAGTAAGCCGGTTCTCCGCCACTGCCAAAAAAGCCGCTTTAAAATCGGCCAAATCCTTCTTCTCCAGTTCGAGACCGGCCGCATACTCATGTCCACCAAAACGCCGCAGATAGGCACGGCACTCATCCAAAGCGTTGTAAAGATGAAACCCGGGAATACTACGCCCCGACCCTTTGGCCCGGTCCCCATCGAAACTGAAAAGAATGGTCGGCCGGTGGTACTTATCGGCCAGCTTGGAAGCGACGATCCCGATCACACCGGGATGCCACGGTCCAGCCAGGACGATCGCCTTCCCCAGGGGGCCGGAAGCAGCCAGGGCGTCCTCTGCTTCCTGACAAACCCGTTCCTCAATGCGCTGGCGTTTCCGGTTCAAGGTTTCCAAGGAAGCCGCCAGTTTCTGGGCCCGTCGTGGATCTCCGTCCAGCAACAGCTGGAGCGCCTGCGTCGGATCGCCCAGACGGCCAACGGCATTGAGTCGGGGCGCCAAAATATAACCAACATGTTCGGCGTCGATCTGCTTACCCGCCAAACCAGTCTGCTGAATTAAGGCCTTAAGTCCGGTATTCTGTGTCTTGGCGATCTGCGCTAATCCTTCTTTCACCAAGATCCGGTTCTCACCCAAAAGCGGCACCACATCGGCAATGGTCCCCAAAGCTACCAAATCTATATTTTCCCATAAAACCGGTTCTAACTCCGGTTTTTTCGCCGCTAAACCCTGAAGCAGCTTAAAAGCAACCCCAACCCCAGCCAGCTCCGGGTAGGGGTAATCCGGAGAGAGTTTCGGATTAACCAACGCGGCCGCCTGCGGCAGCTGGGCACCGGGCTCATGGTGATCGGTCAGGAGCAGACGGACCCCTTCGGCGGCCAGGTAAGCAGCCTCGTCCACCGCCGAAATCCCGCAATCCACCGTGATCACCAAGCGGCAACCGTGTTTGATCGCCTTCGCGAGCGCCTGGCGGTGCAACCCATAACCCTCTTCCAGTCTTTTCGGGAGGTAATAAAGGATGTTCCCGTTATTATAGGGCCGCAACGTCCGTAAGAGAAGAGCAACCGCAGTAATGCCATCCACATCGTAATCGCCGTAAATGAGGATGCGTTCCTGTTGCTCCAAGGCAGAGACAAGCAATTCCACCGCCTCTGCCATCCCGTTGAGCAAGAAGGGGGACGGCAAGTCACCCCGCCCGCCCTGTAAAAAGAAGGCTACTTTTTCACGGGTGGTAAGCTTCCGTTTGGCCAGGAGCTTCGCGAGGAGCGGAGAAAGGCCAAACTCGGCGATCACTTCGGGCGGACATTGGTCGTTTACCGTACTAACCTTCCACTTCTTGGGGTGAATCGTCCACACCTCCAGCTACGTTCTCCTTCTCCTCTGGGCCTCCTGTGTCGGCGACATCCAGGATTTCCACCGGTGCCTCCCCAACCTCATCGCTATTTTCTGCTTTCTCCCGGTCCTTGTTCCGCGTTTTAAGCCGGTTGGTCGCCTGGTGGACCAAGCCGAGGCTGCCCACCGCCACCGCCCCAATTAAGAGACAGATCAAGACCACTAAGGCGAAAGAGGCCTCAAATTGCCATTTTAAAAAATAGATCGTCACCGGATAAGCGTTTTGTAACGCAAAGGTCGCCACCAGAATGGCAAAAATAAGCATCAGGATCAGTAAAAATTGCATGCGGCCACCTCCATCATTCACAGTTTAAGTAATTTAA
>ERZ773359.6099-NODE-6099-length-10932-cov-5.106831_pt1 | contig 10932 bp, 12 predicted proteins | sample MGYA00374955_ERZ773359 | MGnify/ENA primary metagenome ERZ773359 (study PRJEB29098, sample SAMN04486028) | biogas fermenter metagenome | study: EMG produced TPA metagenomics assembly of the Biogas fermentation microbial communities from Germany - Plant 4 DNA1...
ACTCAGTAGATTTGTTATTGACAAAATTCAAAACAGTTTATGCAAAGCTAATGAATAGTGCTATAGGAAGCAAATAGTAAAAATGGCTAGCTAAAACTTTGCCGGGAGGGGATATCATGAAGGTTTTAGTAGTTGATGATAATAAGGGTTTCAGGGCATTTATGAGAGAAGTTCTGAAATTTAATGATTGCGATGTTGTTGAGGCTTCCGATGGTTTTACAGCACTTAAACTTATTTCAGAACAGCTATTTGACGCCGTATTCCTTGATGTCAAAATGCCCAGATTAAACGGTTTGGAAGTCTTAAAACGGGTAATTGTGGATAATCCCACCTTACCAATCTTTCTTATGTCAGCCTATAACGATATCGAGCTACCCGACAGTAAAGTTTACCACAATGTTTATATCTTATTTAAACCTTTTGAATTAGAAAGTTTGAATTTTCATATTGAAAAATTGTTTTGTAATCAAAAAGCCACTTAGGATTTTAAAAAAATTACAGCAGGCTGGACATTACGGGATACTCTTCTTCGGTCACCGTTCCACCCGCTACACAGTTCAGGCCACTGTGCAGAAAAGAAGCACGCATAACCGATTTTAACCCGTATCGGCTGCGAATCTCATCAACAGCACGATCCATAGCCCTTTGTTTTTCTATGTTCTCTTCAAAAATATTAGTTTGGAGGAGACTGTTAGTACAAAGTTCTGCTACTCGAACTCCAAGATGTCTGATTGGCTCTTGATGCCAAATTTCATTAAAAAGCCGGCAGGCAGTCTCATGAATCTTGTTTGTGGAATCAGTAGGCGTAGAAAGTTTCCGCTGATGGGAATAAGAATAAAACTTATTGTTCCTGATAGATACAGATACTAACCCGGCTAAATACTCAGCCCGACGCAACCTGGCCCCGACATTTTCTACCAGAGAAAGCAGAACCAGCCTCGCTGTTTGTCGGTCAGTAACATCAAAAGGAATGGTAGCTGAATTGCCGATACCCTTAATAAGTACCCGCCTGTTGGGCCGGACCGGAGATTCATCTCGTCCGTTGGCAAAATTCCAAAGCAAATAACCATAACTTTTTAAAAAAAGTTTTAAGTGCCGTGGATCTGCACTTGCTAAATCTCCAATAGTCAAAATCCCTCGTTCTTTTAGCTTAGGAGCTGTGGCCCGTCCCACGCCGAAAAGCTTTTCCACGGGAAGAGGCCACATTTTATAAGGCATTTCCTCCGGAAAGAGGGTATGGACCATATCCGGCTTTTTTAATTCCGCCCCCATCTTAGCTAGAAATTTATTGGAGGATATACCGACATTTACTGTAAAACCAAGTTCCTGCTTAATCTGTTCCTTAAGGCGGTAGGCCGTTGCCAATGGGTCGCCTAATGCTTTTGCCATACCGGTATAGTCCAAGAAATATTCATCAATTGAGTACTGTTCCACTAAAGGGGAATACTCCCGCAGCATATCGCCAAAAGCTTTACTGCACTGCATATAAAGATAATAGTCGGGCGGAACAATAATAAGTTCCGGACACTTGGCCCGGGCTGAAAAAACCGATTCCCCGGTTACAATACCATATTTTTTAGCGGGGATGGACTTAGTTAAAACTATCCCGTGCCTGGTCTCCGGGTTACCTCCTACCACAGCCGGCACGGTCCGCAAATCCAACTTGTCTCCATGTTGGAGCCGGCGGACAGCTTCCCAGGACAAATAGGCCGAATTGGCATCCACATGAAAAATTAGGCGCCTGCTCAAAAAAAATCACCTCTTAAATTTTGAACAAAAACCATTTTCCCGTACCGGGCTCAAACTTTAGTTCAAAAACTTTTAAAAGACCTTTAACCGTACTTTGACAACGAAAAGTGATCATTTTATTACCAGCCAATTTTTCTTCGGATCTAAAACTGATATGCTCTACATTAATAACGACAGGAAAATCATTTTCCCTAATTTTAAACTTTAACGGTGTAGGCATCCCGTTAAGATTAAACGAAGCTATTACTTCAATAGGTTTCATTATAACTTTCACTGATTATCCCACCCAAAACTGTAATCACAGAACATATGTTCGCATATATATTATACATGGGAATTAAAGTTATTACAATTAATTTTGACCCGGGTATTTTTGGAAATAAACCCATAATAGCTTAGCTTAATAACTATATACAGCTTACAGATCTAGTGAAAGCCTTTGACGGGTCTCTTAATACATGGCATATAATTTGCGCATAACTTCATTTTGGTTATTTAAACTCATCTTATAGCTAATTATTAAAGTTTATCTGTATAAATCGACACAATAAAACATAAACTGACTCGACAAACTATGATTAGACAACTTATAATAAAGGGGTATTGAAAAGTTAATAATAATTGGAGGTGTTAAAGGTGAAAGTTGTAAGAGCAAATGAAGGTACTGTTTATGAAGCTCCTAATCATTTTAATATGTGGGGTGTCCGTAAATTCGGTCCTCCTGAAGGAGCCAAAAACATCAATGTATCTATTTCGGAATTTCTGCCGGACGGCGGTGCTACCATGTGCTCCTCGGACAAAGAAAGAATTTACTATGTCCTTAGGGGATCAATCACCGTCGAAGAAGAAAATGGAACAAAGCATGTTCTGAATGAAGGCGATCTCATTCATATTCTTCCCGGCGAAAATCGCAGTATGGCTGTTAATGGTCTAGTTGCAGCCAGAGTATTGGTTATCATGCTTATGAACATTAAATAAGCAAATTTTGATTGGAAAAAAGAAGAGGTATGATATGAAAACACTAAAAGATATTAAAAAAATTGCCGTCCTAGGGGCCGGTACTATGGGACCTGGTATAGCTCAAATGTTCGCTATAGGCGGTTATGAGGTTACAATGTGGACCCGTAGGGAATCGACTCGAGAACAGGCCAAAGAAACCCTTCGTAAAAGCTTGGAAACATTTGCCGAAGAAGATTTGTTGCCGGCTTCTCAGATAGAAGAAGTTTACAACAGGGTTAGTTTTGCCTTTACTGTAGAAGATGCGGTAAAAGGTGCAGATTTTATTCAAGAAACCATTGTTGAAAACAAAGAAGCTAAAACTGAGCTGTATGCTAAACTCGCAACCTGTGCCAGCAAAGATTGTATTATTGCCTCTAATACCTCGGGCTTAAATATTTTCGAACTGGTTCCAGCAAGCCTGCTTCCCCAGATGGTTATCGCTCATTGGTATGCTCCCGCTCAGCTTATACCTTTGGTTGAAGTAGTTAAAGGTGAGCAGGCACCTGAAGAATTTGCCACCATAACAGTTGAACTTTTAGAAAAATGCGGCAAGACTCCTGTTCTGATGAAAAAGTTTATCCGCGGCTATATTGCCAACCGTATGCAAATGTGTCTCAATCAAGAAGTTTTCTATTTACTGGACAACGGATATTGTACGCCGGAAGATATTGACAAAGCTGTTCAAGCCAGTTTTATTCCTCGGGCTGTTGTCTTAGGTCTTTGTAAACGTGCTGACTTCGGCGGTCTGGACATGACGGCCAACAATTTCAAGAACAAGAGCTACACTATGCCTCCTCCTGTAGATATGCCCAAAACGCTGGCTGAACATATCGAAAAAGGTGAGCTGGGCTTTAAGACCGGCAAAGGGTTCTATGATTATACAAACGTCGATAAACAGGCAGTTCTTGCTAAACGCGACAAACAGTTGTTTGAAATCTTTAAGATCGCCAAAAAGTTTATGGATGACCCTTGTGATGTTATCAAGTAACACGTTTGAAAATTACTAAAAATTATATATTCATCTCTAAAATTTATATATGTGATATATATAAATTTTTCTATAAAGCCAGTTAATTAACTATTAAATTTCAATTTATAAATTAGTTATTTAAACCAAGAAAGGAAGAAACTAAATGGCTAAGAGTAAGAAACTTATAATTACCGCAGCCTTGGTCGGTAACGGAACTTCAAGAAAACAAACCCCGTACGTTCCAATTACTCCTGACGAAATAGCAGCCGATGCAGTAGAATGCGTTAAAGCCGGAGCTTCCGTCCTGCACATTCATGTCCGCGATAAAGACGGCATTAACACCATGGATCCCGAAGTATGGAAGGAAGTTATTACTAAAGTCCGGGCTGCTCTTAAAGCTGAAGGTTTGGATGCCATTTTAAATCCTACCACTTCCGGTTCTAAATTCCCTGATGAGATGAGAATCCATCACCTCGACTTTATCAAACCGGAAATGTGTTCCTTTGACCCCGGTTCCATGAACTGGGCTAATAGCTTTGTTTTTCTGAACACTCCAACCTTTTTGGAAAAACTAGGCAAACACATCCAAGAAATTGACGTTAAACCTGAAATCGAGATTTTTGATGGCGGTCATATCCAAAACGTCAATTACTATATCAAGAAGGGAATTCTCAAAACTCCTTGTCATATTCAATTCGTTCTTGGTGTTACCGGTGCTATGCCCGGCGACGCTGAATCTTTGGCTTATTTGCTTCCTAAGATTCCTGAAGGCTCTACCTGGTCCATCACCGGTATCGGCAAGGACCATATTCCTTGCATGCTGTTAGGACTGGCTGCAGGCTGTGACGGTCTCCGGGTAGGTCTGGAAGATAACCTTTATCTCGACAAAGGTGTTCTGGCCACTAATGCCCAGCTTGTGGAAAGAGCCGTTAAGCTGGCCGAGCTTTGCAACCGTGAAATTGCCACGGCAGCTGAAGCTCGCGAAATTCTCGGCGTAACAAAAAAGGTTGACTAAACTAATAATACTTATAAACTGGATACAAGAAGGTATTACGAAAATTTGATTGGAGGTTTATCAAATGGCCTATATGCCCCTTGATAAGAGTAAACTACATCTTGACAGAAACAAGATGACCAAAATTTATGATCTGTCCCAACCTTGGGGTGTGGACACTCCGCTGTGGCCGTTCCCCGGCCCGCGTCAAGACCTTGTTTTTCCGCGCGGTCAATACCTTGGACGTTTTCACAAGCGCACCATGACCTATACAGGTACCCTCCATGCAGGTACCCATATGGATGCTCCTAACCACGTTCTCCATGAGGAAGAAGTGGATCGCGCTAGAAACGGCTACTCTCTTGATGAAATTCCGCTTGAATACTGCATCGGCACCGGTGTTATTCTTGATATGCGCCACCTCAGGGAAGAATTTGAAGCCAAATGGAAAACCGGCTTTGAACCGGATCTCTGGTATGAACTGAAACCCGAGGATTTCGAAAAAGCCTGCCAAAAAGACGGCCTGGAGATTAAAGAGAATGACTGGGTAGTGGTTAATACCGGTTTCCATCATTATTGGAGAATCAACAACGACAAATATTATAATTATTATCCGGGCATGGGCCCTGAAGTCGCCAATTGGCTTATCCATGAAAAGAAAATTAAAGGCATCGCCGGTACCTGGGGTGCAACCGACGCTCCGCTGTGGCACTATCCCCTCAGCGAACAAATGCCCTGGCTCGATAAGGCCTATCGTAAAGCTACCGGTAAAGATCCCGATGTAGAGTTCCCGGACTATGAACCCTGCCATAGGCTCTTTATGCAGGCCGGTTGCTGTACCATCGAAAACGCTGGCGGCGACGTTGACCAAGTCACCGGAAAACGCATGATTATCGCTGCTTTCCCCTTCCGCTGTGAAATGGCTGATGGCGGTTTTGTTAGACTTGTTGCTTGGGAGCCGGGCTCCTTCTAAACTATATAAGAACTTTGCCCCACAAGATACTTGTGGGGCAAAGTAAGTCTTGCTAATAATTAAACCTAAGTTAAAAGTAAGCCTAACCAATTAACCTTAAGAATTAAAAGAATAACATTTAAGATGAATCTAAACGTATAAATCTAAACTAACCGTAAGAAAACGAAAGAGGTGTTATAAATGAAATTATTTGACTTAACAGGCAAATACGCTGTTGTTATTGGCGGGGGCGGTGGAATCGGCCATTCCATGGCTCAGGGACTCGCTCAAGCCGGAGCTCGGGTTGCTATTGCCAGCCGTAATTTAGATAACCTTAACGCCGTGGCCGAAGCATTTAAGAAAGAAAGCGGCTTAACACTTGATGTTTTCCAGGTAGACGCTTCTGATGAAGAAAGTATTAATAAGCTGGCTCAAGATGTGAAGAAAGCTTATGGTAGAATTGATATTTTAGTTAATTCTCAGGGCTTTAACGTTAAATACCCGGCCCTGGAATTTGATATGAAAGAATGGGACCGTTTGTTCGCCGTAAATGTTAAAGGCGTTATGATGGCCTGTAAAGCTTTCGGCGCTATCATGGCTGAACAGAAATACGGTAAAATTATTAATGTTTCCTCTGTTCGCGGTATCCGCGCCAATGCCGGCGGCAACAGTGCTTACTGCGCTTCCAAAGCTGCAGTGGATATGATTACCCGCTGTTTGGCCGCTGAATGGGCTAAACTGGGAATCAATGTTAACGCTGTTTGCCCGGCTCTGATTGCCACACCTATGATGGAAAAAGTAATGGCCGAACCCGGCAGAGCGGAACAATATACCAGAAATATTCCTTTAGGAAGACTGGCCAAAACAGAAGAAACTGTGGGCACTTGTCTGTTCTTGGCTTCCCCGGCTTCTGATTATGTAACCGGCCAAATGGTATATTGTGACGGTGGGCTGACAGCAATCGGTTAATGTAGTACAATATAGCTATTATGAATTTGAGGGTCTTTACGAGCCTCAATATTCAAATCCAACTTTATACAAATATATTAGAGGTGAGTAAGAGATGCTCAGAGATGTGGTAATTGTCGATGCCATCCGAACTCCTGTAGGTACCATGGGCGGCACCCTAAAAGATATCCAGCCGGAGGAACTAGGCAATATAGTAACTAAAGAGTTATTAAAACGCACTAAAATTGATCCCGCCATGATTGACGAAGTTATTCTCGGTCAAGTGAAAATTAGTGCGGATGCTCCTAATATCGCTCGTACCGTCGCTTTATTGGCCGGAATACCGATTGAAGTACCGGCCTATGTAGTTACCCGCCAATGTGGATCCGGTTTGCAGGCTATCATGAATGCAGTTCAGCAGATTCAATGCGGTTTAGCTGATATTATTGTGGCCGGCGGCACAGAAAGTATGAGCAACGCGGTATTTTATCTGCGTAAAGCCAGATATGGTTATAAAGCAGGTAATGATGTTTTGGTAGACTCTAACACTGAAAGCCAATTCAGATCTCAACCGGAAGAAATGTTCGGTCACTTTAATATGGGTATTACTGCCGAAAACCTGGCTGAAAAATACAACATCAGTAGGGAAGAGCAGGACCTGTTTGGCTATAACAGCCAGCAAAAAGCCTGGGCTGCTATCAAATCAGGCCGCTTTAAAGAAGAAATCGTTCCTGTTCCTGTTCCACAGAGAAAAGGCGATCCGATTATTTTTGATACCGACGAACATCCTCGGGAAACCACTCTGGAAAAAATGGCCAAATTAAAACCGGTCTTCAAAGAAGGCGGAACTGTTACCGCCGGTAACTCTTCAGGTCGCAATGACGGCGCCGCCGTATTGTTAGTCATGTCTGCAGAAAAAGCTCAAGAATTAGGATATAAACCTATGGCTATTGTCCGCAGCCAAGCTGCAGCCGGGGTTGATCCCAGATACATGGGTATTGGTCCGGTTAATGCCACCAAAAAAGCCCTGGAACGGGCAGGCTTGACCCTGGATCAGATTGGATTAATAGAGCTCAACGAAGCTTTTGCTGCTCAATCTTTAGCTGTGATCAAAGAAATTGGTTTCAATCAGGACATTCTTAATGTCAATGGTGGAGCTATTGCTCTGGGCCATCCTTTGGGGGCCACAGGGGCCAGACTCATGACCACTCTTCTATATGAAATGAGAAGGCGTGAGGTTAAATATGGCTTGTGTACCCTATGTATTGCCGGTGGACTTGGCCTAGCAACTGTCGTAGAACTTTGTTCATAGAGCCTTGTTCGTAAAGTTTTGTTAAAGATAAAAAAGCACCCGGCTAGACGGGTGCTTTTCTTTCCAACAATATATACTACCGGTTCCTTAGTTTTACCGGCTATAATCTTGACAACAATCCAGTATTTGTTTATCATCTATATGTGCAAATATTTTCAATTCAAGTACTTACCCATGCTATTTAAGTTAAGTAACTTGCATAACAAATCAAACGACAGTACATCATAAGCTGGTATATTATTTTCTCCTCCGTATAAATATGAGGAGCAATTTATTTTATTATGAAAGGATGGTTTCGTTTGAAAAAAGTTGTTTCAAGAGAAGAAGCATTGTCCCATCTTAAAGAAGGGCAAACGATAATGATCGGCGGTTTTCTGGCTGTTGGCACACCGGAAACATTGGTGGACGGCATTATCGAAAAGCGCATAGGTAATTTGACAGTTATCAATAACGATACAGCCTTTGTGGACAAAGGGACCGGCAAACTAGTAGTTAATAAGCTGATTAAAAAGTTTATTGGTTCTCATATTGGCACTAACCCGGAAACTGGTAAACAAATGAATGCCGGCGAAATTGAAGTTGAACTTATCCCGCAGGGAACTCTTGCCGAGAGAATTCGTTCGGCCGGGGTAGGTTTCGGTGGTTTTCTAACTCCTACCGGTCTTGGCACCGTCGTAGAGAAAGGTAAACAAAAAATCGAAATCGATGGTAAGACCTATTTGCTTGAATTACCCTTGCGAGCCGAAGTCGCTCTCTTAAAAGCAGCCAAAGCGGATGAGTTCGGTAATTTGATTTATCGCCGCTTAGCGCGTAACTTTAACCCTATGATGGCCATGGCTGCGGATCTGGTTATCGTGGAAGCTGATGAAATTGTTCCTACCGGCAGCCTTGATCCCGATGAGATTGTTACCCCTGGTATTTTTGTCGATATGATTGTTAAAGGTTAGGAGGAAGAAAATAATGACAGCACCACGCGAATTAATTGTCAAAAGAGTTGCCCGCTTTTTACAAGATGGCGACGTTGTAAATCTGGGAATAGGAATGCCTACCATGGTAGCCAACTATTTACCGGAAAATGTGCATATCGTCTTGCACTCCGAGAACGGTTTTCTCGGTCTGGGACCTACGCCCGAACCGGGACAAGCAGACAAGGATGTTATCAATGCCGGCGGAGCGCCGGTAACTATACTCCCCGGCGGATGTTGCTTTGACAGCGCTACCTCCTTTGGAATCATTCGGGGAGGACATGTGGACGTTTCGGTTTTAGGAGCCTTGGAAGTAGACGAGGAAGGTAATCTGGCCAACTGGATGGTACCCGGAAAGTTAGTACCGGGAATGGGCGGCGCTATGGATTTAGTGGCAGGAGCCAAAAAAGTAATTGTTTCTATGGAACATACTACTAAAAAAGGTGAGCCTAAAATTCTCAAAAAATGCACTTTGCCTCTAACGGCAAGTCATGAAGTAGATATTATCGTTACTGAAATGGGCGTCATGGAAGTTACTCCAGAAGGTATCGTTCTTAAAGAATTGGCCCCGGGAGTAACTGTGGAAGATATTCAAGCCAAAACAGAAGCAAAATTAATTATTCCTGAAGTAATTGGATCAATGGAATAAATATTATAAAATTCAGGTGGGGTATAATATTAAACCCCATCTGAGTTTTGTTAATGCTTGTGAAATTTATTCCTTTAGAGCTAATTAATTGTTTTCTACTCAATAGCTTTTTACTTTTTAGCGGAGGTGTTTTTTTATGAAAGAAGTTGTTATTCTCAGCGCTGTACGTACAGCAGTAGGTTCCATGGGCGGATCTTTAAAGGATGTGCCGGCTAAAGATTTGGGTTCCATCGTTATTAAAGAAGCGCTTAACAGAGCTCAAGTAGACCCCCAAAATGTGGATGAGGTTATTATGGGATGTGTTCTCCAGTCCGGTCTGGGACAAAACGTCGCTCGCCAGGCTGCTATCCAAGCAGGGTTGCCGATTGAAGTTCCTGCTTTGACCATTAATAAGGTCTGCGGTTCTGGCCTGAAAGCTGTCAACCTGGCAGCCCAAGCCATCGCTTGCGGTGAAGCCGAAGTTATGGTTGCCGGTGGTACTGAGAATATGTCCCGTGCTCCTTATGCTCTGAACAAAGCTCGTTTTGGCTACCGCATGGGCCATGATCAAATTGTGGACACCATGATTACCGATGGCCTGTGGTGTGCCATGAATGATTATCATATGGGTATAACCGCTGAAAATATTGCTGAACGCTGGGGAATCACCAGGGAAGAACAGGATAAATTTTCGGCAGCCAGCCAAAACAAAGCAGAAAGAGCCATTAAGGAAAAACGATTTGCCGATGAAATCGTTCCTGTCGAAATACCTGTCAAAGGCGGAACTAAAATATTTGACGTTGATGAACACCCGAGAGAAGGTGTTACACCTGAATCTCTAGCCAAACTAAGACCGGCATTTAAGAAAGACGGAACTGTTACCGCCGGTAACGCTTCCGGTATCAATGACGGTGCCGCAGCTTTAGTTTTAGCCTCTGCCGAATATGCTCAAAAATTAGGTCTTAAACCTATGGCTAGATTTGTGGCCGGAGCATCAGCTGGGGTAGACCCTCAAATCATGGGTATTGGTCCGGTTTATGCTACCAGAAAAGCTTTGGCCAAAGCTAATTGGCAGTTAAGCGATATTGGTCTAATTGAAGCCAATGAGGCCTTTGCCGCTCAAGCCCTTGCAGTCAGCAAGGAATTGGAATTCAACATGGATATTGTCAATGTCAACGGTGGGGCCGTTGCTTTAGGTCACCCCATCGGAGCCAGCGGTGCCAGAATCCTGGTTACTCTGCTGCATGAAATGGTCAAGAGAGATACTAAAAAAGGCCTGGCTACTCTCTGTATCGGTGGCGGTCAAGGAATAGCAGCCCTAGTGGAAAGATAACAGTTCCAATAAAACAGATACTTGCAGAAGATGTCTTCATTTTATACTGACCCCCAAAAGTTAGACCTAAAAATCTAATGAT
>ERZ773359.6100-NODE-6100-length-10932-cov-4.870736_pt1 | contig 10932 bp, 10 predicted proteins | sample MGYA00374955_ERZ773359 | MGnify/ENA primary metagenome ERZ773359 (study PRJEB29098, sample SAMN04486028) | biogas fermenter metagenome | study: EMG produced TPA metagenomics assembly of the Biogas fermentation microbial communities from Germany - Plant 4 DNA1...
GATTTCCGGTTCCTCGTTCCACTTGATGATATCAATTTTTTCCCCTTTTAACTCGTTGCTGACGGCCTGGACTCTCGTTCCTTTGGGCCCGACACAGGCGCCAACCGGATCCACATCCGCATTCCGTGACCAGACTGCCAGTTTGGAACGATAGCCCGGTTCCCTGGCTACCGCCTTGATTTCCACGATGCCGTCATAGATCTCCGGCACTTCCAGTTCAAATAATCTTTTCAGAAAACCGACATGCGAGCGGGAGACGATAACCTGCGGACCCTTCGTGGTTTTTTTCACTTCCACAATATAGGTCTTGATTCTCTCTCCCTGGCGATAGCGTTCATGGGGAATTTGCTCTTCTGCCGGCAGCACCGCTTCCACCTTGCCCAGGTCGATGATGACGTGGCGCTGCTCAAAGCGCTGCACCAGGCCGGTGATGATATCTTCAACCCGGTCGGAAAAAGTTTCATAAATATGCTCCCGTTCCGCCTCCCTGATCCGCTGAATCACCACCTGCTTGGCCGTCTGCGCGGCGATCCGGCCAAATTCTTTCGGGGTCACATCCATCTCTACCAGATCGCCGATCTGGCAGCGCGGATCATAAACGCGTGCCTCAAACAGCTCCACTTCCTGCTGGCGGTTTTCTACTTCTTCAACCACTCTTTTCTGGGCGAAAACCTTGATTTCTCCCGTTTCGCGATCAACGCTTACCCGCACTGCAGAAGAGGGAGTAGAATGGAAATTCCTCTTATAAGCTGAAACCAGGGCCACTTCCAGTGCTTCAAAGAGGGTCTCTTTGCTGATCCCCTTTTCTTTTTCCAGCATTTCCAGGGCAGCAAAAAGTTCTTTGTTCTTCGTATTAATCCCAATCGCCTCCTTTCCTTAAGCCCCTAATGCGGCGGGGTAAACCGCAGGTGGGCCTTGTTGATATTATCAAACGCCACCTCAATATTTTGGCCGTCTTCCATCCGCAGCTCAATAAAATCACCTTTCACCGCGGCGAGCATGCCGGTAAATTTTTTTGCACCGTCAATGGGCTCGATGGTGGATATTTTCACCGGTTCTCCAAGAAAACGTTCAAAATCACGTCTTTTCACCAGGGGGCGCTCAACTCCTGGCGAAGATACCTCCAGCATGTAGCGATGCGGGATCGGATCGTAGGCATCGAGCAAATCGGAAATACCTTTGCTTGCTTTCTCGCAATCCCCTATGGTGACACCGCCGGGTTTGTCGATATAGATTGTCAAGGATCCTCTGTTTCCGGCCCGGTATTCGAGGTGAACCAGCTCCATGCCGAGAGCTTCCAAATATGGTTCAATCAACTCTGTAACTATTTTCTGCACCGATTTGTCCTTCATGCTACCAGCCTCCTTCGGAGTAGACGGCTCTTAACAAATGTATCTGCAGGCCGCAGCAGCGATTTTCCTCTCTTTTAACAGGAAAGAGTGGGAAACCCCACCCTTAACCAGAAAAACTGCCGCTTAACCACATTCTTTACCATAAAAATATCATAAATCAAGCTCAAATGCAAGGAAGAGAAAGAATATCCTCATTAGTTTTTTGGGTTAGGTTTAATCCAGCTCAATCACATCAATATTCTCAACCCTTAAGGCTTCCTCATCCGTACGTCACTCGAACCGCCGCCGGGCCACGACGGCCTGAACCAGCCAGGGAGATCGTTTAAGGGTATTCCTCCTCCACAAGGGAGCTTAAATCTCTTCTATTTCCAGATCTAGTTTCTCGATCTCTGCGCGCAGCGCATCCAGGATCCGTTCGGGGGCGACGCTTTGGATTACTTTCCCTTTGCGAAAAATATACCCGTGCTCCTTCCCCGCTGAAACCCCGATATCTGCCTCCCTTGCTTCACCGGGGCCGTTGACGGCGCACCCCATTACCGCCACCTTGATGGGCCGCCTGTAAGCCTGTAAAAAACGGGACACCGCCTCCACCAAAGGCAGCAGGTCCACCTGGCAGCGGCCGCAGATCGGGCAGGAGATCAGCTCCGGTCCGAACTGCCTTAACCGCAGTGCCTGCAAAATTTCTTTTGCCACGCGAACCTCTTCCACCGGGTCTGCTGTCAGCGAGACGCGAATCGTGTCGCCGATTCCTTCTGCAAGGAGGGTGCCGATCCCCACCGCCCCTTTGACCGTCCCGCTTTGCAGGGGACCTGCTTCCGTTACTCCCAGATGCAGCGGATAGGGCACCTGATCGGCAATGCGGCGGTAGGCCTCGATCATGGTGGGAACATCGGCCGCCTTGAGGGATAAAACCACATTGTGAAAATTGATTTTTTCCAACTCTTCTACATAGCTTAACGCCGAATCGACGAGGGCTTGCGGTGTAGCGCCGCCATATTGCTGCCGCAGCGCTCTCTCCAGGGATCCGGCGTTTACGCCCACGCGCAGCGCCGCCCCTTTCTCCGCAGCCCGCCGCGCCAGCTCCGCCAGCTTCTCTCTCCCGCCCAGATTCCCCGGGTTGATCCTGATCTTGGCGGCACCTTGCTCCAGGGCCAGGTAGGCAAGGCGGACATCAAAATGGATATCCGCGATTACCGGCAGGGGACACTGCCGCACAATTTGCCCCAGGGCTTGTGCCGCAGCTTCATGGGGCACTGCGACCCGGATCAGTTCGCAGCCCGCTTCCACCAGGCGCTTGATCTGCCCCAGGGTTGCCGCCACATCTTCGGTTTTGGTATTGGTCATCGATTGGATCGAGATGGGGGCGTCGCCGCCGATAACCGCGTTTCCGACGCGCACGGCCAGGGAGCGCCTGCGGCGAAAAGGATTGTCCATATAAATATACCTCCGTATATCATATCAAGGGGAAAGTTCTCTATCTTTTTGCTTACCGCTCCTGTTGTTGAGGCTTTCGCTCCGGTTCACTCGTTAGAAGTTTTGGCGGCTCACCGGCGGTCTTCCGCCTGGGCTGCCCTCGACAGTCGCCTTCCATGGTTCCTGTGCCGGCGGCCTGCAAAGTGGGAGGTGGGAGGTGAGAAGTTAGTGGTGAAATTCATCAGACGCTTTAAACCTTAGCCAGAGTAACATAGTCTATATTTCTCACTTCTAACATCCCACTTCTCACTTCTCATAAGGCATTGGTTCGCCTGCCTCCAAAAATGCCATTATGAATAAAACTTGCGTTACACTTTACCGGCCAGGAAAAATATCCCACCGCAGCAAATCGTTGTAAGTGACCAGCAAAGTCAAGACCATTAACACGGCAAAGCCGATAAAATGAATTAACGCTTCTTTTTCCGGGTCAAGGGGGCGCCCCCGGATCGCTTCCACCAGGATGAAGAGCAAGCGGCCGCCGTCGAGAGCCGGAACGGGCAGCAGGTTGAGAAGGCCTAAACTGATATTGAACAGCGACATCAACCAGAGCAGGTTGATAAAACCGGTCTGCGCCACCTCCCCCACCGTAATAATGATGCCAACCGGGCCGATCACATCGAATGGGGCTTGCCCGGTAATGACATGATACATGGAGAGGATCACATCCCCGAAACGCTCCAGGCTGGTCGCAAGGGAAGCGGCAAAACGATACTTTTGGACCGGCGCTGCTACCCCGATCATCCCTTTTCCCGCTTCGGGCACCGCTTCGATCTGCACAGCATATTCCAGCTCTTCGCCATCGCGCCGGACCACGATCGCCACCGTTTCGTCAGGCCGTGATTCGATCAGCGCCACCATCTCCGCCCAGTTGTGCACCGGCACAGCATCAATGGAGATTACAGTGTCGCCGGGCTGCAGGCCGGCCGCTGCAGCGGGGGAATCCTTGAAGACCTGACCCAGTATAGTCGTATCGGTGCGCGGGGTACCCACCAGAAAGAAAAAGATCACAAATAAAATGACCAAGGCCAATAACAGGTTCATCGAGGGGCCCACTGCCATAACGGCGGCCCGGTGGAGCGCCGGCTTGCTGGGAAAGCTGTTTGGTTCATTGGCTTCTTCCGGGCTCTCCCCCAGCATACGGCAATAGCCGCCCACGGGAAAGATGCGCAGTGAATAATTGATCTCATTCCGGCGAAAGCCAACTAGCTTGGGGCCAAGCCCGAGTGCCAGTTCCAGCACCCTGATGCCGCTTAACCGGGCCAGGATGAAGTGGCCCAATTCGTGAACAAAAACTGTTATGCCAAAAACGAATACGGCGGCGATAAACGTGAGCACCTGTTCATTGACTCCCTTCTTCCCGCTATTTGCTCATCTTTGCAATCAGATGCCGCGCTTCCCGGCGGGCCCAGCGGTCGGCAGCCTTAATCTGCTCTATTCCGGGGAGGTAAACCGGATCGTGTTTTTGCAGGACCGCGTCCACCACTACGGGAATGTCGTTAAACGCCAGCTCTCCTTGCAAGAAATGGGCCACGGCGATCTCGTTGGCCGCATTGAGGCAGGCCGGGAGAGTCCCTCCTGCGGCGCAGGCTTTATACGCCAGATCAAGGCAGGGGAACGAGGCCGTATCAGGCTCGCTAAAGCTCAGTTCACACCCAAAAAGGCTCAAGCGCTCCACCCTGGACTCCTGCCTTTCCGGAAAGGTTAAGGCGTTCTGAATCGGCAGCCGCATGTCGGGTTTGCTTAGCTGGGCGATAATGCTGCCGTCAATAAATTCCACTGCGGAATGAACAATGCTCTGCGGGTGGATCACAACCCGGATTTGCTCCAGGTGCAATCCGAACAGCCAGCGCGCCTCCAATACTTCAAAGCCTTTATTCATTAATGTGGCCGAATCCACCGTGATTTTTGCTCCCATGCGCCAGTTGGGATGGGCCAGTGCCTGCTCCGGCGTGACCGCCTTTAACTGTTCTCTTGTCCAGCCGCGAAACGGTCCGCCCGATGCGGTCAACCAGATCTGGTAAACCTGATCGGGCGGCGCACTCCCGAGACACTGCCTGATGGCCGCATGTTCGCTGTCCACCGGGATAATCAACTCCTGCTTGAGCAGCCCTTTGGCCGCCAGCAGTTCCCCGCCCACAACCAGTGATTCCTTGTTGGCCAGGGCTACCCGCTTGCCTGCCGTGAGTGCCGCCAAAACCGGTTCAAAGCCACTGAAACCAACCAGCGCGGCAACAATTAAATCGGCCTCCGGCCATGTAGCCGCCAGCACCTGGCCTTCTGCACCGGACTCAACCCGGCAGGGGAATCCCTGCAGCTCTTGAGCCAGCGCTGCCGCGGCCTGATTATCGCTCAGCACCGCCAACTGCGGTTGAAAACGCCTCACCTGGTCCGCGAGCAAGGCGGCATTCTGTCCGGCGGTTAAAGCTACCACCTGGTAAGCGGGGCCCAGTGATGCAATGACCGCGAGTGTTTGCTGTCCGATCGATCCGGTGGAACCCAGGATCGCGATCCGCTTTGCCATAAGATCTGCCTTCTCCCCTGCCCGTTAATCTATATATACTGTGCCATTTGTTTTTTTAACCGCCAAAGATCATAAAATAGTAAACAAAAGGAGCAGCCACGATCACGCTGTCGATCCGGTCCATGATCCCGCCGTGCCCGGGGATCAGATGGCCCGAATCTTTTACCTTGAACTGCCGTTTCAGCGCCGACTCCATTAAATCTCCGAGCTGGGCAAAAACCGCGATCCCTGCCGCCAGCAGGAGAACCTGAACTAGGCCCAAGGGCAACAGCCGCGGCAGGAAGAGGGCAGCCGCGGCACCGAGCAACATCGTTCCGCCAATGCCGGCCACCGCACCCTCAATGGACTTGTTCGGACTGACGGAGGGTGCCAGTTTATGCCGGCCCCATTTGATCCCGATGAAATAAGCAAAGCTGTCGTTAGCCCAGACCCCGACCAGAAGCACGATCAGAAACAGCATTCCGGCCGGGGAAAACTGCCGGATCAACAGTAAAAATCCACCAAGGCCGCCCAGGTAAATTATGCCCCATAAGTACAAAGCTGATTCCCAGAGCTGCACTCGCGGATAGCAGGCCATTGTAGCCGTAAACAGGGCCAGGAAAAGTAAAATGATGAGCGGAAAAATCCAGGCATCGGCCCGGCAATAAATCAGAGCCAGGATGGCGGAAACCCCTAGGTAGCCAATGAATGGCGACAGGCTGGCACCTGCGGACTTGAGCATGGCGGCGTATTCCCGCATGCCCAGGTTAAGAATTAACAGCAAGAGGAGGGCAAACCACAGCCCGCCGAGGTAAACTGCCCCCAGCACTATCGGTATGGCCACCATTGCCGAGATTACGCGCAGACGTAACATCTGTGCACCACCCTTACTTTGTCCATTGAAACTGCTACTCTTGTTGCCGAGGCTTTCGCCAAGGACTTAGATCTTCCCGAACCGCCGCTGTCGCTGCTGGTAATCATAAATGGCCTGCAGCAGGTGCAGCCGGTTAAAATCGGGCCAGTAAACCTTTGTAAACCACAGTTCACTATAGGCAAGCTGCCAGAGCAAAAAGTTGCTGATCCGGTGTTCGCCGCTGGTGCGGATCAACAGATCCGGATCCGGAATGGCCGCTGTGTATAGATAAGAAGAAAATTTCCCTTCATCAACCCTTGCATCGGTCTTCCCGGAAAGGACATCGTTGACCAGCGCCTGTGCCGCCCGCACTATTTCCATGCGCCCCCCGTAATTTAAAGCAAAATTTAAAATCATGCCGGTGTTGCGGCGGGTCGCTTCCCGGCCTTCGGCGATCGCTTTTCTAACCTGCACCGGCAGCCTTTCGGGGTCGCCGATCAGGTTGATCTGCACGTTCTTCTCAACCAGTTTAGGCAGTTCCGTGTGCAGATACTGTTCGGGCAGGCTCATCAAAAAGTTGATTTCCCACGGCGGCCGGTTCCAGTTTTCAGTGGAGAAAGCAAACAAGGTCAGTACTTTTACCCCGAGACCGTGGCTGTAGCTGACCACCTCGCGCACCGTTTCCACACCCTGCCTGTGCCCGGCGGAGCGGGGCAAACCCCGTTCCCTGGCCCAGCGGCCGTTGCCGTCCATGATCATGGCAATGTGAGCGGGAATACGCGTGCGATCAATCTTCTGCAGCAGAGCCTGCTCCTGTTGTTCCTGTGTGTTGAAATCTGTCATCCGATCACCCGTTCAATGATAGCGGCTCCCTCCATGCAACTGAAGAGAGCCGCTTGAGTTACTCCGCCCCCCGCCCTATGCACCCCGCAGTTGTTCAATAGGGGCGTTATATTTCCATGATTTCGTTTTCTTTAAGCTCAAGGACGGCGTCAATTTCCTTAATTTTTTCATCAGTTAACTCTTGGATCTCGTCCTGGCAACGGCGGCGTTCATCCTCCGATAAATCCCCGGTTTTCTCCAGTTGCTTGATCTCTTCGTTGGCGTCCCGGCGGATATTCCGGATCCCGACTTTGCTCTCCTCCGCCTTTTTACGCACCAGTTTCACCAGCTCCCGCCGCCGTTCTTCCGTAAGCTGCGGGATAGAAAGCCTGATCACCGTGCCGTCATTGGTTGGCGTCAAACCGAGATCGGATTTAAGAATCGCCTTTTCAATCTCCGGTATGGAGCTCCTGTCCCACGGCTGAATAACCAGCAACCGCGGCTCCGGCGCGGCAATACTGGCCAACTGCTTTAAAGGTGTCAGAGTGTCGTAATAATTGACCTCGATGCGATCCATCAGTGCGGGAGAAGCCCTGCCGGCACGGATGCCAGCCAGCTCCCTTTGAAAGGCGGCGATTACCTTATTCATGCGTTCTTCGGCTTCGCTATAAATCTCCTCAAACAATTTCTCACCCACCCTTGATCACGGTACCGATTTGTTCTCCCATAATCACTTTTTTAATATTGCCGGGGTTTAACCCGAAAACAACCAGCTTGATCTGGTTGTCCATGCATAGAGAGGCGGCGGTGGAATCCATCACTCCCAAGCCCCGTTTAATCACTTCGATGTAATCCAGCTCGGTAAAGCGGTTGGCGTTCGGGTTTTTAAGGGGATCCGCATCGTAAACTGCGTCTACCTTTCCCTTGGCCAGCAGGATCACTTCGGCTTCAATTTCCGCCGCGCGGAGGGCGGCGGTAGTGTCTGTTGAAAAATACGGGTTTCCAGTGCCTCCGGCAAAGATGACTACCCGTCCCTTTTCCAGGTGGCGGATGGCCCGGCGCCTGATATAAGGCTCGGCGACCTGCCGCATTTCCAGGGCAGTCTGGACGCGGGTATCGACCAAGTGTCTCTCCAGGGCGTCCTGCAAGGCCAGTGCGTTGATCACGGTGGCCAGCATGCCCATGTAGTCGGCTGTGGCGCGATCCATGCCCTTCTTCCCGGCGGGGGCGCCGCGCCAGATATTGCCGCCTCCGACCACCACTGCAATTTCAACGCCGTGTTCAAGGATCTCCTTGATCTGTAAAGCGATACTTTCTAAAACTTCCTGGTCAATGCCGAAGCCGAGCTTACCGGCCAGGGCTTCACCGCTCAGCTTGAGGACAACCCGTTTATATACTGGTTTACTTGCTGGCTCTTGCACAACTCTACCTCCAGGTTGAACCAAGGATAATTTCGACAATTGGCTACCATAACCCTGCTGCCTAGAAAAAAAGAACACCGCGACAGTGTTCTTTTTTGTAAGAGCATTCCCTTAGCTGCTGCTGCCTGGGGACTCCGTGATCCCCTCGCCCAGCGCAAAGCGGCTGTAGCGCCTGATCACGATGTTTTCACCGATTTTGGCAATCAGGGAGACAAGAAGATCTTTGATCGTGACCTCTTGATCGCGGATAAACGGCTGTTCCAGGAGACAGTTTTCCTTATAAAACTTCTCGATCCGGCCTTCGACGATTTTATCGATCACTTTCTCCGGCTTTCCTTCGTTTAAAGCCTGGGTGCGCAGTATCTGCCGCTCCTTCTCCAGGACCTCCGCCGGCACATCCTCTTTGCTCAAATAGGCGGGGTTGGTTGCCGCAATCTGCAGGCAAATATCCTTGACAAAGGTACGGAACTGTTCATTCCGGGCCACAAAATCGGTCTCACAATTGACTTCCACCAGGACACCGACCCTGCCGCCGAGGTGAATATACGATTCCACCATGCCTTCTGCCGCAATCCGTCCGGCCCGCTTCGCTGCCGCCGCCAGTCCCTTTTCCCGCAAAATGGTGATCGCTTTTTCTTCATCTCCACCGGCTTCCACCAGTGCCTTTTTACAATCCATCATCCCTGCACCGGTTTTTTCACGCAGTGCCTTAACCGCTTGAGCATCTATCTGCAACTTTATTCCCTCCCTAAGGTCAAAAAGCTGTCACTAACGATCACACCTGAACCTATTATTCCCCTGTTTCCTCCGCCTGCATTTCCCAGCCTTCTACGGCCGCTTCCGCCTCTCCCGCTTCATCTTCAGCCTCGGATGGAGGTAAAACCGGTTCCGCTTCGGAAACAGCGGCGCCGCCATCACCCATTTGCTCCATCTCTTCAGGGATTTCCAGGCTGCGTTTTCCTTCCAGGCAGGCATCAGCGATGCAGGAGGAAATTAATTTGATCGCCCGAATCGCATCGTCGTTGCCGGGAATAATGTAATCGATCTCATCGGGATCGCAGTTGCTGTCAACAATGGCGACAATCGGTATGCCCAGTTTCCGGGCTTCCGCAACAGCGATTCTCTCCTTGCGCGGATCAACCACGTAGATGGCGTCAGGCAGTTGATTCATATGACGGATTCCGCCCAGGAACTTGATCAGCTTTGCATACTCATGGCGCAGGGTCTGCACTTCCTTTTTGGGCAGGCGCTCAAAGATGCCGTCCTGCTCCATCTTTTCCAGCTCGAACATGCGGTCGATGCGCTGGCGAATGGTTCTAAAATTGGTTAGCATGCCGCCGAGCCAGCGCTGATTGACATAATGCATGCCGCATCTATCCGCTTCCGCCTGAATTGACTCCTGGGCCTGTTTTTTAGTGCCGACGAAAATAATGCTTCCGCCCTGCGCCGCGATATCGCGGACAAAATTGTAGGCGACTTCCATCAGCTTAACCGTTTTCTGAAGGTCAATGATGTAGATGCCGTTTCTTTCGGTGAAAATGTAGGGCTTCATTTTCGGATTCCAGCGGCGGGGCTGGTGTCCGAAATGAACCCCCGCTTCCAACAACTGTTTCATGGTTACTACAGCCATCGATAATACTGCCTCCTTAATTGGTTTATCCCATCGTCAACGGTTCAATGCCGGTTCCACGGCCGCATCAGGCGACCGACCCGGAACCTTGGGCTCGCCGGACGTGTGTAGTAAAATGCCAAAACGTAGTATAGCATAGTTCCCGGTGATTGGCAACGAAAAATGTCAATCGTGTCAGGCTAAGTGAACGCCCTCGTTTTCTCCTGCACACTTTCCGGTTGCCTCCGCTCCAGGTCTGCCCATTTGCCGCAGCGGCTGCCCCAGCGGCCTGCCAGCACCCCGTCGGCGTAGAGCTCGCTCAGCTCGCAGCTGTTGGCGCAATCGCGGCAGATAAAACCTTTCACTTGAAAGTCGGCACCGGCTACCTCCCGGGCGCCGCGGCACCGCGTTTCCCTGATTTTGCCATCACGGTGCCGGCTCCGGGCCAGAAGGGCAGCTCCTAAGGCACCCATGACCTGGTAATGGGGCGGGACCTGCAGCTTCACGTTAAGCAACTTTTCCAGGGCCCAGCGCATCCCCACATTGGCTGCCACTCCGCCCTGGAAAAGGACAACCGGTTCAACCTTGCGGCTGCGCGCCACGTTGGTAATATAGTTCTTGGCCAGCGCCAGGCAGAGGCCGGCGATCAGATCTTCCTTGCGGTAGCCCAACTGCTGTTTATGAATTAAGTCCGATTCCGCGAAAACCCCGCAGCGGCCGGCAATGGCCACCGGGCTTGTGGAACGGAGGGCATAGTGCCCCAGCTCTTCAACCGGCAAGCCCAGGCGGGCGGCCTGGTGATCGAGGAATGAACCGGTGCCGGCTGCGCAGACCGTGTTCATGTTGAACCCCACGGACACCCCGTTTTTAAGGTAAATGATCTTGGAGTCCTGCCCGCCGAT
>ERZ773359.6101-NODE-6101-length-10930-cov-12.781149_pt1 | contig 10930 bp, 8 predicted proteins | sample MGYA00374955_ERZ773359 | MGnify/ENA primary metagenome ERZ773359 (study PRJEB29098, sample SAMN04486028) | biogas fermenter metagenome | study: EMG produced TPA metagenomics assembly of the Biogas fermentation microbial communities from Germany - Plant 4 DNA1...
TTCATAACCCCCGAAAAAATCAAAAGAAAAGCAAAAACTTGGATTCCCGACTACTAATTTCGGGAATGACAGATGATGTGGATGCCTCGCTAAATTTCAGGCATGACGATAGAGGCGTCACTTCTGAATTGTTCCACCGTCCCTTATTTGTCACCCCGGCGACTTTCGAGCCGTTTTTAGCCTGCCCCTGAATGCTTCTATTGCCTTTTTCGTCACCCCGGCAATCTTTAGGCCGGGGTCCACGGTTTTTAAAAACCAAAGAAGAAGCAAAAACATGGATTCCTGAATGGTTCTATCAGGAATCTAAATAATAGGACAGGAAACCCTCTATGTATTTTTTCCTCTTCCTCGGTAAAAACATTTGGATTCCCGACTAAATATTTCAGGTACGACGAAAGAGGCGTCACTTCTGAACGTCTCTACGGGGGTCCATATACAGTATTCCTAAAGCCTCTTAAATTGCTCAAACCTTATAAAAGTAAGCTACATTATGTTAAAAAATTCGGGATTACCCCACTCAGGAGCATGCGAGAATCATCGTAGCCTTCGGGGTGATCTTTGGTAATCCAACAAAAACGCCGCCACAGAGCCTTCGCCTTTTGCGATGATATCATGAAGGAAACATCCCTTCTTCCTCTTTTTTCTCATAGAGAGGATGGTATAATGAGAAAACTCCAGGGAAGGGATTCTAATCTTTCTGGAAAGCGTCTGTGGATAACCTGGGGATTAAGGGTCGGGCAAAGAAGGAGTGATAGAAATCGCTCTATTAAAGAATGTGCCGTTTGTAGACAATTCACAGAGGGTGGAAAAAAGGGGAAAATAATCTGTGGATAACTTGGGGAAAAGAAGGGGAATTTTAGAGAGGGGACTGGAAGAATTAGGCCTCTCTCTTGAAAAGAGCCGGATAGAACAAATGCTTGAGTATGGGGAGATGCTCTATTTCTGGAATCAACGCTTCAACTTAACGGGCTTCAAAACCCCCGAAGAAATACTGGTAGACGCCATTTTAGATTCTCTCACTGTTTTTTCCACCCCGCTTTTTGAAGAAAAGATAGAACGATTAGTGGATGTGGGGAGCGGGGGAGGGGTGCCAGCCATTCCCATCAAGATTTTTTACCCCCGGATACATCTCACTTTAGTAGAGTCTAATGCTAAAAAATGTCGTTTCTTAGAAGAAGTGGTGAGGGAGCTATCTCTTGACGGTGCTCGGGTGGTGAGAGGAAGAGGAGAAGAGCTTGCTCACGAGGAGGCCTTTCGAGAAAGCTTTGATTTGTCTACAGCCCGAGCTCTGGGCTCTTTGGCTACAAATTTAGAGCTGACCGTGCCTTTTTTAAAAACTGGTGGAGTGGCTCTTTATTATAAAGGTAAAGAAGTAAAAGAAGAGATAGAAAAGAGCAAAAAAGCCCTCTCTCTTCTTCGTGCTGAAGTGGAAAAAATATGGGAAGTAGCGGTTCCCTTTCGAGAGAGAAAAAACTTCTTGGTGGCGGTGAGGAAAAAGGATGCCACTCCCCCCTCCTTCCCTCGCAGAGCGGGCATTCCGCAAAAGAGGCCATTATAAAGGAAAGAGGCAATCCTCTATTGTTTTGCACCGCCTCCGGAGGCATCAAGAGGCCCATCATAAACTTCGCATAGCAGCTTGCCGGCATGAGAACAAGCAGGAAAGATTGAAAAAACCAGGATAACAACGCTGGAAAAAACTCCAGCATGCGCGCTAATCCTGACTGGCCATAATAAGCATCATTTAGTCCTCTCGTCTCAAATAGTCATCGCGAGGGTCGTGGTTTCGCTTCTGTGGCGATCTCTGAGTTTTTGACATAATGTAGCTCACTTTTTAAAATGACGGAAGATGCTCCCTTATAGCCCGTCGTTGTGCCCGAGATCGTTGGTTGGGAATCCACCACTCTCTGTCATTCCGATAGAGACACTCAGGAATGACATCTGAGGAGGGTCACTGTGGCGACAGAAAACGCTCCACCAGGAGTCTTTTGCCTTTTCTGTTTATATGTTTTTATCTTACGTCGTAAGCCGTCTGCTTTTCCTTCCCCCCCCGGACAAAATTGTTCCACGTGGAACAATTTTGTTTCCCCTCTCCTTCTTCTCCGAGCTTATGTGTTACAATTGGAAGCAGTTTGTTCCGGTATTTTAGAAGTCAAGAGTTTCTCGGATTCAAGGAGAGAATATGCCTATTAAAGAAGGAGAAAGAGTATATCTGCGATTAGAGGACGGGAAAAATTATCTTCTCAAGGTGGAGAAGGGGAAGTTTTTCAGTACTCATCTGGGAAATATCTATTTTGACCACATAATAGGAAAAGAGTTTGGAGAAGAAGTTTACACCAGTCAAGGGAAAAAGGTTTATCTCTTACAGCCTGGAATAGTGGAAAACATCTTCCATATGAAAAGGAGAACCCAGATTGTTTACCCCAAAGATCTGGGTTTTATTCTCCTTATGCTGGACATAAAGGAAAACGATCGGGTAATTGATGTGGGTTTAGGAAGCGGGGCTATGTGTGGAGCACTAGCCCGCCTGGTGGGAGAGAGGGGGAAAGTCTATGCCTATGAAAAAAGAGAAGAATTCATCGCCATAGCCCGCCACAATCTTTCTCAATGGGGGTGGGAAGACAGGGTGGAAATAAAACAAAGAGATATAAAAGATGGTTTTGAAGAAAAGGACGTGGATGCTCTTTTTCTGGACGTTCCCAACCCCTGGGATTATCTCAAGGAGTGCTGGAGGGCCCTCAAGGGAGGAGGAAGGTTGGCCATAGTTTCACCCACTGCCGGTCAGGTTATGGAGGTGTTGAGAGGGCTGGAGGCTCTTCCCTTCGAGGATACCGAGGTGTGGGAAAACCTCTTCCGACAATATAAAACCAATCCCTCTGCTTTTCGTCCGGTAGATAGGATGGTGGCTCACACCACTTATATGATTTTTTCTCGAAAAGTTTCACCTCCTGATTGGGAGGTTGATTTGAAAGAAACATAAAATTAGTTTAGAATATACCCATCTATGGGTATCATAGTGGCAGTAGCTAATCAAAAAGGGGGAGTGGGTAAGACCACTACCTGTGTAAACTTGGGAGCTTGCCTTGCAGAAAAGGGAAAGAAAGTGCTGCTTGTGGACATCGATCCTCAGGGCAATGCTACGAGCGGGCTGGGGATAGACCGTCGGCAGCTAAAGCAGTGCATCTACGACCTTTTAATCAACGGAGAAAAGGCGAGGGGATTGGTGCTGGAGACCGGGATTTCTCGTCTCTGGCTTCTCCCTGCTACTATTCGCCTTGCGGGGGCAGAAATTGAGCTGGTTCCCCTGATGGGGAGAGAAAGCCGCCTGAAGGAGGGGTTAAGAGAAGTGGTTTCTGATTTTGATTTTATTTTTATCGATTGTCCTCCTTCTCTGGGTCTTTTAACCGTCAACGCCCTGACCTCAGCTCATAGAGTTATTGTGCCAATTCAATGTGAATATTATGCTCTGGAGGGTCTCGGGCAATTGATGAACACTTTTCATCTGGTGCATAATTTTTTGAATCCCCAGCTAGAGCTGTGGGGGGTGTTGTTGACCATGTTTGATTCTCGAACCAACCTCTCTCAACAGGTGGTTGAAGAAACGAGAAGGGTTCTGGGAGATAAGGTTTTTCGCACTATTATTCCTCGCAATGTTCGCCTGAGTGAAGCTCCCAGCTTTGGAAAACCAATAATTATGCACGATGCCAGCTCCATAGGGGCGGCAGCCTATCGGGAATTAGCTGAGGAAGTGCTGGAAAATGAGTAAGCGAGGACTGGGTAAGGGCTTAGATGCACTGATCCCGGGAGCGGGGGCCTTTGGGGCTCGCGCTATTCAAGAAATAGATATAAATAGTATAAAGGTTAACCCTCTTCAGCCTCGTACTCAGATGGATGAGGAGGGGCTGGAAGACCTGGCTAACTCCATCCGGGTGCACGGAGTCCTTCAGCCACTCTTGGTGAGAAAGGCAGAAGAGGGGTTTGAGCTAATAGCTGGAGAGAGAAGATGGAGAGCGGCAAGACGGGCGGGCTTATCTACGGTTCCGGTGATAGTAGAAGAGATAGAGGAAAAAAGTAAATTGGAAATAGCTCTGGTAGAAAACCTCCAGCGAGAAGACCTCCCTCCTCTGGACCTGGCCCGGGGGATTAAAAAGTTAATGGAGGACTTTAATCTAACCCAGGAAGAAGTGGCAAGAAGAGTGGGGAAAAAGCGCTCTACCATTGCCAATCTGCTTCGTCTCTTTGATTTGCCTCCTTCAATTCAGGACCTTTTGCAGGAAGGGAAAATAACTTTAGGTCATGCCAAGGCCCTTTTGAGCGCAGAATCACAGGAAAGACAGGAGGAGCTGGTGGAGGAAATTCTCACCCATTCTCTTTCTGTTCGAGAAGTAGAAAAGAGAGTAAAAAAAGCCGCTCCTCAGGAAGAGCCTGCTGGGCACTCCAGAGAAGAGAAAAACCTTCAAGAGCTTTTGACTCATTACCTTTCCGCTCGAGTTAGAGTGGGCAGGGGGAAAATTACCATCGAATACCATGGCCAGGAAGATCTGGAGCGCCTTTATTCTCTGATTGTGGGAAAAGAAGGAACTTTTTGAAGGATAAGCTTGAATATTTTTTTTGTTTTATGATAAAATTCAGGTTAATAGTTTGAAAAGCAGGAAATAACGAGCACCAGTTGGTAAAATAAAACTTTCAGGAGGATCGTAAATGCTGGACAAAAAAGAAGAGGAGCAGTTTACGATTTTCTGGCTTCACCCCACTAAGGGGCAGCTTAAAAGATTTCATTTTTCCTGGTCAACGCTCCTTTTGGGAGCTCTGGTTTTGGTGATAGGTGTTGGTTTGGGTATCGGTGGAGTGTTGTGGTATCAATCGAGGATTAAAAAAGAACTTTGTCTTGCTCTGGAAAAGATGGAAGAAACCCAGAAAAGCGCTGCTGTTTTGGAGGCCCAGAAAAAAGAGCAAGAAGAAAAACTGAAACAGCTAACCCAGGAGACCGAAGCAGTAATAAAAGAACTGGAAAGCTTGCGAGAGCTGGACGAAAAGGTGCGAAATGTTTTAGAAAAAGACCTGCAATCTCGGTTCCAGAAACTGGGGATCGACTTATCTCTCTCCTCTGTTTCGGTTCCCTCTTATATCCCTCTAAATAGATTTTTAGGGGAGCTACACGTCGCTCCCCTGGGAGTGGGAGGTCCGGAGAGGCTTTCCTCCTTTTCTCTTGTCCGCGATCCTTCACCCCCTTCTTCTTCCGATCACAACTCCGACTTTGGGCGTCAGGCTAAAGCTCTGGAAGACAATCTTTCCTGGATGCGGACAGAAACTCTGGCTCGCAAGAAGTCTCTGGAAGAAGTAGTAGAAGTAGCGCAGCAAAGAGACAGGTTGCTATATGTGGTACCTATGCGCTGGCCTACTTGGGGCAGGGTCTCTTCCAATTATGGATGGCGTAATGACCCCTTCACAGGAAGAAGAGCCTGGCACACAGGTGTGGACATTGCTGCCCCCACGGGAAGAAACGTGGTAGCTACAGCGGAGGGAAAAGTGATTTTCACCGGCTGGAATGGTAATTATGGAAAGTGTGTGATTGTTCGCCATCAATTTGGTTACGAGACAGTATACGGGCACCTTTCCAAAATTTTAGTGAATACTGGCGATGCAGTTAAAAAAGAGCAAATCATCGGGCAAGTGGGAAGTACAGGAAGAAGTACCGGTCCTCACCTTCACTATGAAGTGAGAAGGTACAGTGAGGTGATTAATCCCTGGCCTCATCTTCCATAGAAAAGAAAAGGGGGAAGAAGTGAAGCAGAATAGCATAATAGGAATAGCGATTATTTTCCTTCTGTGTTTTTCCTGGCCTGCCTGGGGTCAAGTGGGAAAAGTGGTGATAACCGACGTCTCTGTTCAAGAGTTAGCAGGAGACGTTTCCATTTCTATTCGAGGAGAAATTCAAGCAGAAGGCGAAGGAAGCATATTTTTGCAAGCTTCCACCACTTACGAGAATAAAGAATATTTTACTGCACCCCGGGAGATAAAATACGCCCTGTCTCGAGAGGCCTTTTCTCTTTCTTTTTCCCGGGAAGATTTTGAGCTGGTGGACTTAAAGGAAAATAAGGTAGAGAAGCTACCCCAGCTGGCAAAAGGAGAGAGATTGGTAGTCTACGTTTATGAAAAGAAAATTACCTCCCCGGAAGGACAAACCGAGGAAGTAAAACAAGATATTGAAAGAACCGGTTACGCTCTGCGGGGGATACTGGCTAAAGCCACCAGGGTTTTAGAATTTTAAAAGCACTCGCTTTTTCTTTTTGTGTGTTCTCCCCTGAGGGGGGTTATAAGGGGGATTCTTCTTGTAGTCGGGGAGACGTGCTTCTTCTTTCTTATATTTAACCGCAAAATTTATGGAATATCCTTTTTTGGCCATATAAGCCTCGCATAGCAGCCTGCCGGTATGGAAAAAAGCAGGAAAGACGAAAAACCAGGATAACAACGCTGGAAAAAACTCCAGCATGCGCGCTAATCCTGACTGGTCATAATGAGCCTCGTAGCATCGCATGTGTGGCAGTTCCGGGGGCTATAAGGGGGTTCTTTTCTCTCTGCCTGAAACCTAATCAGGCATCCAAAGGTTTTTGCCGAGGAAGAGGAAAAAATACATAGAGGGTTTCCTGTCCTATTATTTAGATTCCTGATAGAGACATTCAGGAATGACCCCTTTTTTGTCATTCCCGAAATCTTTTATCGGGAATCTAAATGCTTTTAAGTACTGTGGACCCCTGATAGAAGCATTCAGGGGTGACAAATGAGGGTGATAGAACCATTCAGGAATGACCTCCTCCCTCGTCATTCCTGAAATCTTTAGTCGGGAATCCAAGTTTTTGCTTTTTCTTTGGTATTTAAATGCTGTGGACCCCTGATAAATATACTCAGGGGTGACGACCTCCTCACTCTGTCATTCCCGAAATCTTTTATCGGGAATCCAAGTTTTTAAATACTTCTGGACCCCGGCTCGCAAGTTGCCGGGGTGACGAATAAGAAAGGGGTTCATGAGGGGGAATTCTTTCCCCTTTGTACTGGTGGAGTGTTTTCCACTAGTGGTCTTTGCTGTTTATGTTTTTTTTGGTCTCATGCTGCAGGCTGTCTATGGAAATCCACCTAAACGGTCATTACAGGCTTGTAGCGTCAACGCGTGGCAATCTTTCTTTTTCCTGTTCTGGATGGACTCAAAAGAAGAGATTACCACGTCGCTTACTCTTTGCAAGGGAGACGGTTCGTGAAGAGGCGATGCTCCTTTTTTGTCCGGGGTGGCTCATCGAGCTTTTACATGCTAAAATGATAATTACACAAAAGCAAAAAAGGAGATAGTTTATGGGAGGAATTTGTGATATAGGCATAGTGGGTTTGGCAGTAATGGGGCAAAATTTGGCTTTAAACATGGCTCGCAAGGGTTTTAACGTGGCGGTATTTAACCGCACTGCAAGCAGAACCCAGGATTTTGTGAAAGAAAGAGTAAAAGACGAGACTATATTTCCTGCTTATGAGGTGGAAGAATTTCTCTCTCTTCTTGCCCCTCCTCGCCGGGTGATGCTCATGGTGAAGGCCGGGCAACCGGTGGATGATTTCATTCAGTTGTTTGCTCCTCATCTTTCCTCAGGAGACCTTATAATGGACGGAGGAAATTCCTACTATCGGGATACCGACCGCCGCACAAAGGAGGCTGAAGATAAAGGCTTCCTCTATTTGGGGGTGGGAATAAGCGGAGGAGAGTATGGAGCCCTGCATGGACCATCTATTATGCCCGGAGGACACCAGGAAGGGTATCTTATGGTTAAAGATATATTGGAAAAAGCGGCAGCCCAGGCGGAAGATGGCCCTTGCTGCACTTATTTAGGCCCGGGCTCGGCAGGGCACTTTGTAAAAATGGTGCACAATGGCATTGAATATGCTTTTATGCAAAGCATTGCGGAATGCTATCATCTCCTGCGAGAGGTAGAGAAGCTCCCTGCTCCCTCTATCGGCCAGATTTTTGAAGAATGGAACAAAAGTGAAGATTTGAACTCCTATCTTGTGGAAATAACAGCTCAAGTTTTGCAATATATAGACCCCGATACCGGCAAGCCTCTCGTAGATTTAATTTTAGACCAGGCAGAGCAGAAAGGAACGGGTAAATGGGCTTCTCAGGTAGCCCTGGATTTAGGAATACCCACCCCAACCATCAACCAATCGGTAATCGCTCGAAACCTGTCTTCCTTCAAAGAAGAGAGAAAAAGAATAAGCGCTCTTTTCCCCAGAGAAGAAGCAGAAAAAAGCGATGCCCTTTCTCTGCATCTGGAAAAAGCTCTTTTTCTCTCGGAGCTCGCAGCTTTTTGCGAAGGTTTCCATATGCTGCAAGAAGCCAGTTCGGAATTTTCTTATAATCTTAATCTATCGGAAGTTGCCCGTATCTGGAAAGGAGGGTGCATCCTTCAGGCTCGTCTTTTGAACCGAATTCAAGAGGCGCTTAAAGAAGAACCTGGTTTGCTTTTTACCTCTCCCTTGTTTCTGGAAAAAGTTAAGGACTGTTTACCGTCTTTGCGGCAAGCTTGCACTCTTGCTCTCCGGGGGGGAATTCCTGTCCCCGCTCTTTCTGCCTCTCTTTCCTATTTTGATAGCTGGAAAAGGGAGTGGTTGCCAGCCAACCTCACTCAAGCCCAGAGAGACTTTTTTGGTGCTCACACTTACCGCAGAATAGACCGGGAAGGTGTTTTTCATACTATCTGGCAAAAGGAGGAAAAGGAATGATTTTATTAGAAAAAGGAGATGCCCATAGCGCTCTTTCTTCCAGAGAAATAGAGGAGAGCTTGCTTCCTGTTCTCTCTTCTCTTCCTCTCGAGAACAAGAAAGTTTTAGTGATTATCCCCGATTCTACTCGCACTGTTCCCATGAAGATCCTCTTTAATGTTTTAGAGAAAGCTCTTTCGGAAAAAGTGAAAAAGCTCGATTTTATGATTGCTCTGGGGACTCATCCTCCTATGAGTGATGAAGAGCTAAAGCGACACCTGGGAGTTACCTATCGGGAGGCCGAAGAACGGGGGATACAGGTTTTCAATCATCGCTGGGATAAAAAGGAAAATCTCCAGGAAATAGGAGTTCTCTCCTCACAAGAGATGGAAGAAATTTCTTCTTCCCTCATTAAAGAAGCTGTGCCAGTAACAATTAATAAAAACATTTTTAACTACGATGAGCTAATCATTGTTGGCCCGGTTTTCCCTCATGAAGTGGTGGGGTTTTCCGGAGGGTATAAATATCTTTTCCCGGGCATTGCCGGAGAAGAGATAACCCACAAGTTTCACTGGTTTTCTGCTCTTATCACCAATCCTAAAGTTATCGGACACAAAGACACTCCAGTGAGGGAAATTTTAAATCGTGCTGCTCGCTTCATTCCCCATCCCATCACCCTGGTTTCCCTGGTGATGAAGGGAGAAGAGGTTTGTGGATTATTTGTAGGTGATGCGCAAGAAGCCTGGTCTCGAGCAGCTGATTTGTCATCTCAAGTAAATATAGTATATAAAGATAGGCCTTTTTCTACGGTTATCTCTATTGCTCCTCCCCTTTACCAGGAGCTGTGGGTAGGGGGAAAGTGTATGTATAAGCTGGAGCCGGTGGTAGCTGATGGAGGGAAGCTCATAATATACGCCCCCCAGATTAAGGAGATTTCCGTAACTCATGGGAAATATCTCCGGGAAGTGGGTTACCATACCCGGGATTTCTTTCTGGCTCAGTGGGAAAAATATCGCCACTATCCCGGGGCAGTTTTGGCTCATTCCACCCACGTTAAGGGGATTGGGAAATACATCAACGGTCAGGAATACCCCCGCATCGAGGTAATACTGGCTACAGGTATCCCCAAGGATGTATGTGAGGAGATAAATTTAGGCTACCTCGACTATCGCACTCTCCGCTTGGAAGACCTTGCCGGTCGGGAGGAAGAAGGGATTTTAGTAGTACCTCGAGCAGGAGAGATGCTCTATAAGCTCTCTGATGGCACCGTTCCCGATATAGATAAGCTGTGAGCAGTTTGTCGCCAACAACAGCAGGGCGCTTTCCTTTCTCTTTGGTTCTGCGATGATAGAAGGGTCATAGGGGGCATTCTCTGCTGAGGGGGAAAGCGTCTCTCAGCAGACTCCTTCTTTTTGCTTAAGTTTTTAATTTTTCTCTTTCGGAGATTATAAGGGGGGGCATCGCCCCCTTTATAATTGATTCACTCTCCTTCTCCTTCTCCTTCTCTCATCATGCCTGAGCGCTTTTATCAGGCATCCAGATATTTTTACCCTTAAATAATTTAGACCCTTCGTAGAACCATTCAGGAATGAGGGACTTGGGGATGATAGAACCATTCAGGGGTGACGACCCCCTTCTCGTCATTCCCGAAATCTTTTATCGGGAATCCAGAGGTTTTTACTGAGGGAGGCTTTTTCTCCCTCAGTTAGTCTTTGTTTTTTATGCTTGTTGTTTTTCAAAGGGGGTTATAAGGGGGATTTATCCCCTTTATAGTTTGGACCCCGGCTTAAAGATTGCCGGGGTGACGGACTTGAGGAAAAGAAAAAGAGTCGAGGGAGAGGGAAAAGCTCAGGAACGAGAGCGCTCTCTTCTCTTATTTAGACCCCTCGTAGAACCATTCAGGAACGAGGGACTTGGGGATGATAGAACCATTCAGGGGTGACGACACGGAGGTTTTTCCTCCGGGTTATTTTTGATCTTTTTCTTTTGTCTTTTTGTGTTTTTGTTCTTTTATTTTTTCGGGGGTTATAAGGGGGCGTTTGCCCCCTTATAGTACTTTTTCGTCATTCCCGAAATCTTTTATCGGGAATCCAAAGGTCTTTCTCCTTAAACAATATAGACTCCAGCTCGAAAGTCGCAGGGTGACAAAAAAGGAGTGGTGCGGGCTGTCTGTGCAATCAGACATATTTTCTGC
>ERZ773359.6103-NODE-6103-length-10927-cov-15.725350_pt1 | contig 10927 bp, 10 predicted proteins | sample MGYA00374955_ERZ773359 | MGnify/ENA primary metagenome ERZ773359 (study PRJEB29098, sample SAMN04486028) | biogas fermenter metagenome | study: EMG produced TPA metagenomics assembly of the Biogas fermentation microbial communities from Germany - Plant 4 DNA1...
AAAAAATTAATATCATATTATCCATGGAGCATAATATATGGTATTATTAGATTAATTGAAATATATTCCAGGAGTGATAAGGGAAATGAAACTATTTAAAAAAAAATATATATATTTAATCTTTGCTTTATTCTTAGTAGTTTTTGTAACTTTAGTTTTCACAATAAAAAATCCAGCAGCAAAAACCCTTGACCAGTTTTTAAGCCATATTAATGATTCATCTAAAATATCTTTACAAAATTTTGTTGCAGCGGAAATTCTAGATGATCCTTTCATTACTACCATGATGAATCAAAATATAATAGAGAAATACAGAATAATCAAAACCCAAAAGGATGGGCAAAACAATGTACGAATCAAAGCTTCTCTAACCACCGATCTGGGTTCTTTTGATGCATGGTTTAGCTTGTCAAAATTATCCAACAGATGGTTTATTACTGGTTTTCCCAAAGTTACCAATATTGAAGCTGCTGTCCCCTTGGCAGCTGATGAAAAAGAAAATGGACATATAGAATATCAAATGGACGTGGATGGAACTCATCTATATTGTCGTTTTCCATCTCATAAAAGTAAAATCCAGACTGGTCTACCTGTTTCCCTAGTACTAATAGAAGACTATATTGTTTTATATGAACATATGGTTCCCATTCATCTAAATAGGATAATGTCAGCATCAGATAAGCATATTGAAGATTCCAAGCTAGGATATATCCCCATTGAATCGTCATTAAATATATATGAGATCACCAATGATATGCCAGTTTATCAGAAAAACTCTATTTTGCCCATAGGCATTAAGGATGTTACCCTATATCATTCATCATCACTAAAGAATAAAACCCTAGTAGCATATATTGATCTAAGTAAAATGCCAAATGATATTATTCGCGTTGTTTTAAAGGATACGCAGTTTCAAAATCTTATACATCCAGAAGTAAGAATATCATCTACTCATGGCATAACTATAAAAAATATTGTTGATGATATAGAGCTTAACATAGAACAAAACCAAGAGATTGTCTTTAAACACTATGATGGAAAGGGGATTCAGCTATATAAAAACGACAATTTAATTGCCTCATCCCCAAATCGTTGGTATATTTCTCCTAGAAATGGAGGTAAAATAATCATTAATAGTATTATCCGTGCTCAAGCTCATAGTTTATCCGGCACACCCTATAGAGGAAATATAGAAATATCCAGTAATGACAATGGATTAATAATAGTTAACGAAGTGAAATTGGAAGAATATCTCTACTCAGTTGTCCCCAGTGAAATGCCTATAAAATTTGGTCTTGAAAGCCTTAAGGTCCAGGCTATTGCTGCCCGATCCTATGCTGTTCGAAGTTTTAAGTCTAGAGGTTATGCCAGTTTAGGTGCACATGTAGACGACAGCACTTCCAGCCAGATGTACAATAATATCCAGGAACAGCCTATTGCCATTCAAGCCGTTGACGAAACTCGGGGGCTAGTGCCTGTATTTGAAGGTGAAATTATTGATGCTCGCTTTTTTTCTACCTCTTGTGGCTACACTGCCAACTTCCATGAAACCTGGAGTGTAGACGATGTTTTTCCAAGCACTGAAATTCCCTACTTAACCGCACAACCTCAATTTGATGGAGATGCACCCAGCCTTTACAATGAGGAGAATTTTAGGACTTTTATAAATCAAAAAAATCTACAAGGCTATGACCAATATTCTCCATTTTTCCGTTGGACTTTCACAATGAAGCGGGAACAGTTAGAAGCAGTATTACAACAAAATCTGGCTACACTACAAAAAAATCAACCTTCATTTATCCTAACACGGGACAATGAAGGCTCCTTTAGTCAGCAGCCAATACCCCAAAACATAGGCCAACTACAAAATATTGTACCTATTAAAAGAGGCCAAGGCGGCAATATTATGGAATTGGAAATCACTACTACTAGTGGAGTCTACAGGATTATAAAAGAGCTTAACATTAGACAACTTTTAAAGCCTGTTAATCTTATCCCAGGTGAAAAACCTATTGAGATACACCGCCATGATGACAGCATAATTACTGACTTCCCTATTCTGCCCAGTTCTTTTTTCTACGTAGATATAATCCGGGACAAAAATGGCAATCTGTCCAGCGTTATATTTACTGGGGGAGGCTATGGTCATGGGGTTGGAATGAGCCAATACGGTGTCTATGGTCTATCTCTCTTGGGCAAATCTTATGTGGAAATCATTGAGCATTTTTATCCGGGAAGCAAGTTTGAAAGCCTATACTAGGAATTCCCTTGCCTTATTCATCAAAGCTTCTTTGGTATTTTCTATTTCTTCGTTGATTACCATCTCCAGTAGCTTGTTGAGAATAACCCCTATTTCTTTTCCTGGGGGAATTCCTAACTCAATAAGGTCATTACCATCAATAGCTAGATCCCTTAAACTGGTACAAGGATTCTCCGCTAAAACAGCATCCAATTTTTCTTCAATAGCGTCTAACTTGTCCAACTTTTCCTTAAAATATAAAGGATTTTTTGCCAAGGCGTCGGCTCTCTTTATCTTTAGCAACCTTCTAAATTGGTTTTCTCCAACTGAACTAAGCAGTCTTTTAATGCTTTTGGAGGTTAGAGCTATTTGTCTGCTGTGATACTTAATTAACTGTACAATATCATTTATATCTTTATTTGAAAATCTCATTCTCTTTAGTATTTTTCTAGTTATCTTAGCAGATACTTCAGCGTGACCATAAAAGTGGCCTATATTATTTTCATCTAATGTAAAGCATTTAGGTTTGCCGATATCATGGAAAAACATGGTAGTCCTTAAAATAATGTCTTTATCTACTAATTCTACAGCTTTTAAGGTATGTTTGTATACGTCATATATATGATAATGGTTATGTTGCTCAAATCCTACCATATCTTTAACTTCGGGTATTAAAAAAATAATGATATCCTTAAACTCCATAAGAGTATCATAGACTTTTTCTCCAAGCAAAATCTTACAAAATTCAACGGTAATCCGCTCTTGGGATATATTTTTCAATAAGTGCATACATTGAAACATGGCCTTTTTTGTTTCCTTTTCAACTCGGAAGCCCAAAACCGATGCAAACCGAATTCCCCTGAGTATTCTCAAAGCGTCCTCGGTGAAACGCTCAACTGGATTGCCTACACAACGTATTAAGCCCTTTTTTAAATCTTCTTGTCCCCCAAAGGGATCTACTATATGTCCATCTGTGGCAGCACAAGCATTAATTGTAAAATCCCTACGCTTTAAATCCTCAACAATATTTTTACTAAAATATACTTTATCAGGCCTGCGTCCATCGGAATACTTATCATCTATCCTATAGGTAGTAATCTCAATTAATTCCTTATCTATAAGGATGGCTACTGTGCCATGCTTGAGGCCGGTATCTATCTGATGATAATCCCTAAACACCTTCTTTATTTCCTCTGGAGTAGCAGAGGTAGTAATATCCCAATCATCAGGTTCTTTCCCAAGTAGGGAATCTCGAACACATCCGCCCACAACATAGGCTTCATACCCGGCTTGATGGAGTTTGTCTAAAGCTAATTTGATTTTATTAGGTATATCAAGATTTATTGTGCTCATCTTTTGCACCTCATGAACAAATACATATATATCTCTTTGTATGACAAAAGGTCAAATTAATGCATCTCAGTTTTTTATTTTTCTTGTATAAGAAAATACCCCTATTATAAAAATAACACCTATTAACCCAACTATAGGATAAAGGGTATTTACTATGGAAGAAAATCCAAGAAAAGAAAGTAAGGATGCTGCACATATTATTAATGTAGCCGTTATTATATGATTAATACCAAATCTATCATGGAAAAAGGAGGTCATAGAGAATAAATTACCTACCAGGGTTGTAAAGATAGCTCCCCATACAACTACAGAATAAAGAATTGAAAAAAACCAGGATTTATTAGAGATAATATAAAGGACTGGTATTTCATAATCAAAAATATAAGGTATATGTGCTAGCAAACAATAATGACTAGTAATTAGCATGGCCCCCAATATACTTCCGCCTAACACTCCGCCAAGCTTTAACACATCTCTATTCCTAAATTCCTGTCCTAGACTTGCCAGTACCCCAGTGCTAAGAATTATATTAAAAGAGGCATAGGAAATTCCTTGTTTGATAAGATGAGCAGTATTAGCTTCTACAAAAGCAATTTGACCGTCAAATGAACTTTTTGTAAACAAGGTAATAAAAATTATAATAATCTGGAATGACAAAATAGCAGTTACCAAAATTCTATTTATAGACAATATTCCACTTATACCAAATCCTATGGTAACTATGGCCGCCAATGCAGTTATGGTAACACCAACTAAATATGATGTATTACCAAATTCTTGAAACATAGCCCCTGCTCCAGCCAACATAGCCATATTTATAACCATCATGACAAATAAGAGGTATATATTGATAATAGGAGAGAGAAACCCAAACATGGTATCTATTAATTTACCAAAGGAGGAGGCCTTAAGCTCCATCCCCAAAAGGAGAATGCCAGTTCCAATAAAAGTAAAAAGAAAGGATGATATCAAAATTGCCCATAGGGCCTTATGCCCATATATGGTGAAAAAACTCATAACTTCCTGTCCTGATGCAAAGCCTGCCCCTACAACTGTGCCTACATAAGCAAAAGCTATTCCAGCTGCCGTACCTAGCTTATTACTTTTATTCATTGATATTCACTCTCCCTCAATAGCGGCTATAATAGAAATTGTTTGACTTAATGACTATTTATTTAACAGGGAGAGTAAATATGAATGAATCTTTAAGTATCTTGGCAATCCCTCTCTTTAAGCAGTCTTATGGTACTAAAAGGATCAAAAGAAATATTAAACTGAAGAACATCTCCTACTCGACAACCTTTTGGCAAGTATTCAATAGGAATCATAATATCTTCATTACCATGTTGGGGACAGACAATGCCCTTATTATCCTTGAAATCCTTTACTACAGCGCTCCACCTCATACCCTAACCCCCTCCTTAACTGCTCAATAAATCAAATATTATCTAATACCTTCTTTATCTTATTAAGATTGTTATAAAGAGCCGAATAGGTAATATCATAGTAATCCGCAATATCTTTCTTTTTAATATATATGTCCTGATCCATACAATAATATAGCTCTAGTGCTGCAGCCCAAGCCTCATATTTTTTAATCTTAGGCAAATCGTTAGGATATAGAGCTTTAACAAATTTAGTCCATATCTTTTCTATAATTTCTTCATATCCTTGCTGGTATCTGCCCTCCATCTTATAAGTAGCGATATTGAGCACCATTTCCATTTCCAAGGGCATTTCAAAAGAATCATCGTCTATAAGATCTACTTTTACCTCTAAAATATCATCATCCACATAGGCTAAATAGGGCTCCTCGGCAGCCATCTGTTTTAGTAAACCCAAAGCTTCGGTTTTTAACTCTTCGCTCTCATTTACCATTAATAAAAATTCCCGGAGAAACTCCTCCGCTTTACTGTCATTGAAAGATGCTACTACATTTAAAATTGCTTTTTTTATTAAATCATCATTCAGTCCTAATCCCCATCTTAACAAACTAATAAGATTATCATCATTTCTCCATCTTATTAGCAGTTCTCTCTCATCCAGCCTAAGAATATTATTTAATTCCTTGATCCTCCGCAGGATTTCATCATAGGGTACTTGGAAATGATAAAATATTTCTCTACTGCTATCTTTATTAGCTGCATATTCCCGGGCTAAGCGTATATAGTAGTCACTTATAGCATTGTCTGGATCAATCTTACTTATCTTTGTCCAATGCTTAATAGATTCTTTGTATTCTTTAAGATTAAAATGGGATACGGCTATATAGTGAAGAACCCGAATATCATATGGCTTATATTGCAACAATTGTTTTAGCACACGATTGGCCAGCCTATGTTCTTTCAATTCACATAAAGTTACGGCTATTTTATGAAGCTCCTCTGGATCATGTGTCTTAAAATTAACAATTTTATCTAGATATTTCTTACTGCTCTCTGCCCCATCTCTTTCCTTTATAAAAAGGCATATATTACAGTTTGCATGAATATTTTGAGGATCCATTGCCAAAACTTCTAAGCTTGTTTCAATAGCCTTATTAATCTTTCCATCACAAAAATAGGCTAGGGATAAATTATTCTTGACAAAAGTTAGGGTGGGATCTAACTTAACCACTTTTTCAAGCTTACTAATGGCTTTCTTATACTCGCCACGATCTAAAAGATACTTACCTTCAGCGGCTAAACTGTATAAATCTTCCGTGTCTGTATGAAAAATGCTATAACTATCTTCATAATACTCATATTCTTCTAGTACATCTAATAAATCCCTTGCCTCTTCTGAGTATACACCATTAGGATCTATATCTAAATACTTTTCAAAGCATTCCATTGCCCTATCATAATCTTGCATACCCAAAAAATTACATCCTAAACCAAAATAACAATCAACTCTATCTTTTTCTTTTTGAAGAATATTAAACAAAATCCTGCTAGATTGATCAAAACATCCCATTTCAGTAAAAACTTCGGCCAAGTCTAACAGATACTCTATATTATGAGGTTCTTTCTCAATTGCTTTTCTGAAAAGATTTACAGCTCCAAGATAATTATTGTTATTCATATGTTTTTTAGCTTTTCTATGATAAAATTGACCAGACTGGTCAAATGGAATAACTTTCCTCTGTTTCCTTGCAAATAGTCCTTTAGCCATTTTCATCTCCCGATAATAAAATATAATGAGTATATTATAGCATAAATTATAGCAAGCCTCCATAATCAAAGATAATTTAGCATTAAGCATTCTTGATTAGTCGCCTTATATCCTCTTTATCAAAATTATATACAGTATTACAATAATGGCACACTAATTCTGCCTTTCCATCCTCCTCAAGTATAGCCTCTAACTCTTTCTTACCTAAAGTTAACAGTACTGACTCTAATCTTTCTCTATTACAATCACAGGAAAACTCAGGATATATAGTATCATTAATTTTTAAATCCATAGTACCTAATATTTTTCCCAAAATATCTTCAGGTTTCATACCCTGATCCACCATTGTAGAAATAGGAGGAGTATGGTGTATTCTTCTTTCTATTTCATCTATCAACTTATCCGATGCTCCTGGTAAAGGCTGTATAATAAATCCTCCTGCTGCTTTAATACTACTATCAGGATTAACTAGTACTCCTACAGCAACAGCAGAGGGCTGCTGTTCAGAGTAAGCCATATAATATGCTATATCCTCTCCAATTTCACCTGTCACTAAATCAACCTGACCTGCATAGGGCTCCTTTAATCCCAAATCCTTAATCACCGTTAGCTTCCCCTGATTACCTACAGCACCAGCTACGTCCAATTTGCCTGAAGAATTGAGGGGTAATTCTACATGGGGATTATCAACATAACCTTTGATTTTACCATTGTTCTTGGCAACTACCACAATATTGCCTATGGGTCCGCCGCCTTTTATGACTATAGATAAGTTATCGTCCTTACCTTTTAAATCAATAGCCATCATAGCAGCAGCTGTCATAGTTCTTCCAAGAGCAGCTGATGCCACTGGATACAGTCCATGAGTTTTACGTGAAGTATCCACTAAATTTGTAGTTGTCGCAGCAAAAGCTCTAATACTTCCATTTGCTGCCGTAGCTCTTATTATATAATCCTTCATTTCCAAAGCTCCTTATTTTCTTAATTGTTATTGATAATCTCATACACTTCCATAACTTAATCAATTGTGCATGTTCGATACATTTACAATATGGCTATCAAAACAAAAGATTAATAGCCATTATGTTACTATTTTTGTGCCACAAACATTAAGCGTTGACTATGCTTTTTTGGTACATCAAAGGTCAAATGATGATAGCAATTTATATTTACAAACCTATTTTGCTCCAGTTTCTCAATAAGGTCTTGCCCATGATGAGCTTTTTGTATATGGAATTCATCAAATCTCCTATACAAAGAATTTTCCTGAACAAAAAAAGTCAAATCCATAGTACAGGTACTATCTTCCTTGTTAAAGGTATTTTCCCATATTAGAAATATCCCTTGATCATCATCTATCATTATATTATCACCTAATATGGTAGAAAGCTTATAATAGGTGCTTATATCAAACAATAGCACTCCGCCAGGTCTTAGAATATTGTAAATAAGGTAGAATACCCTGTCAATATCCTCGTCATCTATAATATAATTTATTCCATCACACGTAATAAGAACTGCATCTACTTGCCTATGAAGCTCAAGATCCCTCATATCTTGACAGACAAAAGGTATCTTGAGCCCTTTTTTTCTAGCCTTTTCTTGGGCAATCTGTAACATATCCTGAGATCTATCAATTCCTATCATATTATAGCCACGGTCTGCCATTATTATTGTTATATTACCTGTACCGCAGGCTAACTCCGCTATGTCTTTAGGTTTTATATTATATCTAGTAAATATGCTCTCTATATAATCAGTCCACTTCAAATAATCTACGTCTCTCATCATTTTATCATATATATAGGCGAACTCTTGATACATTTTCTTTGACTCCTTCTTATTTTTTCCTTAAAAAAAGAGGGCCTTTAAGGCGCCTCATTTGTTTCTACTTCTTCATTCTCTTCGACCTTCTTGTTAAGATACTTATTAAACACCCAATTTGCAAAGGAAATAGTAATGAACATGGGCAAAGTTAATCCTACAACAAAAAAGGGTATAATAAATGGAATACTATAATAAAACACTACACCGAATAGTAAGAAAGCTAATAAAAATATTACAAAAGCTCTGGGCAATTCTGCCATTGTGAAAATCAAAGCATTCTTATATATTTCTCTTATCTTCAGCTTATATGTTACCAGCATGGGGAAAATAAACATATTCATCATAGCATATATAATGCCTATTATCAGGATAAAGTAACGCAATACAAGAAATAAAGGACTACGGTGTGCTTGAACGGTATAAAAGATAATGTTTACATAAAAGATTATTAATGCTAATCCATTAATAAGCATGACCAGTAAACTTTCTTTCCAATTCTGCTTCCATGCATCCTTAAAGTCGCTCCATACCCATGCATGCTCATCCCTAGCCCAATTCCTTATAACATAAGTTGTACCAGCAGTTGCAGGACCTGCAATAATCAAGCAAGGCACTAGCAGTATTAGCATAGACAAGAAAAAGCTTTGAAGATTTCCTGAAGCTTGTAAAAATTCTGGGGATTGGGCCACAGCCATAAGATTCATATAAACTACAGCAAAAGCTGGTATCCAAAATAATGAATACAACAAGTTAAGTTGAATTAACTTCCAAAACCTAACTTGCAGTACAACAAAAAATAACTTAATCGGTCCCTCTTGCACATCTTCCTTTTTTAGATCCGGCCTATTGGGATTGCCATAGTACATTCTATTGAAAAATCCACCAAACATTTTAACAGTCCTTTCTCAGACAATAACAATTGTCTTTCCTTTGTATATATTGTATTTTAACAAAAACCCAATCAAAATTCAAAAGTCATAACCTAAAATAAAAGCATATCTAAATAAGCCCCAAAGCTTGTAGCTCTGTCCTTAATGTGTCCTTTACCTTTTCATCTGCTTCTACCAGAGGTAAACGTAATCCTCCAACATTCATACCCATAATATTCAAAGCCGCCTTTACAGGTATAGGATTTGTAGTCATAAACAAGGCCTTAAACAAAGGACTTAACATTTGATGAATTTTAGCCGACTTATCTACATCACCACTTACAAAAGCATCTATCATCTCTCTCATCTTACGGCCTGCCACCTGGGCAGCAACACTTACAACTCCATATCCACCAGCACTGAGAACTGGCAGAGTAAAGGCATCATCTCCCGAATAGACTAGAAAATCTTTGTCGCATTCCGCAATTATCTTAGTAATTTGATCCAAATTTCCGCTTGCTTCTTTTACTGATACTATATTTGGTATCTTTGATAGGGCTATAGTAGTTTCTGCTTCCATATTACCACCAGTTCTTGATGGAACATTATATGCCATTAGAGGCAAATCTATAGCTTCAGCAACAGCCTTGAAATGCTCATACAATCCTTTTTGATTAGGTTTATTATAGTAAGGTACTACTACCATTACTCCGTCAACTTTACTCTCTATTGCCAATTTTCCAGTCTCTATAGTAGCCCTAGTACAATTAGTACCAATACCTGCTATAATAGGTGCATTTACTTTATTCTTAAGTACCCTAAATAATTCAAACTTTTCTTCAGATGTTAGCGTAGGAGACTCACCTGTAGTTCCTACTACAACAATAGCTGTACTACCATCCTCAATGATTTTTTTTGCCAGTTCTACGGCCTTATCATAATCCACATTTAAATTTTCATCAAAAGGTGTAACCATGGCAGTAAGCAGTCGTCCCCACTCTTTCATATCAATAGCCTCCTTAAAATTAGTGTCTCCAAGATTATTACTATTTTACTATATGTTTATTCCCATGTAAATGGTATAGATTTAACTATAATTATTTAACTGCATCAAATCACTATTTGACAAATTTGGAGCTATCATTACTTCATCTTAGGTAAATAGATTATTAATCTCAGTTTCCACATCTGCCAACTAGATGCAGTACCAATATGAACACTTTAAGCTCATTTAGCATTCTAAATAACTAGTAATACTGTTAAATAATAATATACTTTTTTATGCATAAAATAGCAATGGTAAATTTTCAATTAATTGCAAGAACCAAAAAATTATTTTGCATAAAATCATTTGACAACCGTATGTATCAATGGTATCATAAATTGAAAATAAACTAAATAAAATAAATAAGGTTCTTATATCTTAATGCGGTTAGAGGTGCATCTTTTATGAGTAAGTTTCCGGAGAATGCGGAATTCTGTGAAG
>ERZ773359.6105-NODE-6105-length-10926-cov-6.490019_pt1 | contig 10926 bp, 10 predicted proteins | sample MGYA00374955_ERZ773359 | MGnify/ENA primary metagenome ERZ773359 (study PRJEB29098, sample SAMN04486028) | biogas fermenter metagenome | study: EMG produced TPA metagenomics assembly of the Biogas fermentation microbial communities from Germany - Plant 4 DNA1...
GTGGGTGGGAAAGCTGCCAGGAAAGTCAAGCTGCCAAATGTCTCGGGTTACTTAGTTGCCGGTCTCTTTCTGGGCCCATCGTTCGCCAGGTTGATCACTGCGCAGGATGTTGAGGCGCTGGCTGTGATCAGTGAAGTGGCTCTGGCCATAATCGCTTTGAGCATTGGCAGTGAGTTCGTACTGGATGATCTGCGCAAGCTGGGGAAGTCTGTGGTGGTGATCACGATACTGGAAGTGGTAGGGGCAATTGGGGTAGTGTTCGCCCTCATGTACTTTGTGTTCGGCCAGCCTTTTGCTTTCAGCATTGTCATTGCCTCCATGTCCGCGGCCACCGCTCCAGCAGCAACCCTTTTGGTCATCAGGCAGTACCGCGCTGATGGTCCCGTCACCAGGACGCTTTTGCCCGTGGCCGCCCTAGATGATGTTCTGGGGATCATCGCCTTTGGTGTGGCCATGTCGGTGGCTAGGCTGTCTGCGGGCAGTGCCGATGCCTCTTTAGGACGCATGCTGCTGCGGCCTGTCCTGGAAATCGCAGGTTCTCTCGCCCTAGGCACCGTACTGGGCTTTGTGCTGGCCGCGGTGGCCAAGAAGGCTGAGGATCGGGATGAGCTGCAGGGCATGGCTTTGGGTGCGATTGCGGTGGCTGCCGGTCTGTCTAACGCTCTAGGTTTATCCGCACTCTTAACAAATATCATGATGGGCAGCATCCTGGTGAATGTCATGCGCCATTCCATCCGGGTGTTTGGTTCCGTCAACGACTTTGCATCTCCAGTATATGTCTTGTTCTTTACCCTGGCCGGAGCCAGCCTTGATCTGCGCGTCCTCATGTCTGTGGGCATCATGGGCATCGCCTACATCTTCGCCAGGGCAGCAGGGAAAATCCTGGGGGCCGGCGTGGGAGCCCGGCTCACTAACGCTCCAGAAACAGTAACCAGGTACCTGGGTTTTACGCTGCTGCCCCAGGGGGGCATATCTGTAGGCCTTTCTGTGCTGGTAAGGCAGTATCTGCCCGACTGCGCGGTAGCCATCACCACAATTATCATGTTCAGCGTCTTGGTCTACGAAGTCTCTGGGCCTATTTTTGCCAAACTGGCCCTTCAAAAGGCGGGAGAAATCGGTGGGATGGACAGAGATGCATCGCCTGCCCGACAGGTAGAGTCAGCTGCCCAGAAACGGGAAACGCCGGCCATTGCCTTTGACCAGGGCTGAGCATAATTGTGTACTGGAAGTTGGCCTCAACCTAACAGGAGGTGAACTGTACGATCGAGGCAAATCTGCAGGAACCCATGGCTGTTGGCACCAATCTGGGTACAAGCGTTGAGGTGGCTTACGGTCTGAACGCTGGAGGGGAGCTGAGCCTTGCCGCTACTCCCATCGACAACCCGAATGCAGCCTATCTGGCTGCCACCACCAAGATCGAGATCGCCGATCTACCGCCCTTCAGCGTTCATGAATCAATCAGCGATGGGACCTTGACCGTAACTTTTAGTGAACCCATGACCAAGGTGGGGCCAGTTCCCGACGGCTGGTCGACGTGGTCTTCGCCGCCGTTTTCCGAAGATCCTAACCCCTATGTGCTTATCTCTCCGACCAATGTTCTGACCCTGGACCTGTCTAGACCCGTATCCGTCTTCGGCTTTGAGCTGGAGCCCTCCCCGTTTGGCGAGTTCGATTTCACGGCGGACTTCTACTTGGGAGACACTCTAGTCGAAAGCGTCAGTAGGGTTGTAGACGGCAATAGCGGAGCCCGTTTGTTTGCCAGAACAGATGGACGTATCGATCGGGTGGTGATCTTTGGACCAGTAGAGTTCGCCATCGCCCAGGTGCGCTACCGACTTGATGTGATCGAACAGACCGCCATCCTGGCCTTTGCCCTGCTTGTACTGCTGGTTCTGGCGGTGATCTTGCTGTAAGGCCAAGCAATGAGCAAAGGGGCCAGCTGATTCTGCTGGCTCCTCTTTTCGCGCCCCCAAGGACTGAACCAGGAGTTGGCTGCAACCTAGAGGAGGTGAGTTTCCATAGACACTGTTTGCAGGGAGGAGAAGCCCGTAGGTAGTAATCTAGGCACCTGCGTAGAGGCACCACAGCCTGGAGATGTACCTGAGATGGAACGGGCAGTATTAGCCACCCCTATCGAGAACCCCGACGCCCAGTATCTTGCGGAAACCACAAAGCTCGACTTCGCCGGCCTGCCTTCCGGCGTGTCTGATTCCATCTCTGATGGGCAGTTGACAGTCACTTTTAGCTTTTGGCACTCAGCCAAAAGCCCTGTACAAGAAGCGGTTTTCCAGAGAATTAAAGGCCTAGTTTAGCCCGCAAATTCTTCAGCATATCTTCAGTCATGGCATCCAGATCGTATTTGGGCTGCCAACCCCATTCCTCCCGGGCCGCACTATCATCCAGGGAGTTGGGCCAGGATTCGGCAATAGCCTGCCTGACTGGGTCCACATCGAAGTCCAGTTCAAACTCGGGGATGAACTTCCGGATGGAGCGGGCAATGTCTTCGGGAGCAAAGCTCATCGCGGTAACGTTAAAGGCGTTTCTGTGGACCAGCTTCGTCGGATCTGCCTCCATAAGCTGGATAATGGCATCGAGGGCATCGGGCATGTACATCATGTCCATCTTGGTGCCCGGACCGATGTAACTGGTGTATCTCTTGTTGCGCAGAGCTTCGTAGTAGATATGTACTGCGTAGTCGGTGGTGCCTCCGCCGGGCAGCGTCTTGTACGAGATGAGGCCGGGGAAGCGCACACCCCTAGTATCCACTCCGAACTTGTGGTAGTAGTAGTCGCAGAGCAGTTCGCCGGCCACTTTCGTTACACCATACATGGTGGAGGGCCTTTGAATGGTATCCTGTGGTGTATTGTCTTTGGGGGTGGAGTCACCAAAGGCCGCAATGGAACTGGGGGTAAACACAGCGCAGTTCTCTCCTCTGGCCACCTCCAGCACATTGTACAACCCGTTGATGTTCACTTCCCACGCTAGGTGGGGATTCTGTTCTCCCACAGCGGAGAGGATGGCTGCCAGGTGAATGATGGTGTTGATTTTGTGTTTTTTCACCACCTCCGCCAGCTGTTCGCGGTTGGTTACATCTACAACCTCAAAGGGACCCGCGGCCACGAGCTCTTCGTGCCCGTCCTTGGCACTTTTGCTGCTGGCCACCACGTTGCTCACACCGTAGATCTCCCTCAGACGCTCAGTCAGTTCGGAACCGATCTGGCCTAAGGCCCCTGTCACTAGAATTCTTCGCACTGGAAACCCTCCTAAACATTAGAGCTGTGGAATGGTGCTGTTAATAGATAATTTGTTTAGCTTGTCACAATACCCTGCTGGCCCGGCAAGTTTTTCTTTTCGGCGCCTCTGACAACACAAACCCCACGGCTTAAGCCGCGGGGTTCGTGGTTGGGTTGAGAGAAGCTTTGAGTTTGCGTCTGAGGTGGCCTATTCGAGGAACCACGTAATCAGGGAACAGAAAGCCACCTAACCTAGTTCAACGAGCACCTCCCTTATAGAAGCCTTCTCTTAATTGTACGCCGGGAATCGCTGCGTGAATAGGCACTGAAGGTTACCTTTTTGCTGGTTTTCGTCTAAGAGATAGGACGCGCTGTGGGGGGCTGTTTGCCGGAGGAGGGACGGTTTATCTTTTGGCCTACTTGGTGCATAATGGGATCGAGGTGATGCAATTGGACAAGCAAAGGAGAAAGGAACTGCGGGAAGCCTATAAGTTCCGGCGTCCTGAAATGGGCGTGATCGCCTACCACTGTAAAGCAACGGGTGATCTCAAGAAGACCATACAGCGGAGTTAGAAGAGCTCCTGGAGCTGCGTCTGGAGGCAGAACCTGGGGCCAAGAAGATCAAGCGTTGAGCTTGGTCGTAGGCTGGCCCAGGGGGCGTTGGAGGGGACGAAGGCATGGATTTTAGACAGCTTGAATCGCTGGTGGCCATTGTGAAGCATGGCAGCTTCACCAAGGCAGCAGAAGAACTGTTTCTTACCCAGCCCACGTTGACGGGGCATATCAGGTCCCTGGAGAACAAGCTGGGTACAGTGCTGTTGAACCGCTGCGGGAAGGAGGTAACGCTGACTGAAGCAGGGCAGATCCTGTACAAGTATGCTGTGGACATGCTGAACACTAGGGAGCTGGCTTTGTACTCTTTGGCCCAATACGAAGGGAAGCTGGAAGGGGAACTAGCAATCGCAGCCAGCACCGTGCCCCAACGGCACATTCTTCCGCGCCTGCTCACTGCCTTTAGCCAGCACTACCCCGGGGTGACTTTCCAGCTAAATCAGCATGACAGCCAGGGAGTAGTGCAGGCCATTACCTCCAGCGCGGTCGATTTTGGCTTCGTAGGAACCAGCCTGGCCTGCAGTGATCTGGAAACGGTGGAGCTGTGCCGGGGCCGTTTGGTGGTTGTGGTGCCTCCTGAGGGCAAGTTTGCAGAAGTGAGCAGGGACAGTATTCGGTGGGATGAAGTGCGGGGCGAGCGGTTCATACTCAGGGAAGAGGGATCCGGAAGCAGGACCATTTTCCTGCGCGGCCTGCAGGAAAAAGGCTTGGACTGGAAAGACCTTAACGTGGTTGCTACCATGGAAAACCCCGACACCATTAAGCAGTGTGTGATGGCAGGCTTGGGCATCACTGTGCTTTCGGAATTCTGCGTTCAGCAGGAGGTGCGTTTGGGCCTGCTCAAGGCCTTTTACCTTGAGGGTTTCGAGCTTACCCAGCGCTTCTACTTCGTGGTCCATAAAAGCAGGGTGCTCTGCCCTGTGGCCAGGGCCTTCCAGGCCTTTACCGTGGACTATGCTAAGAATCTGCCAGAATTCTGCGCACGGCAGCAATGACTGCGTGCATCTCCTGCTCCGTGTTGAAGTGGCCTGGTGAAAAGCGCACTGAACCCTGGGGAAAGGTGCCCAAAGTCTTATGGGCCGTAGGGGCGCAGTGCAGGCCTGGCCGCGTTTGGATACCGTATTCTTTGTCCAGCCGAAAGGCCATTTCTCCGTTGTCCCGCCCGGGAAAGTCTACGGAGACTACAGCTACACGCTCATCCAAGGAGCGGGGACCAACCAGCACGGCTCCGTCCAGATCGGCAAAACCGTCGAGGAGGATTTGGGTCAGGGCCAGCTCCTTGGCACGAATGGCCTCCAGACCGGTTGTTGCTAAATAGCGCAGGCTGGCATGGAGCCCATACAGCGCAGGCAGGTTCATTGTTCCTGCCTCGAACTTGTCGGGCAGATAAGGCGGGACCTGCTCGTGTTCAGAAAAGCTGCCCGTTCCGCCGCTGATCAGCGGCTCCATTTGCTGCGCCAGCTCGTCGGTGAGCACAAAGCCGCCAATACCCTGGGGCCCCAGCAATCCTTTGTGCCCCGTGAAGGCGATGGCATCCGCTTTGATCTTCTGGAAATCCAGCTCCAGCACCCCTGCGGTCTGAGCTGCGTCGACGATGAAAATGAGTCCCTTTTGCTCACACAGCGCGCCGACCTCCTCCACGGGCAGGACACTGCCGCATACATTGGAGGCGTGGGTGACTACCACCATCTTAGTGTTGGGCTTGATCTGTTCCTCAAATTGGGCGGTTTGGACCCGCCCTTCTTTATTGCCCCACACCCGGGAGTGTTCCACGCCCTGCTGCTCCAGCTGCAGCAGTGGCCGCATGACCGCGTTGTGTTCCAGGGAGGAGACCAGCACGTGGTCACCAGGTTTCAGCAGGCCCTTGAGGAGGAAGTTCAGGCTCTGGGTCACATTGAGTGTAAAGATCACGTTTTCCGCCTGAGGGAAGTTGAACAGAGCAGCGATCTGCTCTCTCGTTTCCCAAACCACCTCCTGGGCTGTGGAAAAACCAGCAGATCCGCTGCGATTGATGCTGCCGGAAACCTCATCCAGGCAGTGCTTAACCGCCTCGCTCACCCCAGGTGCTTTGGGATAAGATGTGGCTGCGTTATCCAGGTAGATGCGCTTCATGTTCAGTACGCCTCCTTACTCCATTGTACACCGGCGGCTGGGGGGAGTAGATAGGATTGCTTTATCAAATGTTCAGCTTTATAGGGAATCGTTATTGTACAAGGGCAGGCTGGGTTGCATATAATGGAAGCGGGTATTGACAAAAAAATATCAATAAATGCATATGGCAGGAGGTATTGCTGTGGGAAGTAGAAAAGGCATGGCCTTAGCGGGAGCCATAGTAGGTGCCTTGGCCGTGGCTTTGGTGGCCTTTGGCAACCCCGTAAACATGGGTATCTGCGTTGTCTGCTTTATCCGGGATACCGCGGGGGCTTTGGGTCTGCACCGGGCCGCGGCGGTTCAGTACATACGGCCAGAGATCATTGGCATTGCTCTTGGTGCCTGGCTCATGTCCCTGAAGGGCGGCGACTTTAGGGTGCGGGGTGGTTCAGCACCGCTTACCCGGTTCGTATTAGGTTTCTTTGTTGTCATCGGTGCACTCATGTTTCTGGGCTGCCCCCTGCGGATGATCCTCAGGTTAGCGGGGGGAGACTTGACAGCCATTTTCGGCTTTTTGGGTTTCACAGCGGGCATTCTCCTTGGAGTTGCTTTTCTCAACGGCGGATTCAGCCTCCAGAGAACCTATGCTCTGCCCAAGACGGAAGGCTTTGTGTTTCCAGCCATCCAGGCGGCTCTGCTCGTACTCCTGGTGGCAGCGCCAGCCTTTATCTTCTTCAGCCCAGAAGGGCCCGGTTCCCTGCATGCACCCCTGGTAGTTTCCCTGATAGCGGGTTTGATTGTGGGCGGTTTGGCGCAGAGAAGCCGGCTGTGTATGGTTGGCGGCATTAGAGACTTGGTGCTCTTCAAGGACGCCCACCTGATCACGGGCTTTGCGGCCATTTTCATCGTGGCCTTGCTCGGCAACCTGTTTACCGGCAACTTCAAACTGGGCTTCAGCGGCCAGCCCGTGGCCCACACCGATTGGTTGTGGAATTTCTTGGGTATGCTCCTCGCCGGCTTAGGTTCGGTTCTGCTTGGCGGGTGCCCCCTCAGGCAGATTGTGCTGGCGGCAGAAGGGAACATCGATTCCGCTGTAACCTTTTTGGGTATGGTGGTTGGTGCCGCCTTTGCCCACAACTTCGGCCTGGCCGCCTCAGGGGCTGGTGCAACCGCCAACGGCAAGGCAGCTACAATTGTTGGCTTGATCGTGGTGGCCGTTATTGGCTTGGTGAACATGGAGCGTGTGCAAGCTGGCCTGAAAGGAGAGATGAGCGTTGGCTCTTAAGACAGTGGATGCCCGTGGCAGGGCTTGCCCGGAACCGGTGCTGCTGACTAAAAAGGCGCTGCAGCAGTCTCCTGAAGGTGTGGAGGTGCTGGTGGGTAACAGTACATCCCGGGACAACGTGCGGCGCTTTGCCGAATCCCGCGGCTACAAGACACAGGTGAAGGAACAGGGGGAAGATTTCCTGCTGATCATCACCAGGTGAGAGTATGGAGTATATCGCCACTTTTTTCACGCACTCCGGTGCGGTGAAGTACAAAAGGTATCTTGGCAATCTCGGCGTGCCGGTGGAACTCTTCCCTGTACCGAGACGCTTGAGCTCTGACTGCGGCATTGCCGCCCAGTTTTGCACCAACCTGCGTTTGGAAAGCCTAATTACCGGTGACGTCCACAGGCTTTTCAAGGTGGACTTGGCCGGTGAAAGGCTGGTCTACAGCGCCGACAACCGATAACTAGGCAGTGAAAAGCGCACCTCCCCTGCTCCAGGCCGAGCGGCGGGAGGTGTTCTTGTCTGTGCAGCCGTACTAGCTCTGCACTGGGCGAGGTAGGGGGTTACGGGCGCACGGTGAAGATGGGCAGTTCGCTCTGCCCTTACAAGTGGGAAAAATTTGTTGAGAAAAAGGGATCTGGGACTGGATGGAGAAATAAGGAAGTGGTTGGTATGCGCTTCTCGTGGCGCGGCCACTCTTTTTTTCCTCCATATCTTACTTAACTTAAAAAACTAAACGGAGCGGAGGTGCGGCATGCCACAGCGTGTTCTCAAGGGTAGTGCCAAACTCATGCAGAAACTGAATACCTCGCTGATCCTGGAGACCATTAAGGAGAGCGGGCCCATTTCCCGGGCTGAGTTGGCCAAACGAACTCGCTTGAGCAACCCGGCAGTTTCTACCTTGATCTCGCGCCTGATGGAAGAGGGCCTGGTGGAAGAAATTGGGACAGCCGATTCCACAGGCGGCCGCCCGGCGCGCCTGCTGCAGTTTAACCCCAAGGCCGGCTACCTCATTGGAGTGGACATTGGCGCCAATCTCATGTCAGGAGCCGTGGTGGATATGGGCGGGAACATCGTTCTGCGGAGGAGCTGTCCTTCCACCAAAGGCTTGCGATCGGCAGACATTTTGGTCAGCCTCATGGAGGAACTCTGGGCCCAAGCGGGACAGCCGGCCGAGAAGCTCCTCGGTGTGGGCTTGGGTATCCCCGGTATCACCGCCAACAACGGCCAGCGGGTGAGCTACGCACCGGCCATCGGCTGGGACGATTTCGACATCGGCGCAGTGGTGCGCGCGAGGTTCCCTGTGCCCATTTTTGCCGATAACGATGTGAACTGCTTGGCCCGGGCCGAGGTTTGGCGGGGGGCCCTGCGGCATGTGGCCAACGGCGCCGCCCTTACCATCGGTACGGGAATCGGAGCCGCAATCGTCATCGACGGGCGCGTCTACAGGGGTTCCCAAGGTGCAGCGGGAGAGGTGGGCTTCTGGCTCCTAGGTGCCCTGGGACCCATTGAAAAGCGCACTGGTTTCGGCCACCTCGAGTCCACCGCCGCCGGCCCAGGCATTGCCCTGCAGGCCAGGGAAGAGCTCCGCCGCAGCCCCCAGAGCGGGGCCATCCTCAGGGAGATGGTTGAAGGAGACTTGGAGCGCATCACTGCCAAGGAGGTGTTTGCCGCGGCCAGGCAGGGCGACCCGCTCAGCCAGGCTGTGGTGAACAGGGCCACCGAGTATTTAGGCATTTTAGTCGCCAACATGGCTTCTCTGCTGAACATGGAGAAGGTGGTGATCGCCGGAGGTCTATCGAGGACCGGTGAACAGCTGCTGGCCCCCATCCGGAGCATTGTGGAACAGCTCAGCCCCTATCCGCCGGAGATTGAGCTGTCGCAGCTGCAGGAAGACGCCACGATTCTCGGGGCTGTTTCCGGTGTGCTGGAGTTGAGGGAGAGTTCCATTCAGTTTTCACACCTTTCTTGGGAGGGATTTTAGTGTTTGCTGGTTTGAGGATTATCGATTCCCATGCCCATTTTCCCGTACCCGACGTGTCCATTGAAGAGTCCATGGGCTATCAAACCGTGCCCAGGCGCACTCCGCGCCCGAAGCCCCAGGCACCCTTTGCCGGCCACGCTCGAGAGCAGTGGGCCAAAGCCTGGGGCTTTGCGCCTAACGAAAAGACGACGGCGACCGATGAGGAGCTGGCCCAGCGCTGGGTGGCGGAGCTGGAACGTTACGGGATTGACAAGATTGTGTGGGTGACCGGAGGAGGCAACGACCGTCTGGCCAAGATTGTGCACATGGCGCCGGAGCGCTTCGTGGGCTACGCCCATCATGATCCTTGCACGCCAGGGGCGGCGGAGGAGCTGGAGAGGGCCATCGTGAAGCTGGGCTTGAGGGGTTACAAGATTTTGGCTCCTCGGCTGAGCAAGCCCATCACCGATCGTTCGCTGTATCCTGTCTGGGAGGTATGCGCAGCCTATAACATTCCCGTGCTCATCCACTTCGGAATCTTGGGCGCCGCAGGCGGTATCGCCTACAACGAGAACATCAATCCCGCTATCTTTGAGCCGGTAGCCAAGGATTTTGCCGATGTGAACTTCATCATACCCCACTTCGGTTGCGGACATCCCCGGGAGCTGCTCTTCTTGGGTTGGGTGTGCGAGAACATTTACGTAGATACATCCGGGTCCAACCAGTGGATGCGCTGGATGCCCTATGAATACACGGTGCAGAAGGCTTTTGAGCAGTTTTACCGCACGTTTGGCCCGTACCGAATTCTCTTCGGCACCGACTCTTCTGGTTTCCCCAGGGGTTTTGCCATGGATTACCTGAAGGAGCAAAACCGCGCGGTGCGCTTCAATGGTGTATCCGATGAAGAGGCCCAGCTGATTTTCGCAGGGAACATGGAACGGCTGCTTAACGCGGTGGAGGTAGACCGTTAGCTCCAAAGCGCGAGGGAAGGTCGCCTAAGCAGACATGGCACCCGTACCGAGGGTACGGGTGCCATTATTTTCATACAGCCCAGGGGCGCAGTCTGGGGCTGCAGCTTGGCCATTAGCGCGAACCTCTCAGCTTGGGGTCGAGGATATCTCTTAGGCCGTCGCCTAAGATACTGAAGCCCAGTACGGCAAAGGCCACGGCGAAGGCGGGAATGAACACCAAACTAGGCCGGAGGAACATGTAACCCCTGGCTTCATTTACCATCATACCCCAGCTGGGAGTAGGCGGCTGCACGCCTAAGCCCAAGAAGCTTAGGCTGGCTTCCGTGAGGATGGCCCCGGCTATGTCCATGGTCAAGTTGACCAAAATGGGCGCTAGGGAGTTGGGGAAGATGTAGCGGGTGAGAATGCGCAGATGACCCATGCCCAGGGCTCTGGCCGCCTCCACATATTCGCATTCCTTCAGCACCAGGGCTTGACTGCGGGCCAGGCGGGCGGTGCTGGCCCAGCGCGATATGGAGATGGCGAAGAGCAGTGAGGTCAGGCCCGGTCCCAAACTGCTTAGAATGGCCAGGGACAGTAGAAAGGAAGGAAAGGCCATGATCACGTCGGTTATGCGCATAACCAGCATATCGATTTTCCCGCCGCAGTACCCCGAAATGAGGCCTACGACCACACCGAAAGCAGTGGCCACCAACACGGAAGTGAAGCCCACCAAGAGGGAAACCCGGGAACCATAGAGCAGGCGGCTGAGGACGTCGCGGCCCAAATGGTCCGTGCCCAAGGGG
>ERZ773359.6108-NODE-6108-length-10921-cov-4.796153_pt1 | contig 10921 bp, 10 predicted proteins | sample MGYA00374955_ERZ773359 | MGnify/ENA primary metagenome ERZ773359 (study PRJEB29098, sample SAMN04486028) | biogas fermenter metagenome | study: EMG produced TPA metagenomics assembly of the Biogas fermentation microbial communities from Germany - Plant 4 DNA1...
GATATTAGCCGCAAAGAATTTATTGAAAAAATGAAAACGGCGAAAACATTGCCGAAGGCCTGGAGGATAAAAACAATGGGCATGGTGATGACAATGCCCGCCACCATGTTGGGGTCGTTCAGCTTGCCGATATAAAAGGTGTCGGTCATGTTGTAGATTACCTGGATAAGCATGGCCGCCATGGTGGGGAGCGCCAGCTTCCAGATTGCTTTATTGATTGGCATGTTTTCCAGGATGTCTATCCTGTCCTGCCCGATTGATAGATGTTGTGTTTTTTGCATGATTAACCTTCCTTTCCGGCCGTGAGCATCTCGGTTGCTGCAATGACTGTTTCCAGGGCTGCGGCCAGCTTATCCCGCTCCTTGGGCGGAAGCAGCGTCATCTTGGCGGCAATGTGGCGTTTAAACTGGTTGTCAATGTCCCTGGCCACATTTTTACCTGCCGTGGTCAGTATTAAGGCATATTTGCGCCGGTCGCAGCTGACGGGCGCCCGCTCCACAAGGCCCTTTTCCTGCAGGCGGTCCACCACGCCGGTAAAGGAGCCCCGGGAGAGGCCAACTTTTTTGCTGTATGTGGTCATGGGGGAGCCTTCATGATGGTGCAGGAACATGAGGGTTTTTTCTTCGCTGTCGCTCAGCTTGTATGGAGTGGATATTTCAATATCGTCCAGCAAGGTCCCGATAAAGACGGGCAGCATGCCCACAAGGTCGGCAATATGTTCAGCCTGTTTTTTCATGTTTCCCCCCTCCCTGTATTCCTGCCATTGGTAAGGATTCTAACATTTTGTTTTAAAACTGTCAATATCCAAATCAATTTTTTAATAAAAAATTTTTTTTGTACTAAACAAAAGCATATCTGCCATATATTTTTGTTTGCCGGCTTTATAACATATATGCAGCAGTATTTAAGATTTTTAGGGGATTTTGGTCGTCAGTCCCCGAAAAACAAATTTAGTGGAGGTATGTTTCATGAGAGGAAAAAGACTTGCTTTGTTGCTTTGCATGATCCTTATTTTCTCGCTTCTGTCGGCATCTTCCCTCGCTTACTCCGATCCAAACAACGGAGACTGGAGCAGTAAAAAAGTAGTACTCAAGGGAACAGGCGAAGCCGAGCTGATGGTTCGTGTCGGCGACATTGATGCGTGCAACGACGAGTATGCTGTTGACGAGTACAGCTACAATCCTTTTACCGCAATTGATCAACACAGTCACAACTTTCCCTGGGAAGAGGATCCTCTTGACCCGGAAGGCACCGACCGTATTTATGTTGGCAGCAAGGAGACCGGTTCCGCCTCCGACGGCTATTCCAACAATTATTACAGTTGGCTCGAGGAAGGAGAGAATTATGCCTGTGCGAGGGGCGCGCTGACCGTTGCCCTGGATTATGACGTTTCCGGCATAAAGGTAAGAAATGCATTGCTGCAGTTATGCATTGACGATTTCCAGGCATTGATGTGGGGAAGCAATTTTACAGTCACCCTTAACGGCAAGGAAGCACCGTTTGTTGCCGAGCTTTTAAACCATGTCGATCAGACCGGCCCCACCTGTTATATCGTCTCGGCAATTATACCGTCCGGCTTTTATAATGAAATAGCGTCCGGCAGGCTGGAAATCAAGATAGATGAAACAACGGGCGTCGGCGACGGTTTTGCCGTGGACTTTGTAAAGCTTTTAATCAACTATAATGAAAATATTTTCAAGGGACGTTTTTCGGGCTATGTCCACGGGGCAAAAAATGCTACCGTCCGCCTGCTGGGCACCAGTACCACCGTCACCACTGACGATGGCGGGAAATTCACCTTTGAAGCAGTACCGGGACTCAATGCCGTACGCGCCTCGGCCCAGGGATATGTTGAGGACTATGACTATGGCATCGTGCTCTCGGCAGGAACCGAGTGGGAACCGTTTTTATACCTTTCAGAGGGCATCGGCTCACCGGATATAGATTTCAGCAAATTTGCAGCCACCGAGGCGTGGAGCGAAGCATCGTCCTGGGCAATTGCGGAACTGCAAAAGGCGTTGGATTGGGGTCTTATTCCCGATGCCCTGATGGGCGCCGATATGACCAAGCCTATTACCCGCGCCGAATTTGCGGCTGTTTGTGTAAAGGTTTATGAAAACCTCGGCAAGACAAAAGCGCAGCCGGTTGCCGAAAATCCCTTCACCGACTGCAATGACCCGGAGGTTCTGAAAGCCTTTAACCTTGGTTTGACCAACGGCACAAGCCCCACCACTTTTTCGCCAAACCAGCTTCTGAACCGCGAACAGGCGGCAACCATGCTGACCCGCGCCTACAAGAAGGTTACCATGGAAGGCTGGACCCTTGAAACCGACGGCAATTTCAAGCTAAACTATGAAAAACCCGCCCCCTTTGCCGATGACGATAAAATTTCAAGCTGGGCAAAGGACAGCGTGTACTTCATGGTTGCCAACAACATCATTAAAGGCGTCGGGGGCAATAAATTCGCTCCAAGGAATACCACCCCGGCAGAAGAGGCCGTCCAATACGCCAACGCAACCCGTGAGCAGGCGCTGCTGATTGCCACCAGAATGGTTGAAAACCTTAAATAAACACGGGTGTGGCGGCGCTTGCCGGGCATTTGGCGGTTCACTGAAAACGCGGAAGGAGCAGCTCCTTCCGCGTTTTCTTTCGGTGCATTTGCATGTGGCATGAGCCGGTTATAATTGTTTTTTACGAAAGATCAAGACTGCCAGCGACACAAAAAGCAATGCAAGCAGAAAAGCGATGAAGACAGCGCCGAAAAGAGAAGATACTGCTATGGTATTTTTAATTAACCCCATTTTATCGGTCACCAGTGAAATGGGATTGTAGCGGTGCGCGGCGGGGATGATATTCACAAGCAGGCAGGCAACCACGGCTGCACCTGTTAGAAGCAGGCAACCGTAACTGCTTTTTGTCAGGACGGCCGAAAGCAGCAATACTGCCAGCAGGAACATGCCAAACAGCCAGAGGCAGAACACGGAAAACGGCAGATTTGATACTTTGTCAGCCGGGAAGAGATAGTGCGTGTAAACATAGGTCAGCCCGAAGCAGAGTGCAATACTTGCCGTCCAGAGAAGAGCCATGCAGGTGTATTTGGCCAGGATGACCGCCGTCCGGGACAATCCTTTTGTCAATAAGATGACAAGCGTTCCCTTGGAAAGCTCGGAGGACAAAACACCGCTAAAAAGGATCACCGTTAAAATTAAGCCCATTTGCGTTGCGTTTTTAAAAAACTGCGTCCAGGCATCATAAGCTGTGGCCTTTGGCATTGTAATAGTAATGCCGTCCGCCACCAGGCTGCCAAGAATTTCGGGCAATAGTTTTGCGACAAGCGGATTGGTGATGCCGAAAACGGCAAAGACAACCAGCAGAATGAGCAGTTTATAAGTTTTTGCGTATTCAAAGATCTCTTTTTTTAAAAATGCCAGGTAGCCAGTCATTGGACCACCTCCAAAAAGAGACTTTCCAGAGTTGGTTCCAAAGCTACAAACTTTAACGGCACAATCCGCTTTTGCGCCAATACATCCAGGAAAAAATGTCCGTCCAGATCGCAGCCGGTCAAAAGTACAGTGACGGTGTTGCCGCTACGCGTCGTGCTAATGGACGGATGCTGCAACTCCTTGCTTTTTGCAAAGATGGCGGCTGTTTCAACATTTTCAAATTCAAGCACAAACCCGTTGTATCTGTGACGCTGTTTAACTTCCGCAAGCGTGCCGTACAGTGCAAGCTTTCCGCCATGCAGCACGGCAATTCGATCGCAGATTCTTTCCACGTCCGACAGAATATGGGTTGAAAACAGGACGGTTGTTTTCCCTTTCGCCGCAAGGAGAATGTCCAGTATTTCCTTCCTGCCGATGGGGTCAAGCGATGATGTCGGCTCATCACAAATTAAGAGTTTTGGCTCATTCAGCAGAGCCTGTGCGATGCCTAGGCGCTGTTTCATGCCTCTGGAAAAGCTGCCAATACGCTTTTTTTCGTTTTTTAGTCCCACAAGTTCAAGTAATTCCTCACTCCTCACTTTTGTTTTGGTTTGCGAAAGTCCGGTTATTTCACCGCACAGCTTAAGATATTCCCTGGCAGTCATGTACCCGTAGAACTCCGGCACATCGGGAAGAAAGCCTATATGGCGGTTGGTTTTTGTTTCGCCGTACGCAACTTTTTCACCGCACACGGTTACACTTCCACTGTCCGGTTTTAATAAGCCGAGGATAATTTTCATTGTTGTTGTTTTGCCTGCGCCATTCTGCCCCACAAGACCAAAGATGGAATGTTCCGGAACATCCATCTCCAGTCCCTTCAGCACTTCATGCTGACCAAAGCGTTTATGGAGTTGGTTAATTTCCAGTATCCCCATTCAATCTTCACCCCTGCCCAGCGTAAAGTAGATGATGGGGCCGATAATTTGTATAAAGACGACGATTATAACCCACATTACTTTGTTCCCAAAACGGTAAGCGGGATGGCGCAGCACATGAATGAGTGCAGTAATGCCAAGCGCAAACTGCAAGATAACCAGCGGTATAAGAAGGGGCAAATATTCTCTTAACATAGCCAAATCCATGGCACGATCCTCCCTGCCTAAGGCCTTAATTACTTCATCTATCCTTGCTTTCACATGCTTTATAAGTACTCCCGGTCCCGACAGCTTTTTTGCAGTTTTTCCACAATCCTTTGATAGCGTCTTGTGCCGCCCAATGTTGTAAACGCAGGGTTATTTATTACCCCGTCGGCCATGAGCCTGCGGACAATCTTTTCGTTTCGGGGCAGGGCACCTCCCAGGTCCAGCTCCTCAATCCACTGGTCCAAGAGATAAAAATAAGTGTCTCCTTTTAACTGCAAGGGATAGATATCTCCGGTGACAAGATCGGCGTATTTTTCCAGAATCTCGAGGGCTTTGTCTGTATTGCCAAGCATGGTGTACCCTTGGGCAGCAATGATGTAGAGTCTCGCAAGCAACGACGGATGCAGTTTTTCTAAGTCAAAAGCACAAGCAACTTCATTGGCCCGCTTCATCGTCTCGGCAAACTGCTCCGGCTCGCCTGCACAAAGCGTGAGATAATCGGTCAGGCTTCCCAAAAGAGCAATCAGGTACTGATAGATGCCGACTTGCAAAATAGCTTTGGCTTCATTCGTTTTGCCTGACATTTGATAGGCTGAGGCCAGCAGCGCTTCCGCGGAAATAATTTTCCTGCTTGTTCCTTCCAGCAGGTCGATTACCTCATTTGGCTTTTCCATCAGCAAGACGCATAGGGCTTCCATGTGCAAAGCGAGTTGGACCAGCTCCGCGTCTTCACTTTCCTTTTTGACGCGTATAAACAGCTCTTTGGCTTCCACCAGCACAGACAAGGTTTGATCCCTGCTGCCTGCTTCCGTGCTGTGATTTACAAGCAGTGCTCCGATTTGGAATAACAGCGGAAAGCAGGAGTAATATTTTTTGACAATAGCGCGGCAGGACTCCAATACTTCAGTAAAAGGTTTGGAAGTAAAGTCAGCGGATAATTTCAGGTACAATTTACGAATATCTTCCTTGCTCATTTGCGGTTCGTAACCCACAAGCTCATCAATGCTGATATTAAAAAGTGTTGCCAGCTGCGGCAGAAAAGTGATGTCCGGATAACTCTGGCCGGTTTCCCATTTGGAAACCGAAGCTTTGGACACGCCGATGTATTTTGCCAGGTCCGACTGGGTCAAACCTTTCTCGCGGCGCTTTTTGAGGATGGTTTTGCCAATATTGATCACTTTAATGTTCATCACCTCAATTTTTATTATACCGTCGGGCAGTATAGGCCAACAATGGATTTGTGGTTAATCCCGGGTGAAAAAATCAACCGCAGGGTAACTTCTGCTGAGAGCATTCGTTTTTTGCCTAAGGGAAGCAACTGTTTTGCTCCCGTCTTTCCCATCTACGCAACAATGTACACCGGGGTCAGAACAATATTTATAAAAAAAGTGCCGCATGTTAAGAAGATTATCCTTCTCAACCAGCGGTCATCTTAAGTACAGGCTTTGCCACATTATCATTTTTCTGTGCCGGCTTGTTGTACAACTTCAAATAATCGCTTATTCAAAAATATTCTCTCCCTGCCAATTTTATAAGATTCCAGGAAACCTTTTTCCTCCAACAATGATAAATAGTTTGAGGCAGTTTTCCTTGTAATATTTAATCCCTTTTCCAGGTATGCAATTTTGGTATAAAATTCAAAGAAAAGTAAGTTTACAAGTTCTCTTGAATATATTTTAGGCAACAAGTTTTTGATGTCTTTGGCTGTCTGTTCCACGACAGTATTAATTCTCTTTACAAGTAGCAACGTTTCTTCCGCAGTCTGCTCTATACCGTCCAGTATAAACAGTATCCATTCTTCCCATTTGCCCTTTGTCCGTACCTCCTGCAAAAGTCTGTAGTATGCCGCTTTGTTCCGGATTATATATTTGCTGAGATAAAGTATTGGATTGTTCAGTAATTCTTTCAGGATAAGATACAATACATTTATAATTCTGCCTGTTCTACCGTTGCCGTCATAAAACGGATGTATCACTTCAAACTGGTAATGAATAACCGCCAACTTAATAAGCGGGTCAATATTGTCATAATCTTCGTTTATATATTTCACCAGGTTGTCCAGCAGGAGCATTATTTCCTTTTCACCGCTTGGGGGGGTGTATAGCACTTCTCCCGTTTCTTCATTTTTAAGGACGGTACCCGGAAGTTTTCTTATTCCTGCACTGTTTTTCACAATTAGTTGCTGGATTTCGATTATCAGATTGACCGTTAAAGCTTGTTTATCCTTTACCAGTTCATAGCCGCGCCAAAGGGCAGTTCTGTAATTTGCAACTTCTTTTGCTGCCGGATTGTTGTAATTTTCTTGTGACATTGCTTTAAACAGTTCATCATGTGTGGTTATAATATTCTCGATTTCAGAACTGTCTTTGGCTTCATTAATGGTTACGGCATTTATAAGGATATTTTGATTTGGTATCATGCCCGCAAAACCTTTCAGCTCTGCCAGCGCTCTATGGGATCTGGCAAGCTGTTTCAATACTCTCTTTGTTTCAAGTTCTACATCAGGCGGCAAAAGCTTTACCTCAGCCATACAAATTTCCCCTTATAACTACTATGATCACATTATATGGGTAGTCTTTTCCTCTTTCAATATAATTTGGGTAAAAATATGAAAAAAATACCCATGTTTTTAATGAAATGGGTAAATATTTCGCGTGTGAATAATTATCGTATTTTATTTACAAAAACTTGTACTTCATTCTCGTCGTATACGCCAGTTCATTATTTTAATTAAAAATAACCGGCCTTACGGCCGGTAGTGCGGGCAGTAGCTGGCGGCCTGGATGATGGCTTCCTCCATGCTGACGGCGGAGGCGATGCCCTTGCCGGCAATGCCGAAAGCGGTGCCGTGATCGACGGATGTGCGCAAAAAAGGCAGCCCCAGGGTGAGGGAGACGGTTCTGTCGAAGTCGGCCGTTTTGGCGGCAATATGGCCCTGGTCGTGGTAGAGGGATAGAACGGCGTCATAAAGGCCTGTGCGGGCCAGGTGGAAAACTGAGTCGGCCGGGACTGGCCCTTCTACGTTAAGCCCCCGGGCCTGCAGGGCTTCCACGGCGGGAGCGATTTCCGTCATTTCTTCCGTGCCGAAGAGGCCGTGTTCGCCGCCGTGCGGGTTCAGGGCGGCTATGGCCAGGCAGCCGTCGGCAAAGCCCAGCCTGGCGAGCGCCTGCAGGCACTGCTCCGCCGTCCGGATGATATTTTCTTTTGTCACCAGTTCAAGGGCGGCACGCAGGGAAAGATGGCGGGAGAGGAAAAAGATGCGCAGGTTCCCTGTCTGGAACATGGTGAGCGGGTTTTCTGTCTTTGTCAGGGCGGCCAGCATTTCTGTATGGCCGATAAAATCAATGCCTGACGCCCGGATGGCTTCCTTGTTGATGGGGGTGGTGGCAAGCGCTGCCAGCTGGCCGTCCAGGGCCAGTTCCGTGGCGGTGCGGATGTATTCATACGCCGCGCGGCCGGCTGCCGCCCCTACCGTGCCGTGCCGGTAGTCTTTGGGCTCAATATTTGCCAGGTCGATCAGGTTGACAATGCCGGGGGCAAAATTGCCTTCCTTAGGCGCGGCAATTGTGTTGATTTTAATGTCCGCCCGCAGTATTTCCGCCGTCTGCCGGAGCACTGCGGCGCTGCCGATGACGACGGGCCGGGCGCAAGTATAAATTTTTGGGTTGAGCAGGGCCTTGACCACAATCTCCGGTCCGATGCCGGCCGGGTCGCCCAGGGGAATACCGATAAGCGGCTTGCTCATGGCTGCACCTCCTCATTTGCCATACTGTGGGGTGTTTCCGGGTTGACAATGCTCTGCAGCGTTTCCGTCCAGTTTGCCACATAATGCCCCAGAGCCCATTCCGCCATGATGATTTCCTCCCCGGGCTGCAGGGGGATTTTTTGCAGCGGGGAACCGGCAAGAGACCGGTCGCTGACGGCAAAGACCAGGATTTCGCAGGGGGTGAAAACCAGTGCCAGGTCGTCATTGGGGGAAGCAAGGGCGTCCGTTGCCCGGGGGACTTTATTTTTAATGCGCGGCCAGGGAACGGACAGCTTGTTGTAAAAAACCACGTGATCCGGGGGAATCAGCCCGAGGGGATAGGTTTCCCCTGACGCGGTGCGCCCCTGGAAGACCCAGTAGCCCTTGTTCCTTGCCAGGCCTACATTGTCCCCTTCCGCAAAAAGATTTTCCTGGCGGCCGCTTCCCGCTGCGGATACAGGCAGGGTGCCGTCGGGGCTGTCCATCAGGTCGGGAAGAGTAACCGCCTTGGCGGCCGGCAGGGCATCCACGGCAAAAATACGGAAGTATTCTTCTTTTACGTCTCCCCCCGGGGACGTTTTTCTTTGCTCCAGCACGGAAACATAGTCGTTGCCGATGTAGGTAACGCTGCGTGTCACTGTGCCGCTTTGCACTGCCGCAGCCTGTATTTCAGGGCTTTCTTCCCGCTCTTTTTGCGAGGAGAAGAGGGGGGTGGCAAAAAGCAGTTCCTCGCTGTTATTGCCTGCCTGGACGATGACCGTTTCCAGGCGGTAAAAGCCGCTGCGCCGGGGGAAAATAATGCCTTCAGCTTCAAGCAGCGGGGCTAGCTGCAGACCTTCCGCTGCCAGCCACAGTGTGCGGCAGCCGCCGTCCGCGGCGCGCAGTCCCAGCAGGATGCCGGAACGCTTGTTGCTTTGCGGGGCATCATCTTCCAGGGAAGTAATGTCGGCAATGCCCGGTGTGTTCAGCACGGAAGGGTTCACGGCGGGGGAAAGCCGGCGGGCGGTGTAGCTGCTGCCGAAAAGCTGCAGGATCAGCTCTTCCGTGCCGGCAGGCAGCAGTTCACAGGTAAAAAGACGGTTGTCGGTAAGCGTAATGATTGTTACCTCAACCGGCAGGGAGACGGCAGCGGGAAAGGCGGGGTTATGTACCAGGTAAGTTTGACTGTCCATTTTTTTAACCTGGTAGCGGGGGCGCGGCAAAAGGTAGGTGTCGAGGAGGGCATAGTCGGCGGTAAAATAAAGCTTTTTGCCAACCCATGCCGCTGCGGAAGGCTGCACTGCCTCGCTTTCCCCAAGCAGGCCGGCTATTTGCCAGGTGCCGGAGAGGGGAAGGTCGCTTTTGGGCGGAGTAACGCGGAGCGTAAAATCCGGACTCGGTCCCACGCAGCCTGTGGCAAGTGCCAAAAGCAGCAGGCAGCAAAACAGGAGGAGCTTTTTACTCATCGTTTTTCACATCCTTTTGCGGCAGGGTCACTGTCACCACTGTCCCTTCGCCTACTGTGCTCTGCACCTCCAGGGTGCCCTGCATGAGGCGGACAATTTCATCGCAGAGGGAGAGCCCGATGCCGCTGTTGGACTTGCTTGATTTGCCTTTATAGAATTTTTCCTTGACCCTGGGCAGTTCATCCGGCGGAATGCCGCAGCCCGTGTCGCGCACCGTAAAGACAATATTCTCCCCTGAGGTGGCGGCGGTCAGGGAGACGGAGCCGCCGGGCGGGGGAAATTTGAAAGCATTGTCCAGGAGATTGATAAAAACCTGCTTCAGGCGGTTGGCATCGCTGACAATGGTGCCTGTGTCGCCCGGGTCCACCGTAAAGGCAAGCTGCTGGCGCTGTGCCCGCGGGGCAAGCTGGATGCGCAGCTGTTCCAGCAGGGTGGGTAGGTGCACCTGCTCCTTGGCCAGGGTGATTTTGCCGGAGATAAAACGGGAAAAATCCAAAAGTTCACTGACCATCCGGGTGAGGCGGTCGCTTTCAGCTTCAATGATCTTGAGGCCGTCCTGCAGGAACTCCTGGTTTTCATATTCCTTCAGGGTGACGGCCCAGCCCTTGATGGAAGTAAGCGGTGTGCGCAGTTCGTGGGAAATGGAAGTAATGAATTCGTTTTTCAGCTGTTCTTTTTTTACGATCTCGCTGGCCAGGTAGTTAAGCGTTGCCGAGAGCCTGCCGATTTCATCCCGGGAGCTGTATGTACTCTGGGCGGAAAAATTACCGGCTGCCATTTCTTCGGCCGCGCGGGTGACTTTTTTCAGCGGCTCGGTAATGGTATTGGCCAGCAGGATACTGACAAGGGCGGTAAGCAGGATGACAAGGCCGCCAAAAGACAAGTAGCGGACGGCAACTGCCCTGATTTCCGCATGCACCTCTTCCAGGGAGGCCACAAAGCGGAGCACCCCCACCTGGGTGTCGCCGGACATGAGCGGGCGGGAGGCGGCCATGACCCTTTCCTTGCCCAGGCGGCCGGTCCAGACGGCTTCCCGTCCCGTCAGGGCGGCGGAGATATCGGGGGCCGCATTGCCGGTAATGGCGCCGTGCGAATTGAGGAGCACACGGCCGTCCATGTCGATAATTTCCACACGGGCGGTAGCCTGCTTCCAAAACAGGTCCACAT
>ERZ773359.6115-NODE-6115-length-10907-cov-6.117766_pt1 | contig 10907 bp, 14 predicted proteins | sample MGYA00374955_ERZ773359 | MGnify/ENA primary metagenome ERZ773359 (study PRJEB29098, sample SAMN04486028) | biogas fermenter metagenome | study: EMG produced TPA metagenomics assembly of the Biogas fermentation microbial communities from Germany - Plant 4 DNA1...
AATTAGAGTGTTTCATGTACTGATTGATAAAATTTATTTCAAGAGCAATATTTTTGTTTAATTTTTTCGCATATAAATTTGATAATTTTCATCTTTAATGTTAAAAAAATTGTATAATAACTTTGTTCTTCATTATTTTGATAAGTAGATAGACGTAGAGTTTTTAAATAATTTTCTAATAATGTGTTTATTTCATTGTAGTATTTATCGTCATTGAATAAATCATTATAACTAGCAAGTAAAGGTTTGATATCTTCTTTTGTTGGAATTGTAAAATCATTATCTAATTTTTTCTTTTTTTCTTTTTTCTTTTTCCCCATAACTATTGCCCCCTAAAAATTATTTCACTAATATTATAGCACAAACCACCAAAAAACAAAAATTTTCTTTTTTTAATTGTTAGTACTTAACTTTTTTTCCAAATAATAAACAAGGTAATACATAATAGCTGAAACAATTGCTAGAATTACTATTCCAGTTATAACTAAATCTAGGTTAAATACTTGAGAACCATACATAATAAGATAACCTATTCCTTTTTTAGAAACTAGAAATTCTCCCATTACAATTCCAATTAGTGACATACTAACATTTATTTTTAAGGCGCTTATAATATTGTTAAAACTACTTGGTAATACTAATTTGAAATAGGTTTGATATTTAGTTGCACCTAATGCTTTCATTAATTTAATTTTGATGGGATCAGTTTCTTTAAATCCTTGTAAAACATTAATAATTGTAACAATTACTGAAATTAATAATGCCATAACTACAATTGAAGTAGTATTTGCACCAATCCAAATAATTATGATGGGACCAAGTGCCACTTTGGGCAAACTGTTTAAAACGATTAAGTATGGATCTAGTACTTTTGATAAAAAGTTGTTCCACCAAAGGATGGTTGCAATAACAATACCAATAATGGTACCAACGGAAAAACTAATGATTGTTTCAAATACAGTAGAAAAAATATGAGTGTATAAATTATTGGTTTGATGAAGATTGATTATTGTTTTTAAAACTCTTGATGGACTTGAAGTAATAAAGGTGTTGATTAAGTTAAAGTGCGCAAGAAGTTGCCAAGTGGCAATAAATAAAACGGCAAGCATTATTTGGGTTATCAATATTATAATTTTATTTCTTTTTAATTTTTTTAAATATCTAATATGTTCTTCACTATACATGAAAATCCAAATCCTTCCATATTTGTTCGTAATAATGGGCGAATTCTTTGGCTTTTCTATTTTCAATAGGAGTTGATTTATTGGATAAGTTGATATCATAAATTTTTTTAATTTTACCAGGTCGTTTTGTTAGAACAATTATTCGATCGGCCATACTTATAGCTTCTGCTATATCATGAGTAACCATAATAACACTTTTTCCTTCTTTTTTTATAATGTTGTATACATCATCAGATACAGCAAGTCTAGTTTGATAATCAAGTGCCGAAAATGGTTCGTCAAGAAGGAGGATATCTGGTTTGGTAGCAAGTGTTCGAATAAGAGCTGCTCTTTGTCTCATTCCACCTGACAAACTAGTTGGATAATTGTTAATAAAGTCGCCTAAACCATAAGTTTTTAAAAGATTTAATACATATTGTTTATTTTCGTCTGTTAAAGTCTTTTTTATTTCTAATCCAAGTAAGCAATTATCTAAAATAGTTCTCCATTTAAATAAACTATCTTGTTGCAACATATATCCAATGGTAGCATTATTATGAAAAGTAACAGAACCTTTGGTTATTTTTTCAAGACCACAAAGAATTGATAAAATAGTCGATTTTCCACATCCACTTGGGCCAACTATTGCTACAAATTCTCCTTTGTACAAATTAAAAGAAAAATTATCCACAGCAAGGATTTCTCCTTGTTTAGTGTGATAAATTTTCTTTAGATTTTCAATGCTTAATATTTTTTTCTTTTTCATTCTTCACTAAAACTTGTATTTATTAATTTATTGTAAGGAGCTCGTTTGTTTAGTTCTCCAGCCGATTCCATAATTGTTTGAACGTGATTAAAGTCTTCTTCACTAATTTTGGTTGTGGTATACCATGAATCAATATCCTTATATCTTTTAACTACTGCTATAACATCATTTAGTGAAGTGTCAGGGAAATAATCGATAATGTGTTGTGCTATTTTTTCTGGTGCATTATTATGAACAAAGTTTAATCCTTTTTGTATTGCTCGGGTAAATCCTTCAATGATTTTGGGATTATTTTCAATATAACTTTTTTTGGCGTTATATGCTGTATATGGAACAGTTCCTCCTAATTCACCAACTGATGCAACAACATAGCCATAGCCCTGTTTTTCAACTTGAAGTGCTAGTGGTTCAAAAAGAGTTACAAAATCTCCTGTTCCACCGATGAATGCTCCAGCCATTGCCGCAAAAGCAATACTTGTATCAATAAACACATCATTTTTAGGGTCAATACCATTGTTTTTTAATGCCCATTCTAATGTCATTTCTGGCATTCCCCCTTTTCGACCACCTATAATATATTTGCCTTTTAAATCTTCTAATTTGAAGTTTTCTATTTTTTCTCTAGATACAATAAAACTTCCGTCCCTTTTGGTAAGTCCTGCAAAGTTAACTAGATAATCGCTTTCTCCTTCATTATAAATATAAATTGATGCTTCAGTACCACAAAAACCAATATTTACATCACCAGATAAGACTGCAGCTGCTACTTTATCTGCCCCAGGGACTAGTATTAATTCTACATCTAAACCTTCTTCTTCAAAATACCCTAGCGAATGAGCGATATATTGGGGAGCGTAAAAGATACTATGGGTTACTTCTGCTACTATCTCCTGTTGTCGTTCTACAATTGATAATAATAGTGTTATTTTGATAATAAACTGATGAAATAAGCATTTTAATATAATTTCTTGCTTCATCAATATTTATTTTTTCTAAAAATTCATGGTAGTTATTAATTATATTGTTAACAGTTTCATTTAAATTTATATTTGTTGTACTTGTTGATAATTTTTTTAATTTTTCTTCAATTTTTAAATTTTCTTCTTTTAAGGTTTGTATTTCATCTGTAATTATCCATGAAAGCTCATGACTGATAAAAGCAAGTTTGGTTATTAATTTTTTAATTTTTAAATTATTATTGTTTAAAATATTAGAAAGAGTTTTAAATTCATTATCATTGTTTAGATAATGAATATTTTTTTGTAATATTTCAATTACTTCTTTGTTATTAGTTTCAAATGAAGTTATAAATTTTAAAATTTGTTTATCAATTTCAATTCCTTTAATGTTTTTGGAGTTACATAATTCTTTTTTACTTTTACTTTTTAATTCACATAAATAAACAAAATTTCTTTTTCCATTTTCATGGTATGTTTTTAAAATTTTGGGTCGCATCCATGATCCACAATTGGAACATTTTAAAATACCTGAAAGATATGAATTGGATTTAGTATTAATTTTGACACTTCTTTTATTTTTAGTTCTTTCTTCCAAAGTATTCCACACTTCGATCCAATCTTTCCCATCGATTATTCCTTCATGATTTCCAACGGCTATAATCCAATCTTTCATATCTTTAATTATTTTTTTTCTCTTTTTTGCCTTTTTTTGAATTCTTTTGTTATAAGAAATAAGTCCAAAAGTTCCGTCTAACTTTTTGTTATTATTAAAAAGTTTTATTTTTTTTGATTCGAGAAATTTTTTTATATCTTGATCGGCTTTGCAATAGACAATGTTTCTTAGGATATTGGAAAGAGCATATCTTGAAAAATATATTTCATTTCTTGTTTTGATATTATGTTTAATTAAATAGGTTTCAAGTTTTGATAGAGATTTAAAAGCTTTATATTTGTTAAAAATGAGTTTTACAATTTCTATTTCTTTAGGGTTGGGAGTTAATTGATATAAATATTTTTTTTGGCCGTTAAGTGATGTGTTTTCTATCTTTTTAGAGTTAAATCCAAAAGGGCAGTTGCCCCCCAACCATCTTCCTGTTTTAGCTAGTTCATACATGTTATCTTTGATTCGCTCGGCAATGGTGTTTCTTTCAAGTTGGGCAAATACGGAAGTAATTAGGAGCATTGCTTCTCCCATAGGGGTGGAAGTATCAAAATTTTCTGTTATTGAAACAAAATCGATATTTAAATCAGATAGTTGGTCTTTTAATGTACAAAAATCAAGAACATTACGACTAATTCTGTCTAATCGATAAACCACTAACATTTTATACTTTCCGCTTTTAAATTCTTCTAGCATTTTTTGAAATTGGGGGCGATTAACATTAGTGCCCGTAAATCCTTCATCTTCAAAGATAACAATTTGTTTTAATATTTGTTTACCATATTTGTTAATTAAAAACTTTTTGCACATTTCAACTTGATTATCAATACTTTCACCAATTCCGGTATATTTAGATTTTCTTGTATAAATAGCGATTAATTTATCCATAAAACACCTTCTTTACAAATTATATGAATATATAAAACTGTATAAAAATACCAATTTTAACTAATAATAATCATAGACTTGAATAATCTGAGGTGATGTTATTGGGAATTTTTAATAAAAATAAGTTTAATAAAAAATTGGAAAATAGTATCAAAGAATTTAATAATGACCTAAGTAAATATAAATTGTCGAAAAAAATTGATGAAAATCTTAAACTTTTAAAATCCATTTTTAAGAATAATGAAAATCTAAAAATAAGAAAAATTGTTAATTCTTCTAATCCTAAAATATTTTGTTATATCGTTTTTATGAATGGGATGATAGATCCCAAAATTATTAATGATAATATTATTAAATCGTTTTCAACAGAAAATTTAAAAGGTAAAAAAAATATTTTTGATACTGTTTTAACCGAAACGATGCAAGTTAATGAATTAAAAAAAAGTGAAGATGTACGACAAATAGTTGAAGCAATCGCCTCAGGTGATACTGTTTTATTATTAGATAAAGAAAAAAAAGTAATTATTTTAAATACTAGGGGCTATGACTATCGATCAATTAGTGAGCCTGAAAGCGAAAAGATTTTAGCTGGTCCTCGAGAAGGTTTTACTGAATCATTAATTGTCAATATTTCGTTATTACAAAGAAAATTTCGAACTCCACAATTAAAAACAAAATATATGGGAATTGGAAAAACAACTAACACTAATGTTTGTGTCTGTTATATTGAAAGTGTTGTTAATAAAGATGTTTTAAATGAAGTATTTAGAAGGTTAAAAAAAATAGATATTGATGCAGTTTTAGATAGCAATTATTTACTTGAATTAATTGATGATAAAAATTATTCTCCATTTGCTAGGGTTCACACTTCGGAGAGACCAGATGTAATTGTTGGAAAACTTTTAGAGGGTCGAGTTGCAATATTAGTTGATGGTACTCCTGTTGTTTTAACAGTGCCACTTCTTTTCATTGAAAATTTCCAAAGTCCAGAAGATTATTATTTACGAGCTGATTATTCTTCAATAGCAAGAATTATTAGAATTATCGGATTTTTTTTAACAATATGTACGCCGGCATTTTATGTTGCAGTAGAAAGCTTTCATCAAGAAATGATTCCTACAGCCCTTTTTATAAATATGGCTATAGAACGTGAAGGAGCACCTTTACCAACTTCACTTGAAATTATTGTGATGTTGATTATTTTTGAACTTTTAAAAGAAACGGGTATTAGAATGCCAACTAAGGTAGGTGATGCACTTAGCATTGTTGGGGCATTGGTTATTGGACAAGCAGCTGTAGAAGCAGAGTTAGTAGCGGCGCCAATGCTTATTGTTGTTGGAATAACAGGAATTTCTAGTTTGCTTGTTCCAAAATTAAATTCTTCAGTTATTATATATCGCTTTTTAATTCTTACGTTTACTATTTTCTTAGGGTTTTTAGGTTTTATTTTAGGGCTTTCTATTATGATTATAAATATATTAAACCAAAAATCATTTGGCGTTTCTCAAGTTGAACGAATGGAAAGTTGGAATCCACAGGATATTAAAGACCAAATTATTAGAAGGGGGTGGCGCAACATGGTGAAAAGACCGGGGTATTTGACAAATAATGAAATTAGACAAGGTAAAAATAGGTGATTAGATGAAAAAAAGATTATTGGTTTTACTATTATCAATTTTTCCCTTTTTTTTAACTGGTTGTTGGAGTTATTTAGGTGTTGATGAAATTACAATTGTTACAGGTTTAGCAATTGATAAAGATGAAAATGAAAATTATAAATTAACTTTCGAGGTTATTGATTTAACAAAATCAAATAAAGAAACCGGAATAGCTGTTAGCCAAGTTACTTCTAACGGGGAGACAATTTTAGAGGCGGTACGCGATGCAAGAAGGACGTCTTCTAGTAAATTATATTTTAGTCACACTCAAATAATTATTGTTAATAGTGAAATTGCGCAAAATGAAGGGTTAAATGCAATTATGAACTTTTTTATCAGAGATGAAAATGTAAGAGAAACGATAAAAGTGGTAATATCTGGAGAAGAAAATGCAGCAAGTTTATTAAATGCTAAAGGTATTACAAATAGTATTATTTCCTACAAGATGTTAGAAATAATTGAAGATGTTGAAGATTCAAATTTGTATTCAACAGAAGTCCAACTATATGAAATTATAAATATTTTAAATGGTGAAGGAATGGAATTAATACTTCCTGTCTTTAAAAAAGTTCAGGTAGAAGAAAATGAATATGTTAGTTTAAGTGGGACAGCTGCTTTTAATAAAGACAAAATGCATAGTTTTTTAACTGCTGAGGAAACAAAATACCTTTTATTTGCACTAGATAAAGTAGAAGGTGGGGTTCTTAATGTTAATATGGAAGATGAATCAAATCTAGTAATTGAAATATATAAAAATAAAACAAAAATTGATTATGAATACAAAAATGATATGTTAAAGTTTTTTTTAGATATCAATATGCAATGTCTTGTCAGGGAAATTACCAATCAAAAACAAAAGATTGATGGAGAGTGGATACAACAAACGGAAAAATTAATTGAGCAATTTTTAAAAAATGAAATCGAAAAAAGCATTAAAAAAATTCAAGAAGAAGGAATTTATGATATTTTAAGATTTGGTAATAAGATATATAAAACAGAACCTAAATTGTGGGAAAATTTAAAAAAAGATTGGGATAAAAAGTTTTCTACTATTGAAGTTGAGGTCAATCCTAAAGTGATTATTAAGAATACATCTTTTACAAAATAAAAGGAGGATTTCAATGGTTTTAGCAGTTGTTATATTTTTATATTTAGTTGTTGCCTTTTTTGATTACATTCCTTTAATAAAGAAAAAAGAAAAAAAAGAATTTGTGGTGTATACAACATTTTTGATAATAAGTTTTATTTTATTATTTTTAATTGCAATAGATATAGTTCTTCCTTCTCCTACTAATTTAATTAAATCTTTATTAGATCCGATAATAAAGTGAGGTGATTTGGTGCTTACAGAAACTGTTTCTGGAAAAAAAATGATTATTCTTTTATCAACGTTTATGTTAGGAAGTACAATTATTTTGGGGGGAAGCACTGTTTTGGGACAAGATTCATGGGTAAGTGTTATTACAGGTGCATTGTGGGTATTTCCAATAGTGATTATTTACGCAAGAATTGTTCAACTATATCCCAATAAAAATATTTATGAAATTTGTTTAGATTTATTTGGAAACTTTTTTGGTAAAGTTATTATTTTTCTTTTTTCGTGGTATGCACTTCATTTGGGTGCATTAGTGCTTAGAAATTTTTCGGAATTTATTCAAATATCATCAAAAGCAGAAACACCTCAAATAATTGTGTTGTTATCAATGATGGTTGTAATTTTTTATTTAGTTAAAAGTGGCATAAAAACAATGGGAAGATGGTCGTTACTTGTATTTTGGGTAATTTGTTTAGTTGTAATTATTAGTTTTATTTTTAGTCATACTGGTGCTGATAATTTTGATAATTTACTTCCTTTTTTAAATCATACCCCAGGTGAGTTTCTTATCGATTCATTTTATTTGTTTTCTTTTCCTTATGCTGAGGTTGTTTTATTTTTAACCTTTTTTAATTCATTACAAAGAGGTGAATCCCCTTATAAAGTGTTTTTATATGCCCTTTTTATAACAATGATAATATTATTAGTGGTAGCAATTCGTAATATTACTTTGCTTGGTCCAGAAATGTTGAAAATTTCGTTTTTTCCTTCATATGTTGCAACTAGATTAATTAATGTTGGTAAATTTTTAACCAAAATTGAAGGGATAGTTATGATTAATTTTATATTATTAGGTATTACTAAAACAGCTGTTTGCCTTCTTGCAACTTGTAAAGGAATTACACACCTTTTTGATTTAAAAGATTATAAGGCAATAGCAATTCCAATTTCCTTTTTTATGGTGGCATTAGCTATGATCGTTTATCCAAATGTTATTGAAATGTTAGAATTTGCTGAGAGGGGCTATTACTGTGTTTATGCATCGTTATTTCAAGTAATTATTCCATTATTAATTTGGATTGTGGCAGAAATAAAAAATAAAAAAATAATTGAATTAAAAACAACTATTCATAAGGTGCATTAATATGCCCTTTTTTTATGCATATTTTTTATTGAGGTGATTTTGTGGATGTTGTAGTTAATTTACCCAAAGATGAAAAAGGTTTATTAATTTTGAGAAAAAATGCTTCTTATATTAAGGCAATGTTGATTTTAAAAATGATTGAAAGTTTAAATGTTGATCAAAATATTTGTAAACAGATTTTAAAAAAAGTAATAATTGAATTAGAAAAAAACGACAAGTAGTGATGTTTGCTTCTGCTACTTTTACTTTCGTTAAAGATTGTTCTTTATTTTTAGTTACAAAGAAAATTATTGTTCCAATTAAGACAAGGAAAATTATCAAAATAAAAAATTTTTTCAAAACTATACCTCCTTTTATTCATAGTTATTATATTCATTATTGATTTTGGGGTGATATATAGCTTTAATCTTTACATTTCTGGTTAAAAATGTTAATATATCAATACTAAAATTTGTATTTGTGTATTAGGGGGATTAGTAATGAATCATGTAAAAATGGAAGAAGTTAGAAAAAATCCAAAGTTTTTTGCCCAACTTTTTGCTGAGGGACATCAAGAATTAGAAAAGTTAATTTTAAATTTATGGGAAAGAAATATTGGGACTTATCAATGTTGTGCAGGTCATGAAGAAGGAGATTGTCCTTATATTATGTTGCATTTTTCTTTCAATCAAAAAGAAATTATTTATGCTCTTGTATCCTCAATTTATAATTTTAAAAACATAAGAATAATGTTTGAAAAAAAACACAATTGCAATGAAGTTGCGCTACTTATTGGAGCGTATGGTACTAATACTTTTTTTAGGGATATAAATCAAGCTATTGAAAGAAAAACAAACATCGATGATAAAGTGGAAAAATTTGTTGATATTATAGTCGATGAATTTTTGAAAGTTAAGGGAAAAAATTATGATTTATATTGTGAAAGAATATATGACGGAAATACAAGTAATGTAAATATTTATGCGCATCGCTATGAAAATGGAGTTCGTCACTTGTTTGAATTTAATACAAGTATAGATGAAGAAATAATTTTGGCAGAAAAAACCCTTTTTATTGAAGAATATTTAAAAACCATAAGAAATGAAAAAAATAAACAATTAGTTAAAAAAATAAAATGATATGTCCAAACATTGGGCATTTTTTAGTTGGAATTATGGTATAATAAATAAAGAAATAGAGGTGATCGTATGTCGGAAAAAGAGGTGGAAAAAGCAATTTCTGAGTCTAGTGCTAATGTTGAAGTAGAGGGTAGTTATCCTGGTAAAGAGGAACTAAAAAAAATAAAAGAATCAATATTAAAAGAAGAGCCACCAATTAAAGTTTTAAAAAAGTTAGTGGAACTACATAGTGAAAAACGAAAGGAAGAACAACGTGACAAAAGAACTTGATATTTTTGAAGAAATATTAAATCCACAATCAAAATATTGTTATCCTGGCACAGATGTTTTGATTAATAAATTAGATATTAAAAATCGTGAAATATTGGAAAGAGTTGAACGAGACTATTCAACTTATCGTTTGTCTCAAATTTATTTACGAACTTTCACGGGTAATTTTGATATTCAACATTATTTAGATATTCATAAATATGTTTTTGAAGATATATATGAATTTGCGGGGAAGATTAGAAACGAAAATATTAGTAAGGGTGGAGTGCTTTTTTGTCGTAATGAATTTATTTATCCTTATTTAAAAGAAACTCTAATGAATATGAAAAAAGATTTGTCAAAAGTTAACGATAAAGAAACTTTATTAACATACCTTGCGCATTACTATGGTGAACTTGATATTATTCACCCATTTCGGGAAGGAAATGGTAGAGTTCAACGAGAGTTTTTTCGACAGTATATGGAATATATAAGAGAAAAAAAGCCTTTTTTAGATTATAAAATAGAATATAGTAGATGGACGAAAGAAGATAAATAAAGATTAATTGAAGGATGTATTTTGAGTGCAAAAACAGGTGATAAATCAATATTAAGAGAAGTTTTAGCTAAAGTAATTGTAAAAGTAAAGGAAAAAGAATATAAAAGAAGAAGATAAATTATTTTATTAAAATATATCATAAAGAAATGGAGGTTTAATTGTTAATTAACAATTTTTATATTTATTTTTATCAATTTTACTTATAACGCATGTAAGGTTATAATACATATGTTACAAATTTAATCCACAAAAAAAGATACCTCTGGTATAATTAAATTGATGAAAAAATTTATAGAAAGAGGTATCTTATGAATATTATAACAGAAGAAATGAAATATAGAAAGAGAATGTGTGAATATGCGATAAAACATGTCTAGAGAAATCAATCATATGTTACACTTTTTTTAAAAAAATTTATCCTCGGCTA
>ERZ773359.6117-NODE-6117-length-10905-cov-4.688479_pt1 | contig 10905 bp, 10 predicted proteins | sample MGYA00374955_ERZ773359 | MGnify/ENA primary metagenome ERZ773359 (study PRJEB29098, sample SAMN04486028) | biogas fermenter metagenome | study: EMG produced TPA metagenomics assembly of the Biogas fermentation microbial communities from Germany - Plant 4 DNA1...
TATTATAAATTAAGCAACTTTACAAGTTATATCTTACCAGGGCAGGCCTTGCCCTTCGTGGCCTAAGACACTTTTTCACCTCGAAATCATTACTAAATGATTAGATTACGAGTTACATTTTTAAGCCAACGTCCGGATTTTAAACGTAGAAGCCCCAAAGTGCATTTGGCTAATTCCTCTATTACGGCCAAGCCATAGACAATATAAACAGGAAACTTAAATACAAAGGCACCTAAGATGGTTAGGGGAACTCCAATAAACCACATAGTAAAGCCTTCAATGAGAAAGGCATGCCCTGCGTCTCCCCCTCCTCGTAAAACACCTACTATAAGCATAATCCCCAAGGCCCTAATAAAGAAAACTATGGAAATAATAAGTAAAATAATCTGGGAACTATATTTAACAGTTTCAGAAACATTATAAAAACTAAGCATGGCTGATGAGCTTACGGCGATAAGCAGTCCTAAGACAATACCTACGCCTACTGAAAGGATAGAAAATCTCTTGGCATATTTTTTTCCCAGCCACTCTTTTTCCGCCCCGATACTGTTGCCTATCATAACCGCCGCCGCACCGGACAGGCCAAAAATCACAACCATAAACAGATTGTTTATTGTATTACAAATCTGGATAGCAGCAACCTCCTGAGTGCCCATCCTGCCATAAACCGCTACATACACTAAACTGGCCAGTCCCCAACACATATCGTTTAAGATTACAGGGAAAATAGTACGGTAAGCTTTTCTGATAAAGCCAAAACTTAAATCCAACAGTTCCCTTATAGAAGCCGCCAGCACTCCCTTGCCAATATAAACAGAGGCTACTAGGATTGTCGCCTCCATTACCCTGGCGATCAAAGTGGCCAAAGCGGCACCTTCTACACCTAAAGCCGGGGCTCCCCAATTACCGAAAATAAAAATATAGTTCAATAACGTGTTGACAATAAGAGCAATAATACTTATCAGCATAGGTTGAACTGCATTTCCTATAGAGCGAAGAGCAAAGCTATAAACAAAAGTAATACCGGTAAAAAGATAGCTGATTAAGACAATTTGCAAGTAGTTAGCACCCAATTCCACAACCGGCTTATCATTATTAAACAAAGTCATAACCCCAGTAGGACTTAGAAAACCAAAAATCATAAACACTGAAGAAACAAGAATAACAGACAATAGCCCTATGCCTAATATCCTTTTAATATTCACGATGTCTTTCTTGCCCCAGAATTGAGCAATGAATACGCTGCAGCCGGCGCACAAACCGATTAGAAACATATTAAAGAAAAAAAAGTATTGGTTGGCAATCCCAACCGCCGCTATTTCAACTTCACCTAATCTCCCTACCATTACCGTATCAATGAGATTCAAAAAGGAAGAGATAAAGTTTTGAACCATAACAGGCAGCGCAATAGCTACCATTTTACTGTAAAATTCTTTCTTATTGAAACCTTCTTTATTAAGTTGAGTTAATTCAGCCATGTAGTCCTCCAAGTATTCAGCTTCAGCTATATAATGATTTAAAAAAAGCAACAGTAAAACCACTTTGAGAAATTCAAAGTGGTTAAGCATTAATATAACATAACATACAAAGAATTAAAAATCTTTTTTATTTCCCAAATTATGTCAGTAAAAGTCTTTGTTGAATAAGCTGTATTAACATCATTTTTTTGATATGAGGGGAGAACATGAAAAGCCTTCCTTACAAGAGAAAGTTTATTATCAGCCAAATTTTTCTCAATCCAAGTAATCGCTACGTATCCGGAGTACACCTAGGAGTAGACCTAGTTGGGCTGGAGGATAAAAATATTTATGCTATAGAAGATGGAATCGTAGTAACTGCCTATTATGACTCAGCTTTTGGAAACACAGTAGTTGTTCAGCAACGTAACGGGCTTTACTCCCGTTATAGTCACTTAGAAGCCATCAAGGTTATCAGTGGACAAACCGTAATTGGTGGTTTCACGGTAATTGGAATAGAGGGAAAAACGGGAAATGTCGTTGGATCAGGCGATACAAGACATTTAGATTTAAGGATTTCCAAAGTGCCTTACCACACAAATAATGTTAATCAGTATTATAACCCATGTGAATATCTTGGATTTCCCAACAAATTATATCATGTAGTAACACCGGAGGGAGATAAAATGGAAAAAATTCAAAACGTAATCTTGTGTTATTCAGAAATCGATAGACGGGCTGCGGGCTATTTAGCAGACCACCTCAAATGTAAAATCATTGAACCCGATTTACTTCCAACTTCCGTCTTAAATGACCTGTTTGAAAATATTTATGTTATTGGATCTTCGGCCAAACCTGTAGCCAAAGCGATTAACATTTACGGTAAAGACAGGTATGAGACTTGCTTGAAAGTAATAAATAAAATTCAAGAAGCCAGAGGATAACTTGGATTTGGGAATTAAGCAAAGGAAGGTGTTTAAACATCTTCCTTTTTAATACATATTATTATACATAAGATTTACTAAACTCTTCAGAATTTCAACCTAATTGTATCACATTGGCAAGGCCTTCCATATTATGAATTAAGCCAAGTAAAACTTAAGAAAACTATGAGGAGTGATTCAAAGAATGGCTAACCAAGTAAATCCTGGCCCCTGCCCTCCCGAAGGCTGTCCATCTCCAACTCAAATAGACTGCATTGTCGTAGATAAAGTATATGATAGCTGTTATCAGATTGAGGACAGATCAAGAATAACGTCAGTCACCACGGGAGTAGGTAATGAATGGCCTACGGGGGACTTTACTGTAGGACAGGTGGTACCTTGCGCTTTGACTGCCGGTTCTGAAATTAGTTGTACAGAAATATCTAGAGTTCCTGGCGAGGACGGATTTGTTACCATTACAGTTCTAGTATCAGTACCATTGACTCTGACAAACCCCAATGCTGAAGACGAGACTGTGGACAGAGTATTCAACTTTACCAAAACTGCAGTGCTATGTTGTCCGACAGGAGTCGATCCAGATTGCTCCAGAAGTACACTTCAATATTGCAACTGCGTAATAACTCAGGTCGGTGCTGACACGGTAGAGGTAACTTGTGATTTCCAGGTATGCCTTGTTTTGGAATGTATCCTGACCGTGCAATTACTCGTCCCATCTTATGGTTTCTGTACTCCGGCACCTTGTACTGCGTTGCCGCCGAGCGCTTGTCCTCCTTCCCCGCCCCCGCAATGTTTTTAATATCCAATAGCTCATTATATAAATGCAGACCTAGGTCTGCATTTATATTTATGCCCTATACTTTTTAAAGCCGAAGCAAAAAACACTTCGGCTTTACTCATTTTTTTCAATTAATTGTTCCAGTTCTTTAAAACTTTCAATAAACGTTTTCTCACTTTGTTCCTTGGTTGCAATCAGTCCGTTTTTCGATAGTTTTTCGTTTAAGGGCAAATTGCTTTGAAAAGTACTTTTGCTAACAACATGCGAACCTGATTGACTATTCAAATAATACTGGTTATAAAATGGCTGCATTACACTTGATTTTGGCCTTTTAAAATAATTGATCTGACTATGACCCGGAGGAATAAAGGCCTTAAATTTCGGAGGTTTATTATTCTTAGCCTGTTTTCTTCTCAAAGCGCTGGTGAGACTCGGTTTAGAACTGGTGAGACTCAGTTTAGAATATGAAGAATTCAAAGACGGGGAATCATGGGATGGATTTTTTTTAGGGGAAGACTGGTTTGTTTTTTCCCAGCATTCTTTTACTATGTTGATCTCTGTCGTTGAATATTGGCGTCCATACAAGCAAAGTATACTGTCAACCATTTTTTGGGCCAAAGAATTCATGGTAGTTTTCATAGCGTCCGGGTTTTCAAATTCTATTAGAATGGAGGGTACAGGGCTATGAATAGTATTATAGTACCTAAGACAAAAGAGGTGTTTCCAGTAAGAAGTAATATTATACGTAAAAGCATGGTTATCATTATCTGTTTGCTTGGTCAAACCACCAATTAAAGCCATACTCTTTTCCTTGGCTTTTAAGGAATAATATAAATGTAGAATACAAGAATCAGATAACACTGCAAAATCCTTACACGTAGCCATAATAATCTGCATATCTAATACATCTATTAAATCGCTACGATGTTCTGAGGTCCGATCAAGAATCACATTTCCTCCCTGCCGGTCAAGCAAGGCTTTTAACTTCTGAGCAAACTCATCTGCCTCGACGTTGCTAGTCAAAAGTTTAAGTAGGATGGTGACTTTAAACAATCGGGGAAAAAGCTGCCAGGAAACATCATCCAGCTGAATATACGGAATATCTTTTGCATCGCAGGCCTGTAAAAAGGTGTGGAGATCTTTATCTGATAATTTCCTCCACAACTTATCTTGAAGATAAAGGTCAGGCATATCTTTTCCTCTCTTTCCAAGGAATTAAAACGTACAATTTATATTATGCTGCCTGGCATGCAGTGTGCTAAGTAGGGATACCCATCTGGAAAGAGAGCTCGTTTTAAAGTCTTTTTATCTTAGGTGACCGGTATCTGTCATCTTGCAGAGTTAATTTATGTTGATAAATTATAGTTGAAAATTCTTTGTAGGAAAGAATTAAAGGGTACTGCAATAAGCAGCCCTTTATTTTTTTAAGACAGATAAATGATGTCGGATAGTTATTCACTGTATAAATGTCTGCAAATAAGACGGGTGAAAATATATCGCATCTATTAAGTTTTGACCAGCTTTGTCCAAAATCATAGGAATAAGCATAATGAAAATCGCCGGGAGTCGAAAGCAGGAACAGTAAATCTTGCTGGGCAAGGAGTAAATGAAAAGATAGCCCTGAACTAAATTCAAAAGACTTGTATTCCTGCAACCATTGTTTTTTCGTTGCTAAACATATTTTCAAAAGCAATAAGCCGGGGGGAGAACTTGTATTTTTAAGTACCAGTATGACTGAATCCGACAATCTCCAATGTTTTTCTATACGGTAATCCCTATTGCTAAAAATAATACTCTCTTGGACCTTTTGACCGGTCTCGCGGTTAAAAACCGTTTCCAACAACACATTACCGGTATAATTAACTGCATATATAAATAGTTTATCCCCTTCTACCGTAAAAAAAAGAGGAAGATGATCGGGGTTATGAGTATAAAGTTTTGTTACTTTACAATCCCCTTGAGGTTGGTAGGTTAACACAGAAAAGCTATCGGAGGCCTGAAACATTACCAGGAAATTGTTTTCTGTATCAATATATGTATATAATCGTTCCCACGGGGTGAGGGGTAATATTTCTTTTTGCCAAACGCTGTTATCCCAGATCAGATGAAGCATTGTAGCGTTTTGATTTAATATAAGATGCAAATGGCTACTTTGGTCAATAGCATAAGCAACTTTGCTGCTATGCCGGACTTCAATCGGTTGCGTGATTAGTTGATAACAAAAGCCTGATTCATAACTATTTATCAGCCAAAAGTCTTTGGCCGGGGTTTGGAAACAGCATGTTTTTAAAGGTTGCATATCTCTGTATTATCACCTCGTAAAGGCGGGTCAATAGAACAAAATTTGCCGATATTAGAGCAAATATTAGGGTTAATATTAGGGGTCTATTAATATGATCTATGAATATCGATCAGAATTAGAACAATTAAAGAAAAGAAGTCACTGAAAACAAACTGCCTTAATAAAATAAACAAAAGGGCTAGGCACTTAACGTTCCGGATGAGAATAATAGCAAAGGAGTAGGATAAAATGTCATGGTTTCTTCAAAACACAAATCCAATTGATTCAGCACTCCTGATTATTACTAATATGTATACCAAAGAAGACTTTCTAAAGATTAAGAATGAGTTTATGAATGTCGAGGGAATTAAGGATGTTAAATATTATCCCAGTAAAAGAATCCAGGTACTCTATGACAACAGGAAAATTACTCTGCAGCACCTTGCCATGATTTTAGATAAAACAGGTTATAAATATATAAAAAGGGCCTGTAGAAACTGTATGAAATAAAGCTTGATGCTTCACCCAACACTTTAAGCATAGAAAAATCCCGGTAAATAACTTAATTATCCGGGATTTTTCTACTTTATTCATTCATTAGGGAGGCAAAATTAGAAATCCTTTGTTCTGAAACAGTCGAAATATATTGGTTGGTATCAAAAACAGGCACATTTTTGTCAATTTTAGATACCATTTTTACTATAAGTTTCTCGGGAAGGCTCATTTTTTCAACCTGAAGCTCTCCTCCGAAGAATTCTTTGGCCCTAGCTTTGGTTAACAGTTGAGAAGAAAAAGAATTATTTAGCTCTTCTTCAGCCTGGTCCTCTAACATACCACAAATAAATAAACCCAGGGTTTTCCCGGTTAAAACGTTTAAGTTGGCTTCGCAAAACCTTTGAATTTCCTTTCGGATCCTCCCTCCATAAATTGAACCTCCGATGATTACTTTTTCATACTTACTGAGTTCAACTTCCTTTATGACATTCAAATCACATAAATTAACATTTCCAATCAGTTTTTCAGCCAAAATTTTAGCACATTTTTCCGTACACCCATATTTCCCAGAATAGACTATTAGGATATCCATTCTTTACCCCCACTTTTAAATTTCATTCTAATTATTACATAGACATGAGAAAAGGCAAACTAAAAGGCTGCATTTTGGCCGGCAATAAACCCTGATGACCAGGCCCATTGAAGATTAAAACCACCGCACTTTCCATCGATATCAATTATTTCCCCAGCAAAAAACAGACCTTTGATCAATTTGGATTCCATAGTATTTTGATCAATTTCTCTGGTATCAACCCCGCCCGCTGTCACTTGGGCGCTGGGCCAACTCCTGGTCCCTCTGATTTTAAATCTCCAGTCCTTTAGAATATCAATAATGCTTTCCCGTTCCTTAGCGGACAATTCGGCCACTGGACATTTAAGGTCTTTAATACCCGCTTCCATCAATACCACCGGTATTAACCTTTTATTGATAAGGCCCACAAAGCTAAAGTCAACAGGTTTCCCGGGTGCTAGGCTAAATCGTTTGGAGATAAGCTTGCTTAACTCTTCTTTAGACATCATGTCCATGATAGTTACTTTCAAAAAAGCTTCTTGGCCTTCTTTTAATAGTTTTCCCGCCATCCTGCTTATTTGCAGAATAGGCGGCCCGGAAATACCATAATTAGTGAAGAGAATATCTCCCCTATCCTTGGCCAGAGATCTGTTGTTATGTATGACTTCAGCAGTACCTACAAATTTAACGCCCTCTAGACGTTTAAAATAGGGCCCTTCCAACATCAATTGGACCAGAGCGGGGAAGATATCACTAATGGAATGTCCCAATTTTTGGACTAACTCATAGCCCTGGCCGTCGGAACCACTTGCGGGCATAGCTTTGCCGCCCGTAGCAATAATCACCCTGTCGCCCGTATATTCTTTGCCGTTCTTGGTCATGATTACAAACTTTTCTTTTTTCTTGGTTAGGGCTTCGACAACGGCATCACATATAATATTAACTCCCAGTTCCTCCAATTCATACAGAAGAACATCTAGAATACTGGAAGCCTGATCGGACATAGGGAAAACTTTTCCCAAGTCCTCCACTTTGTGGGCAATGCCTAATTTCTCAAAAAATTTAATAGTGTGATCTACTGTAAAGGTTTCTAAGGCCCTGGAAGCAAATTGGGGGTTATGGCCACTATAACAAGTGACATCGGCATTTATATTAGTAAAGTTGCAACGGCCATTGCCCGTGGCTAATATTTTTTTCCCTACCCGTGAATTTTTTTCTAAAATTGTAACATCGGCACCCAATCTTTTGGCGGAAATAGCAGCCATCATACCGGCTGCTCCTCCCCCTATCACGATTACCTGTTTTTTATTATTCATTTAAATACCTCAATAACCTATTTTGTCCTAAACAATTTCAGCCATAGCTTAAAGTCACATCAAAGGAGCAAAGACTCGTAAAATAAACCTGATCAACTTTTTATACCATTTGACTTTTTCGAGGTCCTGCAAAGTTATTTCTTGGCATTGCTCTAAGGTCTTTAGAAAATCATTATACATATCCTTAATTATGTTACAACCGTACAACCAAACCCCACATTCAAAATGCAAAAAGAGGCTTCGATAATCCATATTAATTGTTCCGACTACCCCGTATTCATGATCGGCTACAAAAGTCTTGGAATGAATAAACCCGGGAGTGTATTCATAAATTCTGATCCCTTCTTCTAAAAGAATTTTATAGTAGGAACGGGTAACCGCATGTACATACCATTTATCAGGTATATGAGGAGTAATAATCCGGACATCCACTCCTCCCTTAGAGGCCGCAGTCAAGGCTGTAACAATTTCATTATTGATTATTAAATAAGGGGTTGTAATGTAGAGATACTTCTGAGCCTTATTGATTAGGTTAAAGTAAATAGTTTCCCCAACCGATTCATTATCTAAAGGACTATCGGAAAAGGGCTGGACAAAACCAAGGTTAGTGTTGTCTTCCTTTTTATCGTTCTCGGCGTAATCTTCAAGAGCGAGCTTGAACTGCTCATAATCTTCTTCTATACCTTTTAAATAATCCCACATTGTTAGGAACATAACCGTAAGGCTCCAGGCAGCCTCTCCTTTAATCATTATGGCCGAATCCTTCCAATGTCCATACAATTCTTTAACATTAATGTATTCATCAGCCAGATTCACACCCCCGGTAAAAGCCGTCTGTCCGTCAATTACGACAATTTTGCGGTGATCTCGGTTATTATGCCGAGGAGATAAAACGGGAATGACGGGATTAAAAACACAGCACTTGATGCCTAGCTCTTCCAAATGGCGATCATAATTATAAGGCAAGGTAGTCAAGCAGCCGAAGTCATCGTAAATAACCCGGACATCGACACCCTCCTTAACCTTGTCCACCAAGATCTCCAGAATACTATTCCACATTACCCCTTCAGCAATAATAAAATATTCTAAGAAAATATAATGGCGAGCTTTTTTTAGTTCTTCCTTAAGTCTTTCAAACTTTTGTTCGCCTGTAGGCAAATACTCACAATAAGTTTCCCGATATGGAGGATAGTAAGAATAATTCTGAATATATCTTGATTGGTTACCGGCATTATTGTTCCTTCTATCAAGCTCAGCAATAATATCCGGTTGAGGCTGAAGTGTGTCTTTGGTTTTTTCAAAAATTGTTTTCATGCTACGCTTTCTTCTGTTGCTTATCTTATCAACTCCGAAGAAAAAATAAAAGAATCCCCCAAAAATAGGGAAAATTAAAATGGGAATAATCCAGGCAATTTTATAGATTGGATTACTCCTGCTATTGAGAATAAACAATACGGCTAATAAGCTGACAACTACGCTACCCGCATAAAAGAAAGCAAAATAGTCATAGAACCATAGTATAACACTTATTAAAGCTAAGAGTTGCAGCGCTAAGGCTATGATAGTAATTAAAACCCGGCTGTTTAATAGTTTTTTCAAGTGATTCCCTCTTATCCTTAATTTTTAATACAAAATTTTAATTTCTAAGGCCAGTTTTTCATGTTAGATAGCCTGTTTTTCATAATGTTTATATAGAGAATGAAATTTGCCACTATATCCTTTAAGCCAAGGTTTTTTCTTACCGCAAAAATGAAGTATTACCGTATTACGGATTACATAGTCCATATCATATAAACCATTAGTAACTAATTTATAGTATAAATAATGTCTGGCATCATAATTATATAACTTTTCATCCAAAGTTTTTATTTGCTTAGCATACAGGGCGTTAATAACATCCTGATCGGGTAAAAGTAATTTTACTTTACTTTGAGCAATAAAATCAAAAATCTCCCGCTCATCAATAGTTTGCCTTTGAAGTTCAAGATTCATTAGTAATACCCCGGAATTATAGTAGGCGTCGATTTCATAAGGCTTAAGGCGAAGTTTATTAATTTCCCTAACTGTTAACAAATCGTGATAGGCAGCTGCATACAGATAACCTTCAAGATCTTGGTTATAGAGTTCTCGAATGGGATTAATCACCAATATATCCGGATCTAAATATAAAACCCGCTTCAGTTCAGACGGTAAAAACTTAAAGGCCAAGAGACGGTAATACATTTCTTTGCTGTAATGTAAAATAACGGGTGCATCTTCAAAATAATCATCATTTATTGACACTATCTTCAGTTCATGACCCTGCACCGAAATATATTGATCTAAGTCATTTAATTCCTCAGCTGTCAGACTGGAGTGCAGCAAATATATAAAGAAATTCTCCTCAGGGTTATTAAGAAAAAGAGATTTGAGCATTACTTTTAAAGGTTTGATATAGTTCGAATCTATAGTTACAAGAATATTCATATATTTTTTTTCTTCCCCACTCCTTTTTGATTGTTTTAGAACATCTCCGACTCCAATCTGGTGCTAAGAGAATTAGATTGGGTGTATCCGGTTGAGGATACGATGAGACCCCAAAACCTTAAACCTGAAATGGACAAACAGAGACGTCAACTATGATCATATTGATACAGTAGAAGAATAGATTTTACAAGCAAATGCAGATCCCAAAAAAGACGGCCCCTACTTAATTTGAGAAGACCTTTTTATATCCATTATGGGGTTAATAGCCTATTACCAGGAGGCAGTTAAAACTTCCGGACAACGTTTCCGGCCCTTAACCTGTTATTATCATCAAGATCCTAGACCCGATAAGTTTGGGGGAACTGCCCATACAGGGGGCCAGCCTTATCTGGGAAATTCAATCCCCGAATTAAGCGGAAGTGTGGTGTTTATCTTGATTTTGCGCGCAAACAAAAAAATTAAACTCCTTCTAAAGGGGTTTTAGCCTATACCAGGATGTTACCGGATTGTAAACACCATGATTTTAGCGTTATAGAAACCGATTATAATTTTGGGCCTCAAGCAGCTTATTTTGTTAGTTTGGGAACAAATATGGATCAA
>ERZ773359.6118-NODE-6118-length-10904-cov-9.347682_pt1 | contig 10904 bp, 8 predicted proteins | sample MGYA00374955_ERZ773359 | MGnify/ENA primary metagenome ERZ773359 (study PRJEB29098, sample SAMN04486028) | biogas fermenter metagenome | study: EMG produced TPA metagenomics assembly of the Biogas fermentation microbial communities from Germany - Plant 4 DNA1...
AAATAAATGTTAGGGTAAATTATTTTCCACCCCAACATTTATTATAGAACCATATTTTGATGGTTTAGATGATAATTCTTTGAAAGACTATACTGAATCTTTAATAAAATCTATTGATGATATAGTCAAGCCAGATGAAAACCATATGTCCAGTGTTATTACAGGGGTATTGGTTACAAAATATAAACCTAGTGGGGCCATTTTAATCCATTAGATTTATTCTCTATTCTTCTTTCTGTTTCCTTCCAATAGCAGAGCCAGAATTAATGGTTTGTGACGACGTATTTCTCTAATATAATTTCATTTCAGACATAATTTTATAAAAAACAACAAAAATCAACAATAATATTGTAAAAAACACAATGACAATTGTAAAATTTATTGCTATAATTATGTACAATAACGCAAGATTAAAATAATTCAAAATATTGACAGTTATAATATGTAAAACATTCAAAAAGATACATACCAATATATGAAAAAGATAAATGGATATTTTTTAAGAGCCAATTTACAAGAGTTACTTTTTATTATTTATTGAAATTTTGTAAAAGCAGCAAAAAGTTTTTCGTTTTGGTTGTTTTTTCCTTCCATTTGTTTGATAATTCTTTTAATTTAAAATTAAATTCAGAAGGAAGGGAAGACGACCAAATTGAAATAGAACATTTGATACTATGATATGAAAAGGAGGATTATTATGAAAAAAAGAAGTTTGATGTTCTTTTTAGTACTGGTGATGGTATTAAGTTTATTGTCGGGATGTAAAAGTAACAATACTAATACTCAAACAGGTTCAAGTGAAAGAACAGGTGATAGAAGAATTGCTTATTATGCTTTTAACTCTGAACCTTATATAGACCTAGATCCAAGTGTTGAGTATTCAAATGGACTAATTGTTTTGCTTAATGTATATGAAACTTTAACTAGATATGACCATAAGGAAGAAATAGTAAAACCACTATTAGCAGAATCCTGGACTTCTAATGACGATGGAACAAAGTGGACATTTCATATAAGAGAAGGGGTTAAGTTCCACGACGGTGCAGATTTAGATGCAGAGGCTGTTAAAAAATCAATTGATAGAACCATAGAAATGAAAATGGGAGCTTCTTTTATTTGGGATAGTGTAGAAAGCATCAATGTAGTAGATAAATACACTATAGAATTTGTATTAAAATATCCAGCACCTATTGATTTGATAGCATCTTCTTCATATGCAGCATTCATTATATCGCCTAATGCTGTTGAAAATGACAGTCAATGGTTTAACGATGGTAATTGTGCTGGAACAGGACCTTACAAAATTCAAAAAATAACAAAAGGTGAAGAAGTTATATTGGAAAAGTTTGATGATTATTGGCAAGGGTGGAAAGATAATCAATATACTAATGTAATAATTAAAAAAGTAGCTGAAAGTTCAGCAAGAAGGCAGTTACTTGAAACAGGAGAAGCTCAAATAGCCGCAGCATTTTCAGTAACAGACTTACAAGCTCTACGAGAAAAAAATGATTTGGAAGTTGTAGATGCAGCTACTTGGAGAAATGTTATTGGTTTCTTTAATACAGAGAAGGAACCTTTAAATAATGTAGACTTTAGAAGAGCGTTAGCATATGCATTTCCATATGATGAGACTATAACAGAGATAAAGGAAGGACTAGCTGTACAATCATATGGTTTAATTCCTAAAGGATTATGGGGACATGATGAAAGCTTACCTCAATATGAATGTGATTTGGACAAAGCAAAAGAATATCTAGAAAAATCAGGTGTAGATACTAACGGTTTAAAATTGGAAATGACCTTTACTGCCGGTACAGAAGCTTATAGAAATTTTGCTCAACTATATAAAATAAACCTTCAAAAATTAGGAATTGAGCTGGAAATAAGGGAAATGAGCTGGGATAACGTTTGGGAAAAATCAAAGAACACAAATCCAGAAGACAGGCAAGATATATTGGTCATGAATTGGTGGCCTGACTATGCTAGCCCATTGAGTTGGGTACAAAGTCTTGTTCAATCAGAGGAAAGTATATTATTTAATTTGTCATACATTAAAGATGATAATTTGGACAAAATGGTAGCAGATGTTGAAAGATATACTGCAACCGATAGAGATAAAGCACAGGAACTGATTATAGATATTCAAAGGGAAGTAATAGATAAAGCATATTTTCTACACATTTATGATGATATGACTTCATGGGTTATCGATAAGAATTTTAAGGGGTTTGAACCAAATCCAGCTTATGAGTATGTGGTGTTTTTCTATGACACATATTTTGAGGAGTGATCCTAACTTTTAAAGGGGAGATAATATGAAACGATATATTTTAAAAAGAGTTCTTTTAAGCATAGCTGTATTATTAGGAGTAATTACAATTACATTTATAATAGCTAGAATCATTCCCTCTGATCCAGCTGCTAAATGGGTAGGACCAAGAGCAACTCCAGAGCAAATAAAGGCAGCTGAAGAAGAATTGGGTTTAAACGATCCTCTACCTGTTCAGTATATTAACTATTTAAAAGATTTAGCAAAAGGTGATTTGGGAAAATCACTAAGAACCCATAGACCCGTAACTGACGATTTAAAAACATTTGTTCCACCCACTTTAGAACTGGTATTGTTAGCATTTATTATTGCTATAATAATTGGAATTCCATTAGGCATATATTCGGCTAAAAAGAAAGACCAGTTACTAGATCATATAAGCAGGCTATTTTCTATTGGTGCAGTGTCTCTACCTACATTTTGGGTAGCCATGATCCTTCAGCTTATTTTTTATAAAAAGCTGGGGTTGTTTCCAATAGGAGGCAGAGTGAGCATGGAGACTGCAGTTTTATATGAACTACCAAATGTAACAGGTATGCTGATATTAGATTGCATCTTAACGGGGCATTGGTTTATTTTGAAGGATGTAATATGGCATATAGTATTACCTTGTATAACAATTGCTTTGTATCCTATTGGTTTAGTAGCTAGAATGACTCGATCTGCATTGTTAGAGATATTGAATGAAGATTATATTACTGCTGCTAGGTCTTATGGATTAAAAGAAAGATTAGTATTATGGAGATATGCATTGAAGAATACCCTAGGAGCTACTGCAACAGTAGTAACTCTTTCATTAGGATATACTTTAGTAAATACATTTTTAGTAGAAACAATTTTTAGCTGGCCTGGATTAGGAAATTACGTTGCCACATCCGTAGTAACTCTTGATTATCCTGCTATATTAGGTGTTACTATTTTTGCAGCAGCTTGTTATATAATATTAAATCTTATAGCAGATATAATAATTGCCTTAGACCCAAGAGTAAGATTGTAGGAGGGAGAATATGGACAAATTTACATTCTTAAAAGTAGCTAAATACAAGTTAAAACAATTGAGGTACTACATATACTTATTAAATAGAAATAGGCTTACTCAAATAGCTTTTTATATAGTAATCTGTTTGTTTTTAACAGCTATTTTCTCACCAGTTATAAGTCCTTATCCTGAGCATATAACTGAAGAAGCAAATGCATCTAATAAGCTTTTAAAGCCTTCTTCAGAACATTTGTTTGGAACAGATGAATTAGGACGGGATATATTTAGCAGAGTCTTGTATGGTACCAGAGTTTCACTCACTACAGCTGTATTGTCGGTAGGATTGGCTTTACTAATTGGAGTACCACTAGGTGCTATTGCTGGAACTATAGGTGGATGGATAGATGAAGTAATTATGAGAATTACAGATATGTTTTTAAGTTTTCCACCACTATTATTAGCTATAGCAATGGTAGCATTAGTTGGACCAGGTTTGGGTAATGCAATGGTAGCCATAGCCTTGTCTTGGTGGCCTTGGTATACAAGACTAGTCAGGGGTCAGGCTATTTCAATGAAGGAAAGAAAATTTGTACAAGCTGCAGAAACAATTGGAACCTCTACTTGGAAGATTATCTTTAAACATATTCTCCCTAATACTATTTCTCCTGTTATTGTACAAGCTTCAATGGATATGGGCGGAGTAATTTTGACAATAGCATCCCTTAGTTTTCTCGGTCTAGGTGCTCAAGCACCTACTCCAGAATGGGGTCTTATGATAAGTATAAGTAGAAACTATTTTCCTGATGCATGGTGGTACAGCATTTTCCCCGGTATGGCAATTTTCATTACTGTATTAGTTTTTAATCTATTAGGTGATGGATTAAGAGAAATATTAGACCCAAAAACCAGAGAGAATTAAAGGCAGGTGGCTACATTGGCATATTTTCAAATTAAGGATTTAAAAGTTTATCATAATACCTTTGAAGGGAAAAAGAAGGTATTGGATATCGATTCAATTGAGATAGAAAAAGGAAAAACTTATGGTGTAGTTGGAGAGAGTGGTGCAGGGAAAACTGTACTAGCTCTTTCAATTCTCGGATTGTTACAATGTCCACCAGGAGAAATTAGTACTGGAGAGATATTGTTGAATGGTGAAAATTTATTAGATAAAAGCGTGGAAGAAATGCAGAAAAATATCAGAGGGAAAAAGATCTCCATGATTTTTCAAGACCCTATGTCTACTTTAAATCCAGTATATACCGTAGGATATCAGTTAACCCAAGTAATAAAAGCAAATAAGGGGCTGAATAACAAAGATGCAAAAAAGGAAGCAATAAAGATGATCCAAACTGTCAAATTACCAGATCCAGAGGATGTGTATAATAAATATCCTCATCAGCTTAGTGGTGGGCAAAGGCAGAGGATAATAATTGCACTAGCATTAGTTTGTGGTGCTGAATTAATTATAGCAGACGAACCCACTAGAAATTTGGATGTAACCATTCAGGCTAATATATTAAAGCTTCTAAAAGAGTTACAGAAAGAGTTTAATGTTACCGTATTATTCATTTCAAATAATTTAAGCTTAGTTTCTATATTCTGTGATGATGTAGGAATACTCTATAAGGGAAAAATAGTTGAACAGGGGCCTGTACGAGAAATTATAGATAGCCCTAAAGATGAATATACAAAGTTATTAATAGAATCTGTTACAATGAAAGCCGACCATGAAAAGAAGAAAAATACAAAACAGAAGATTCTATTAGATGTTCAAAATCTTAAGAAATACTTCCCTATAGATGATGGATTTTTAACATCAACCAAAACATTTGTAAAAGCTGTAGACGGAGTTGACTTACAGATAAAAGAAGGGGAGGTTCTGGGGATAGTAGGAGAATCGGGATGCGGGAAATCTACTTTGGTAAATACTATTTTAAATCTTTACGAACCAACTTCTGGAAAAGTCTATTTTGATGGTAAAGATATTTTTGGATTAGATAAAAAAGAATCAAAAAAAATAAAAAAGAATGTTCAGATTGTTTTTCAAGACCCATATTGGTCCCTAAATCCTAGATGGCTTGTGAAAGATATTATAGCTGAGCCAATAAAGGTGCATGAAAAATTAAGCAATAAAGAGCTGTTGGAAAGAGTATTTGGGCTTTTAGACATGGTAGGATTGGATAAAGATTCAGCATATAAATACCCTCACGAATTTAGTGGTGGACAGAGACAAAGAATAGCTATTGCAAGGGCTCTAGCTGTGAGTCCAAAGCTAGTTGTATTAGATGAGCCAACTTCATCGATAGATGTTTTTTCTCAAGCTCAAATTTTGAATTTATTAATGGAATTAAAGGAAAAATTCAAATTGACAAATATTCTTATTTCTCATGACTTAGGTGTCGTGCATAAGATGTCTGATAATATTGCTGTAATGTATTTAGGGAAAATAGTAGAATATGGAAATGCCAATGAAATATTTGCAAACCCTCTTCATCCATATACTAGGGCTCTGTTTAATTCAATACCATCTTTAGAGTTTAATGGAGTAGAGGAGCTTCATACTATTGAGGGCAATGTACCTAGTGCTATAAACCCTCCAAGTGGATGTAGATTCCATACAAGATGTCCAAATTGCATGGAAAAATGTAAGGAAAGCATTCCGGAAGCAATAAATTATAGTGATGGACATATGGTATCATGTTTTCTTTATGAGGGGTGATGCGATTGTTAAAACAGGTAATTGAGATTTTTGAGATATTGGACAACCCTAAAGTCACAGGAGAAATTTTAAAGAAGTATTTTGAAAGTGCTTGTCCAGATGTGGATTTTGAAATAGTTAGAATAACAGGGAAAAATGCACCTGTGGACTTTATAAAAATAACAATAGAAGGTAGGAATGGAAGGAAAAGAGGAGGAGATGCTCCCACATTAGGAGTTATTGGAACACTTGGTGGAATTGGTGCAAGACCTGAAATATGTGGTTTTACGTCAGATGGAGATGGTGCATTAACGGCATTAGCTGCTGGACTGAAAATATGTGAGATGAAAAAGAGAGGAGATTGTTTAGAGGGAGACGTAATAGTAACTACTCATATTTGTCCTTTTTCTCCTATTCTACCTCATGATCCAGTTCCATTTATGGATGCTTCTGTTTCTGATGAAATTATTAATAGGTACACTGTATTAGAGGAAATGGATGGGATTATTTCTGTAGATACCACAAAAGGAAATGAAATTATTAATCATAAAGGTTTCGCTATTACATGTACAGTAAAAGAAGGTTATATTTTAAAGGTGAGTAAAGACCTGTTAGATATAATGAAAATAACTACAGGAATTCCTCCTGTAGTATTGCCTATATCCCAGCAGGATATTACTCCATATGGAAATGGAATATCTCATTTAAATAGTATATTACAGCCTTCCACATGTACGGATAAGCCAGTGGTTGGATTAGCTATAACAACTGAGACAGTTGTACCAGGATGTAGTAGCGGAGCTACCCATCTAGTAGATGTTGAGCAAGCTGCAAGATTTATTGTAGAAGTTGCAAAATATTTTAGTAGAGGCCAATGTAAATTTTATGATGTAGATGAGTTTAATAGATTAAAGAAATTATATGGGAGTCAAAAGAAATATCAAACTCAAGGATTAAATACTGGAAGAAAAGTTGGATTAATTACTATGGGAAAATCAAATCGGAAGGACATGAGAGAAGATATTGAAGATATACTCCAGCCTAAATTTGATATAGTTGGGATAGGTATTTTAGATGGCTATTCTTTCGAAGAAATAAAGGAGAACTTCTGGCCCGAAGATGGGGAAAGTTTTATAGTATCTATAATAGATGATGGACAAGTAGTTAAAATTAGTGAATCAAATGCTTTTAAATTGATAAATGAAAAAATAAATATTCTAGAGAATGAAGGTATTATGTGCAATATGCTTATGTGCACAGGGAAATTCCCTGATTTCGATAATAAAGGTATATTATTAAGACCTGAACGGATAATTTATTCGATTTTAAAAGGGATGGACATTAAAAAACTTGGAATAATTGTACCAGATGAGGAACAAGTGAATGATTCATTAAAGCAATATTATGAGTTTAATCCAGAAATTGTAGCAGCTTCTCCTTATGGTTCAATAGATGATATAGGGAGAGCTAGCTCTAAACTTAGCAAAGATATAGATTTGGTTCTATTAGATTGTATGGGATTTACAGAGAATATGAAAAAAATTGTTGAAGATAAAACAGGTTTAAAAGTAATGCTTCCAAGAACATTGGTAGCAGGAATATTAAATAATATAGCTTAAATAATGTTGTAGGAGGAGATGGATATATGAAAAAATTAGATAGACAGGATTTAATTGATATTTTATATGGATGTACTATTTTGGGTACTGGAGGCGGTGGAAGTCTTGCAAAAGGTATAGAGATGATCGATAAGGCGTTGGAATTAGGTAAGGAATTCATTTTAGTAGATTTTGATGAACTTAAAGATGATGATTTAATTGCAACTCCTTATGCTTGTGGAGCTATTTCTCCAGAAACTGAAGAGGAAAGAAAAAAATATGAGAATCTACCAGTTCTTTCAGAGGTACCTCAAGTAGTTGCTTTAAGGGAAATGGAAAGATATTTAGGGAAGGAAGTTAAGGCGGTAATTTCTACTGAATTAGGTGGAGGCAATACTGCATTAGCTTTCTATTGCGGAGCAATGGCAGGGAAATATATTGTAGATGGGGACCCAGCAGGAAGATCAGTACCGGAATTACAACATTCAACATATTACTTAAATAATATAAGTATTACCCCTATTTCCTTAGTAAACCAATTTGGTGAATCTGCAATAATTACAAAGGTTGTAGATGATTATAGGGCTGAATCCTTGGTTAGGGCACTAGCTGTAGTAAGTAAAAATAATATTGCAGTAGTTGACCATGTAGATACTGCTGCTAACTTGAAGAATGCTGTTATTAGAGGAGCAATATCATATGCATGGGAAATAGGAAAAGCATTTAGACTTGCTAAGGAAGAAGGAAAAGATTTCGTTGAAGCTGTAGCTAATGCAGGAAAAGGCAAAAAATTGTTTAAGGGTATAGTTAAAAGAAATAATTGGGATACAATAGATGGATTTACAATAGGGGAAGTAGAAATTGAAGGCAAAGACCCATATGAAGGAGATATCTACAAGATATGGTATAAGAATGAAAATATAATGTCATGGAAAAATGACGAGTACTATGCTTCAGTTCCAGATCTAATTTGTGTTTTTGATACAACAGAAAAGGAACCTGTTTTAAATCCTCATTTTAAAGAGGGTATGGAGATTGAAATAGTTGCTTTACCAGCTCCTAAGGAATGGACAACTAAGAGAGGGTTAGAAGTATTTGGACCTAAGAGTTTTGGGTTTGATGTAGAATGGAAACCAATAGTTTAATAGGAGAGATCTGTATATGCCTATAGCTCAAATTACATTAACAGTAGAGGAATCAAAAAAGTTAATAGCTATGGCTGTTAGTATACATCCTAAGGTAAAAAAAGTTTTGGAGAAAGGAAGTATATTATTTAAAGGAGGCTCCACTGTTTCCCAAGTATCCAAAACAATTACTGGCAACTATTTAAGGTTGTGCGGAATGATAACTAAAAGGGGATGTGTTGTAAATGTGGGGGATGAGGAATCTCTCCCCCATATAGCTTTATATAAAAATGGTGAATTTATAAATATTGATGAAACCTTTTTACAGGATGTATTAAAGTTAACAGAGAATGATTTAATTATATGCGGAGCAAATGCTATAGACCCCTATGGAAATGCAGCAATGATGACAGGAAGCTTAGGGGGTGGAGATACACCTTTTGCTTTTGGAACATGGTATGGGGAAGGGGTGCCTGTAATAATACCTGTAGGTCTTGAGAAGCTAATTCCCAATAATATAAATGAGATAATCAAGTTGACTGGAAGGAGAAAAAAGAAGTATTCTACTGGAATGTCTGTAGGTCTTATGCCTGTTATAGGTGAAATAATTACAGAAGTGAATGCAATAAAATTATTGACAGGTTTGGAAGCCATCCCTATAGCTGCAGGAGGAATTGGTAATGGGAAAGGAAGTGTAACGTTAGATGTTATAGGAGAAGAGAAAGAGTTGAAGAAATTAATGGACCTAATACTGGACATAAAGGACCAGGTATTATATGAAGAGGAAAATTACTTAGAATGTAAACCTGTATGTCTTCATTGCAAAGAGCATTTAGGATGCATTTATAAAAGCATGTTAAGGGGTTGATAGAATGTCTATTTCAGTTGCTGATGCGTTAAAACTTCCTTCATTTTATGGTGCACAGATATTGGCAGGAAGTAGGGGATTAGATAGACAGGTACGTAGGATTAGTGTTGTTGAATGTCCTGAATTTCCTCTGGATGCAAATATAGCAGGTAAAGAAAACCATTTATTTGAGGATGGAGATTTTTTTATTTCTAGTCTGTATGCTATAAAGGATACACCTGAGCTGCTATTAGATACTGTTAAACTATATAATAAGTTTAATTCTAGCGGATTGTGTATAATAAATAGATATTTTAAGACCATACCTCAAGAGGTGGCAAACTATGCAAACGAAGTAAATTATCCTATTATTATGGTAGACTGGAGCGTTGCCTATGCAGACATAATAACTGATGTATCTAGAGCTATATTATCTAGCCAAAACAATCATGTGGCTATATCTATAATAAATGATATTCTTAATGAGGATGACCCTGAAAATATTATGTCTTTAGCATATACTCTTAACAATAAATTTTACGATAATATAGTAGTTTTTTGTTTGAAAACAGTCATGTGTGAAGAAAGTAAAATAAGATTTTTGATTGGAAATTTGAACAACATAAAGAATTTATATTGTGTGAGTTATTATGATAATGTTTTAATATGTATTTCATCTCAATCTAAAATAACTGATAAAGACATAGATTTACACATAAATAATATAAAAAACGTAGTAGAAAGAAGTTTAAAAGATTATTATATAGGCATTAGTAACTCTTATGAAAGTTTAAAGAACTTGAAGGATGCAATAGAAGAAGCTTTAACTGCTTGCAAAGTGTCTAAAATAACCAAAAATAAGGTAGAGATATATAGTAAAATTGGGTCGTATCAACTTCTTTTGGATATAAAAAACAAAAATACACTAAAAAAATTCTATAATGAGTTAATAGGTCCACTTATAGAGTATGATGAAAATAAAAACGGTAAATTAGTTGAAACACTGTTTACCTATGTGCAGAATGATGGAGATATAGGGAAAACTGCCTTTGATTTATTTCAACATGAAAATACGATAAGATATAGGATATTAAAAGTAAAACAACTTTTAGGTTTAACAGAAGAAAGTATAAAGTTTTATGAGACTATATCATTGGCTTATAAAATATCTAAGATAATACTGTAAGAGTTATAGGAGATTTGTGTAAAAAGAATTACTCCCCCAATAAATTATATAAAAATTCAACAGACAGTATGATTGGTTAATTATACTGTCAGACTGAAGACAAAGTATAATTTTTTTTATAAAAAAGCAGAAAATCCTTGAAA